>Ga0302127_10002610_pt1 | contig 10898 bp, 6 predicted proteins | sample CB4_SCM_MG_FD_204452 | JGI IMG/M metagenome (GOLD analysis project Ga0302127, IMG submission 204452) | Marine microbial communities from Western Arctic Ocean, Canada - CB4_SCM | ecosystem: Environmental > Aquatic > Marine > Oceanic | place: Canada: Western Arctic Ocean | collected 2017-09-24
ACTTGTTGCAAACTCAAGCGCTTTACGAAACTCCATTGTTTGTAATACAAGATCACCAATCGATTGTGCTTCAGCTGCCGAAAAAAGGTGAAGGCTTACATTAATGCCAGCCAGTTCCATGAAATCTGAAGACATCGACTCATACAGTTTTGCAAGTTCATGCGCCTTTACAATATCTTTGTCTATCATCGCTTGATTAAATTTCAACACTGTGATTTTCGAAAGATCAACACCTAGACCCTCCGCTATCAATTGGTATTTTTTACTGTACTCGAATGCTTTGGTTGAAGTTTCTGCAGCTTTCACTGATTCTTCTTCATCACCTGCCTTGCGCCACCTAGCCGAAATATTACCTTGTTCAATTCCCATTGCAAAAAGATCCAACGCAATTTTTTCTGCTTGCTCTGCCTCAGTCAAATTTCCCGCTTGCACAATACCAATTACAGTCTCTACTCTGCCATCATTTTGCATCGCAATCAATCTATTTTTCAATTGCTTCGAGTCTGGGTTTAATTCGATAGCAACCTTTTGGTTCTCAATGGCACTATCGGTTTCGCCCATATCCATATAGAGTTTTGAAACCGCCGCGTATAATCGCCAATTTGGTGGATCTGTCGCCTCAATAGTTTCCAAGAGCATATCAACAGCTTTTTGACTTTCCCCAAGCATAAACACTCGTTCTGCAGAAGCAATCGCTGCAAGCGTCGCATCTGTAAAAACGGTGTCCTGACTAACCGAATCGCGCATTACTAAAAAATCTAATAACTCTGCAACTTCCTCAACTTCTCGCGCCGTCTTTGGAAGCAGTGAAAGTGTTTGTTGTGCAGCGAACGAGTTATTCATCTGCATTTCTAATCTTGCTTTCATGAGATAGTTTGCCAAGTTTCCTGGCTCTATATCAATCGCCTCTTTCAATCTAATTGCAGCCAAACCCTTTGCGCCCGTTTCGCCCAGAGCAATTGCAACATAACGAAGTTGCTGCGCTGTTGGTGCGGGCATTCTTGAAACTACTTCTTCTAATTTCTTTGCGGCAACTGAATAGTCTAGCTCTGCTATTGCAATAATGCCATCAGCATACAAAAGAGCGAGATTCGTTTTTTCATGAGAAACAAAATCTGCAAGTATTTCTCTATTACTCTTTGCTTCTTCAATATATTCTGCTCGTTCAATTTCCTCTTCCGATGCTATCGCTTGTTGCACTGGTAACTCGACAAGCATCAGAGCCGCTGGCACTCTCATGGTAAACTGTTCAATCGATTCAAAACCGACTGTTTGCTGAGGTGCCTCGACAATAATCAACGCTTCAGCCCTTGCTTCATCGAGCAACTGCTCATTGCTCAACACCGATGCAAACAAGAACCTTCGACTGTAATCTTTTGGGTATAGCGAAACATGTTTTTGCAAAAGTGTAATCGCAATAGCTGGACCTTCCTCCGTTGCATTCAACAGCAAGCTAACTATTTCTCGTATCCGCTCAGCATATTCCGTTGGATCAAAAATTGAGACTAAAGCGCTCTGCGCCTCAACAACAGCAAGTTCTGCTGCGTCAATTTGTTCTTGGGTTACTGAAGCGGAATCTGCAAATCGCTTCTGCTTTAATTGTCCACGTTGCAACAACATTTCCCTGAAATACGTTATTGCAACATCAAAACTATCCGGAGCAACCTCATGCGCTCTCTTCAACGTTTCATCTGCAAGAAGACGATTTACTTTTGATTGTTTTGTTTTCCCCTCAGCACTTAATCGATAATACAGCGCCATGCGTCCATGGGCGAGTGCTGCCCAAGCGACAGCATTGCCGGGATCGCTTTCGAGTACAAGTTCTAATTCATCTTCACCAGGAAAACGGACATTCCCTTCGCTATCGTAGGTTTCTGTCAGCATTGCATCCTCAATCCGAAGCGAAGAAATTCCAAGGTACAACACAAGTTCGTGCCTGCGCGGATCATCCAAAGCAATCTGATCTAATCCATTTTTTGCCACTGATTTAAGTCGTTTCCAATAATTTACATTACCCGATTTACGTGCTGTTTTATACATTTCGTCAACCACAGCAAGGTGCATGTTGATATTACTTGGGCTGTAGCGAGCTCCATGAAGGAGCGTCGTGATGTAACTATCATAAAAAGCACTTGCTTCTTCTTGGGTCATTGGCGTTATATGCAATAAGGCATCCTGTAACTTTTGCAAATGCCCAAGATTACTTGGCTCTTTACTCGCTGCACGCCCGTAGGACTTGTACGCTTTTCGAAACTTGCCTTCGACCATGTACGCGTCAGCAATTGCTATATTCCTGCTTGCACTCTTGAAATTCATATAGAACATCCCCGCAAGTGCTCCACCGCCAATAATTGCGGCAACTATAAGAATAGTGATAAGTTTCTTGTTTGCCCTGCTCCCCTTTGCAACGCTTTTTCGTTTCTTCTCAGAGTGAATTGACTTATATTTTTTCTTTGCCATTTGGTCAAAATTCCTAATTAGTGCACTTTACTCAGTGTTTTTTTCTTGAGCGACTTCTGCCCAATCGGGGAGGCATCGCATAATTTCGGGTAGTGCCTTCGATAAAAAATCCGAAGCGAGGTCATTAAATTGTTCCATCGTGAATTGCCTACCGCCGCGTGTAGTAAACTGGATTTTGCAATAATAAGCAAATTTTTCTGACGGGTCAAAAGCGATCATTCGAATTCGTTCCGGATACGCTGTTGTTTTTCCGTTTGCAACGAATAGATACCCTGCGAATATGTGTTCGTCACCGAGTTTAGGGTGACTAAATTCGGTTGAACGTAATTCAAAATCCCCAAGAGGAAGCCGAATGATTTCCATTGTTTCTCGAAGTGTGTCCCAGTGTTCAACAACAGGATAGGGTACGCCGTCAAGCTTTTCTGCTTCATCTTCACCCCAAGCGGAGGTATCAATTGCCATAGGAAGTGTTACTGGCTCCGCCGTTAATGGGACATAACCACCAGCGACCATGCATCTATCTGGGACGTGTGGGACTGCATCTACTTGCCCAGTGTAATATGCCAGGTGCAATTGAATTGGCAGGTCAGTGGCGCCATCCTTCACATAGGCGCGTGTTAAATACAAATCTGTGCCAAGTGCCTCTACGCCCGATGCATCAAATCGTGCATCTTCGCCGATTCGTTTCCAATCGCCAAATGTCGAAGGAAGCACTGAAAAATCTTTTCGAGGATACACAGGAACCTTCTTCAGATACACATTCAAGGCGCCTACGCCTATTTGCAACGCAACAGCAGAAAACGAAAGAATCAAGACTGCCATCACAAACCCCTTAGTCGCAGAACCGTTGAATCGAATCGTTGACATCTCTTCGTCATCATCTGTAACTAACTCTTCTTCAATCACAAGGTTTTTTAAAATCCAAACAATCCCAAGATAAATCAAGAATGCAGGAATCAACCAGAGGGTGCCCACGAATGTATGAAAATCGCCAGAAGAAAATCCGCTGTCTGCAATACTAAGTAAACCAAGCGACATAACTCGAAGAATATTTACAAAAACGGCTGTAGGCAATGCAAGCACTACAAGTGTTATCCGTTGCCAAATGTGCGGTAAACCTTTATACGCCATCGCAACTCCAAGCGCTAAAAACGCCATGAGCATTCGCATTCCAGAGCACGCTTCTGCGATGTTAAGTGGATAGGAAACATCGTTGTAAAAAATTTCAAGCGTGTTTCCAGCTCGAGTCACATCTAAACCCAAAAGTGTAAGCCCGTAGAACGAACCAATAGAAGCAATGTCTTGCAATTTAAATGTAACTATTTCCATAAAACGGTCAGAAATAGATTGCCCAAAAACAAACAAATACAATAAGGGGAACCAGAGGTAGCGCATGGAACGCCAACCAAACAAATACAGGAATATTCCCGTGATTGACACCGCGACACCAAAACCCATCAAGTTGTGGTGATGCAATGCCGCAGGACCAAGGGCACAGATTGAATACCAAGCCAGCCCAACCAACAACACCAAAATGCCTGATTTTGCATGAGTAAACGGTTCACTAAGCAATGCGCCTCTGCAAAGCCAAATAAAGTACCCCGATATAAATGGAATTATGAGCGTGTGTCCCCAGTCGGCCTGCTGTTGCACAGCAAACATCACCTGTCTTTGTAGAAAGTCCCAAAAAATCCACGCAAACGCCATAAAAATGACTATTGACCAAAACAATAGTCTTTGCGGAGGACATTCCTCAGCTGTTTGCATTTTTACTGTGCTCGACATGGTTCTCTATAATCGGTCATGATTCACGTGCTCTGTATAGTAAAGATGGGCATTCTCACCTGCTCGCCTTCAGATCTAAACAATACGCAAACATCATGCGTATAGTTCAACTATTACACGGATACTGGATCCTGATTAATTTCTACTTTACGGTGGACTTCCAAAGACATCGGTGCCAAAGTTGCGATCAAGAAGGAACCCGAATCCATACGTAGCTCTAAATCCGTTTCTGATAATCGCCATTGGAGTTGCTCCCCAATTCGTACCAATGCTGATGTGGTCATTAGGCTTTAAGAAAATATCGGGCTCTGTTCGCTGAAGAATCGCTGCGTAATTTAATGTGACCGTTGCTTGAACATCGCCAAAACGGCGGGTCAAACTGATTTTTTCTGGTACGGCAATTGGTCCCAAATCACCCGCTGATGTAATGAATTCAGAGAGCGTGATTTTCTTTCCTGACCGTGGATAGTCGTACACACCAGGGCGGCCAATCTCGCCGCGGATATAAAGATTACCCAGCGGCACTCCCTTTACATACACGCGATCTTTAGGTCGAATAACTATGTTGTATGAACTGTCGCCTTGTTCAAGAAGGCCCCAAGGAATTTTTATAATTCTTTCCAATACAACTGGCTCGTCCGAAGCGCTTCTTTGAGTCGCAACTTTTGAATCATCCCGAGTTCTTTTTGGGTCAACACTTACTGGTTCCCACGAATCACTTTCTGAAACATAAATAAATGCTGTTCCAGTAGGAGCTGAGGATACAGGCGCGATAAGCTCATCTACATCCACTGGTAATTTAGGCCGTTGGTACGCTTGCGCACCTGTACGTCTCGAAGGGACAAGATCATCAATATCAATCAATTCTGGAGCACCCGTTTGAATAATACCAGGGGAAACGTTGTGTTTTGTGCCTACGGTGTTGTCGCCAATGTCAAGTTGATTTATGAGGTCATCGATGCTTGCATTCGAATTTTCAGTGGGAGACACCACTTCCTTCTGCGGCACCACGGTATCTTCACCAACATTTAACTGTTGAATAAGATCTTCGATATTCGTATTTGTTTTTGGAGTTGGAGTTACTGAAGATGTACTGGGGCTTTGCTTCAACGTACCCTGAAGCGTCTCCCCAATATTTTTCACAGCGTTATCTTTATTCCAAGAAGGCAACACGGTGTCACTTATTTCAAGTTGACGAATCACATAAATATCTTGTGTTGACTGCGGCACGCCTCCTGCTAGCGCAAGCACTTCAACCAATCGCAAATCTGGATTGTGCAAGGTGAAGACACCCCAACGTGCAAGTCCGCCGTAGACAGTATACGTCAATGCTGTTTGATCGATAACTTCAAGCTGCGCACTCGGATGGGTCATAACGCTTTTGCCAAGTTCGCGGATAATTAAATCTTGTGCGCCTTGCACTGTCAGACCTGCAACGAGCACGTTCCCCAGTTCGGGGACACGAAAATAACCCGTTATGTCAACTCGACGAGTTACAGGATGATGTTGGTTGGTTTGATACAAACCAAAAATTTTCAACTCAAGCACATCGCCAGGATGAATTTTGTATGCCAAATCTGAAGGCATTAAATCCAACGCTGTTACCTTAGAATATTTAGGCCATATCTCTGGCTCTTCGATGATGTCAATTCTGTCAAGGATTGGAATAGTCGTTGGCGTTGGTTTGTAATATCCCTGCGCTCCGGGATCGCCCATCCAAGCATTAGAATTACAGCCAAGTTGGGTAAAACCAACAAAAAACCCCAGACAAACAGCGAGGAGTGTCTTTGCGCAGCGGGTTACTTCTATCTTTTTCCAGTCAATCAAGGTCATACCTTCTTGTGTTCAATAATCCAACATACAGCCCCCACATAAGTAATATGCGGGATGGTATCGGACTTCATCGACCGATGCAGGGCACAAAGTTGAACGATTACTTTCAGCTAAGTTTGATAGAATATATACCTCGTGCGTTCATCCACTCCATCTTCATCGCCTCGGCATCCCAGACCACTTGGTGGGGATACGGCACGCAGTACGAGACGTTCGGTTGCTGTGGATTTGAGCTCCCGAATACTCAATAACGATGATAGATCGCAATCATTAATGATGCAAAAAAAACCCTCGTGGATTCGTGCTCAGATTCCAGGCGGTGATGCGTACGTTGCTATGCGCGAGAATATGAAAAAACACAACCTACACACCGTCTGCCAAGAGGCCTCTTGCCCAAATATAGGCGACTGTTGGACCCGCGGTACCGCGACAATCATGATTCTTGGAGATACGTGCACACGGTCTTGTGGTTTCTGCAATGTAAAAACAGGCAGACCAAAGCCCCCTGACTATGACGAGCCAGAAAATGTAGGTAAATCTATTGCTTTAATGGGGTTACGACACATTGTCATTACATGTGTTGACCGAGACGATTTGCCTGATGGCGGCGCACAAATTTGGGCTGAAACCATAGATGCCGTGCACGCTCGCGCGCCTGAAACATCTGTTGAAGCGCTTATTGGCGATTTCAAAGGCGATAATAGTGATTTAACCACAGTTATTCAGTCAAAACCTGAAATACTTGCCCATAACCTTGAAACAGTACCTCGAATGCACGGTGCCGTCCGTCCACAGGCAACCTATGACCGTTCCATGCAAGTGCTTCAGCGTATTTCTGATGCAGGCCTTGTTACAAAAACGGGGATAATGGTCGGCATTGGGGAAAAAGACGAAGAAGTGTTTGCCATGCTTGCTGATATCCGAGAAAAGACGAACACTGAAATTATTACCATTGGCCAGTATCTGCAACCAAGCAGAAATCACCTCCCAATTGATCGCTGGGTGCATCCAGACACATTTGCTCTGTATAAAGAAGAAGGCCTCAAAGTTGGCTTTCGAGTCGTAGAATCTGGCCCTTTAGTCCGAAGTTCATACCACGCTGAAGAGCAAGTACGAGCATTTGAACAAAATCGTAAGTAAATCTACTGTAAGTAGTTAAGTCGGCATCAAAACCGGCCGATTCCTGCTTTATGATTCACGATTCAAACATCAGCGCTGGCAATTCCACCACAAATGATAATCGACGAGATAAGACACGGACAGAATACAGCGGTGAAGCTGTACTTCGTTGGAGTCACGATTTTGATACGCCTGTTCGATACCGAGTTGTTGATCGAAGCGAAGGCGGCATGCGAATTGTCTCCCAATTCCCGCTTTCTGAGGGCATGACTGGCATTGTTACACGTTATTTACCTGAAGGCACTCCAGTGCATCAACCAATGATGGTTGCATGGAGCAGCACTACCGCAGATGACGACGGCTACCATTGCGGCGTCTGGTTCTTTGGCAGTTGATAAAACAATAATTAACTTACTAATACAATACGTCTTATAAAGCGTCACAAACAATAAAGTAAATTCCATTGCGATTGTTTGTATACCCAAACAGTATTGGGCATTCAAGAAAAAGGGGTATGTATCACAAGCGAATTGCTCTCGCACACAAGCATGCGCCTTTTTGAGGTGTTTTTTGCTTTATGTATATACCACTGCTCCTAAGGAGACTTTAGGCGTAAACGCCGCAAGCCCACGCTTGTGGCGTGGGCTTGCGGGGGAGAGAAAAAAGAAAGAGAGAGAAAAAGAGTTTTAGTAAGGGCGGCATCCTTGCCACCAACAAGACAACTCTGCAGAACCACCATCCTTTCGCTCTCTTGCCGCTTTTTTACTTTTTGTTTTTTTGAATGAAAACGAACCACAACCACCTTGTCTTCCGTAGACCCAGCGGAGTGCTGGGCTCATAACAAGACAGGAAGTCGCCCATGATCGCCGACACATCACCAATTGGCCATATAGGTCCAAAATCGTTACCAACGAACAAAACAAGCAAACTTCGGTTGCAAACCGACCAAATCAACGACAAGCTTGGAACATTTTTTTCCAACATGTCGTGGACAGACCGGCAAGTGCTTGCATTGCATTTTGCGGAACGTCTATCTCCGTGGGAAATTCATGTTGTACTCAACATGAGTATGAGCGATGTTCTCTGCAGAATTCAAAACTTGCGTAAAATCGCTCGTCAATCCATGCGTGGATCACGCGGTTGTTCTGCGCCAAAACTATCTTTAAAATAATTGCTTGCCAAGGCGACGTATATTGAACAAGTACAAACTCGCCTTGAAACAGCATACGCAATAAGTGCGCCTGCCAACATGGGCAACGTTGCGTGCACGGTGTCTGTCATCTCCACCATAATGATAACTGCCGTCATAGGGCTTTGCACAACACCTGCAAAAAAACAAGCCATAGCAACCATCATGATTATTTTTGGATCAACACTTGCGCCCCATTCAAATTGGTGCGCCGCATGAGCTATCCACTGACCAAACCCAGCACCCGCCGAAAGTGAAGGGTCAAACAACCCGCCCGGTATCCCACTAAGCAACGTTAGTGCTGTTGCTGCTAAACGAAGTGGCGCGTAATGCCACTCCATTTTCTCGTCATGCATAAGCATCCCCTGCGCTTCTAGGAACCCCGTACCCAATGTTTGTCCAGAGGATACCCAACCAAGGAATCCAATCCCAAGACCAAGCAGCATCGGAACAACAATTGGCCTTCGCATCATCGCAGACATAACTCGTGGATACAAAGACACAATAAAATGCGAGAACAAGCCGCCAAGTAGGCCCATGACGATTGCAATAAAAGGGACCAACATCCAATCTGCATGTGACGCATGCGAAGCGTGAACCTCACCGTAAAACCAATAATTACCGAACAGCCCAATACAAACACAGCATGCAATGAGCACCGTTGCGATTAATACTGAAAGATTTCGTTTGTCAAAAGTTCTACCAATCTCTTCTATTGAGAACACAATGCCCGCGATCGGCGCGTTAAAAGCTGCCGCGATGCCCGCTGCACCGCCGGCGATAATCAGTCCGTGCTGCATTAAGTGTTGCGGAATTGCAACGAATTTCCTGAGGTAAAACATAATGCACGCACCAGCTTGAACCGTTGGGCCTTCCCGACCCATCGATGCTCCACTAAAAAGCCCAAGTGTCGTGAGGATTATTTTGCCGCATAAAATTTTCGGCGACAACATTGTTTCTTTCTGGCTTTCATCTTCCATCTGCAACGATGCAATCGTTTGAGGAATACCTGTCCCTTCGGTTCCTTGAAAAAAACGAATCCGTAAAAGTGTAATCGTGATTAAACCGATTGCTGGCAAAAGATATGCAACCCAAGCCATACGATCCAGAAGAAACGCGCGAGCGTCCTCCGATTGCTCCCCCGCAAACGCAAAATAATACGCAACGATTCCAACAAGTAGCGCGCCACCAATGATTGCCAACCAACCGAAAACAGAAAGGTGTTTATCTATTGGTTGCTGCATGCCTCAATGCGCTGGTGCGTGACGGAAAAACCATCCCAATGAAAACAAGTAGGAACCGCTTAAAAGAAAGTTAATTCCAAGAAGCAAACCAATGATTTCAAAAGATGATGGCCACGAAGTCAGCATGATGATACCGAGCATTATTCCAAGCAAACCGCTAAAAAACGCCATACCCCAGTGATTTGATTTGCCTCCTACAGAGCGAAGCGCCATGGATGCAGAAATTTCTGCAAAGCCAGTAAGCAAAAAGAAAATTGCCAAAACAACCGTGATGGTTGCAAGGGCAGGTGCCGGCAACAAAAGAAAAATCAAGCCGAAGATCAACGCGACTAAGCCACTACCGATTGAGGCTGGTTTCCGAGGTCCCGATTGCGATGTTATGCCTCCGAAAAGGGCGATACAACCGACAAACAAAAGAAGCCACCCAATCAGCGACACTATTGCTTCAGAAGCGATGCCAGGTCGAGCGATTGCAAAAATACCCAGTGCCATGAGGACGATGCCTTCAACGATAAACCATTTCCATGTATTCATAGCTGGCAATAATACACAGAACACTCCCTGTATGCATACAATCGGACGATATGCCAGACAAACTAATAGATTTACGCAGTGATACTGTCACCCAACCGACTTCCGCCATGCGGGCCGCAATGATGGAAGCACCACTTGGCGACGATGTCTGGGGCGACGACCCTACGGTCAACGCATTACAAGAGCGATGTGCCTCGATGTTTGGGAAAGAAGACGCCTGTTTCGTGCCTACTGGCACGATGGCAAACCAAGTCGCGATTCGAGCACAAACACAACCCGGCGACGAGATTCTCATCCATGGCGAAAGCCACATTGTCCGCTATGAAGGCGGCGGAGCGGCTGCTCTTAGTGGTTGCAGTTTTGCAATCGCAAACGGCGAACGTGGTTTTTTCACAAGCGAAGACGTGCGCGCACTCATTCGACCAGATGATTTTCATTTTGGAACAAGCCGTTTACTGTCACTCGAAAACACGCATAACCGTGGAGGCGGTTCCATTTGGCCGCTGGAGCAGCTTCAAGATGTTTGCAAAACCGCGCGCACCCTTGGATTACGAACACATCTTGATGGTGCTCGAATTTGGCACGCCATAATTGGAACTTCCATTGACGCACAAACATGGGCTGCCCCGTTCGATACCGTTTCGGTTTGTTTTTCGAAAGGCTTAGGATGCCCCGCTGGTTCAATTGTGGTTGGTGATGCGCAAACGATACACGCGGTGCGAAGATTCAGAAAA
>Ga0302127_10002618_pt1 | contig 10886 bp, 8 predicted proteins | sample CB4_SCM_MG_FD_204452 | JGI IMG/M metagenome (GOLD analysis project Ga0302127, IMG submission 204452) | Marine microbial communities from Western Arctic Ocean, Canada - CB4_SCM | ecosystem: Environmental > Aquatic > Marine > Oceanic | place: Canada: Western Arctic Ocean | collected 2017-09-24
TTGAAGCAAAGCCACCTTCAGTCGCTCTTGGTGAATATCCATCTGCTGACGAAGTGGCAACGGTCACTATGGTTGGTTACGATTCTTTGCCTCTAGACACGGTTCGAATCGCGCTTGATCCATCGGATCAATGGATTTTAGAAAACGGCGATACTGTGCTCCGGCTCCATCCAGCTGAATCAGGTTCTGCCTTCACTCATTTTCAAAAGAAATAAATTTTTTAGAAATAGTAGACAGATAAACCATGTAAACAACTCATAATTAGCGTGAAACGGTAAAGCGTTTTACCGTATCAACACCGCACGGTTGCTCATCTACTTTCGTGCATGAAAGAGTACCGACAAGGGTATTCATGTTAAATGCAGGAGTAAATGTAGATTCATGAGGCGCTGTAAACACCCAGAGTTCATTGGCAAGTTGCTGTTTGAAGATATGTTGGAATAATGTTGCTCCGCCTTCAATAATTACATTTGTTGCGTCGTATTCTGAAACAAGATGTCGAAAGAGTAGCGTCAGGTCAAGTGCAGTATCTCTTGCAGGAAGCGCAAGCAGTTTCTGTGATGCGAAGTCACGGGTGTCGGCGCCTTCTGCATGCACGAGAAGTGTTGGTGCTTCACTGTTGAGAACAATTGAATCGAGAGGTGTCCGCAAAGCAGGATCAATAATAACTCGAAGAGGAGTACGATATGGCGTTGCATGTCGGACCGTTAAAGATGGATTGTCTGCGACGATTGTGCCTACGCCAACGATAATTGCATCCACGCACCCTCGCTCCTCATGCACAAGTTGTTGACTTTCATTACTGCTAATCCAGGGCGATTCGCCATTTTGTGTCTCGATATTTCCATCTGTTGTTTGTGCCCACTTGCATGTAATCCAAGGCAGGCCTGTTTTGATACGGTGAGAAAATGGCTCTATCAATTCATTGCAGAGTGCATCATTAGCGATGACAACTTCAACGCCGTTCGATTCGAGAAATACAGCGCCGCCGCTTGCTTGATTGTGTGGATCACGTGCACCTATAACGACCCGTTTTATTCCCGCGTTCAATAATGCTTGCGAGCATGGCGGCGTTTTTCCATGATGGTTGCATGGTTCAAGTGTGACGAACGCTGTTCCACCTTTAGCGGCTTCGCCTGCAACCGCCAAGGCATTTATTTCAGCGTGTGCTTCGCCGTATTTTTCATGAAATCCTTCGCCAACAACTTCGCCTTTTTCATCCATGATGATGCACCCGACCATAGGGTTTGGTTCAGCGGTACCGTGCCCCTGAATGGCAAGCCTGACTGCTTGATGGAGCATTGAAATATCGTTTTGGATAGCCATTTTTTCGCATCCTATCCGATTACCCAAATCTTTTTAAAGGTGACTGTCACTTTGAAAAATTAAAAGTGCGTATTAAAAAAGGAAGCCCGCGGGTTAGACCGTTGGGCTTCCTTAGGGGGTTGGGGCAAAAATATATTACGCCTTGAGAACCTCTCTCTTGAGGCTTTCAGGCATCAAGCGGTACTCACATGGCTCCATAGTGCTTGATGCGCGACCTTGGGTCATGCCACGAAGCACAGTTGTGTAGCCGAACATTTCTGAGAGTGGAACTTCAGCGTTAATGATTCGAACAATTCCGCGTAGTTCTGAGTCATTGATTTGACCACGACGACTTGCAAGATCGCCGCTAACTGGGCCAAAGAATTCATCTGGTGTTGTAATAATCACTTTCATGATTGGTTCAAGCAACGCAAGTCCAGCTTTAGTGCAAGCTTCTCGAAAACCGAGCGCGCCTGCTTGTTCGAATGCAACTTGGCTAGAGTCAACTTCATGGTAAGAACCATCAATAAGTTCACAACAAACATTCACCATCGGGTAACCACCAAGGATGCCCGATACAGATGCGTTTCGGACGCCGTGTTGCACTGAGGGGATATATTCGCGTGGAATAGACCCGTGTGTAATTTTGTCAACAAAGACAACGCCATTTTTCATGACGAGTTCTTGTTCTTCTGCTTCCGCTGCAGTCATAGGTCGAACGTTCATGACAACATCACCGAACTGACCACGACCACCAGATTGTTTCACAAATCTACCGCGAACATTTTCAGCAACGCGGGTAATAGTTTCACGATAAGAAACTCGTGGCTGTCCAACATTGACGCCGATTTTAAGATCACGAGTAAGTTTGTTTTTAACGATTTCAAGGTGAAGTTCACCCATACCAGCGATAATGGTTTCACCAGTTTCTTCGTTGTAATTTGCATGGAATGAAGGGTCTTCACGACGAATAGTGGTGAGCGCTTCACCGAGCCTCTTCTTATCATCGTTTGTGATTGGTTCAATTGACATTGAAATCACAGGATCTGGAAAGTGCATTCGTTCAAGGACAATAGGGTCGTTAATATCGCAGAGCGTGTCGCCAGTAGCAGAGTTTTTCAATCCAATAACAGCAACAATTGAACCCGCACCTGCAAAGTCTAGTGCTTCACGGTCTTTTGCGTGCATCTCATAAATACGAGATACATTTTCTTTACGCCCGTTACCAGGGTTTAAAACACGACTGCCTTTTTCAAGTCGGCCGGAGTACACGCGCACATAGGTTAAGTCACCATGTGAGTCGCTTACAACTTTAAATACGAGGCCTGAAAAAGGACCATCTTCACTGTTTGGACGAGTTAATTTCTCATTTTCTTTTTTAGGATTTGTTCCTTTTACAGCAGGAACTTCAGCTGGATTTGGAAGGTATTCAATAACACCATTCAACACACGCTGTACACCAATGTTCTTCAGTGCTGAACCACAGTAGGTTGGGAAGGCACGTAAATCGATAGTTGCACGACGAAGAGCCGCTTTAAGTTGCGCCTCTGTTATTGCTGATTCATCTTCTATATACAATTCTGTTAGTTCATCATCTAGTTCAGCAATGCGTTCGATGATATCGTGGCGCCAAATTTCAGCCATTTCTTGCATGTCTTCAGGGATGTCGCGCTGTTCAACGACAGCACCCATGTCGCTTTGGTCGAAGTAATATGCCTTCATCTCAATGAGGTCAACTATGCCTTCGAATGTATCGCCGGCACCGATTGGAAGCTGAACAGCGATAGCATTTGCGCCAAGTCGGTCACGAAGTGACCCGTAGCTAAATTCAAAGTCAGCTCCAACTTTGTCCATCTTATTAATGAGGCAAAGTCGTGGAACGTCGTATCTATCTGCTTGCCGCCAAACAGTTTCTGATTGCGCTTCAACGCCTTCCTTACCGTCGAACACAGCAACCGCACCGTCGAGAATTCGCATGGACCGTTCCACTTCAATGGTGAAGTCAACGTGGCCCGGAGTGTCGATTAGGTTGATTGTGTATTCGTTGCCTTCAAATTCCCATGGGCAAGTAGTCGCAGCCGATTGAATAGTGATACCACGTTCTTGTTCCTCTTGGAGGAAGTCCATAGTTGCAGTGCCTTCGTGCACTTCGCCAATTTTGTAACTTTTGCCGGTGTAATAAAGTACACGTTCAGTTACTGTTGTCTTGCCTGCGTCGATGTGTGCGCAGATGCCGATGTTTCGTACGTATTTTAATTCTCTAGCCATAATTCTTTTACCAATCAGACCAAAACGGTCTTATCTTTGATATCCCAACCCCAACACACACGTGGTGGGTTCTTATTTAGTTTGTTGTAACTAACAGTTGTAACTAACACTTATGCCCAGACTCTCCTGAGCTAACCTAAAAAGGTTCAATCAGTGCAGTCGGGCCTCTTCTTCATCATCTTCTTGCAACGGGGGTACTCCTTCCGCTGCGCCATAGTGAACTATGACTGAGGCCTTGTGACGCCAAACTGCTGATTGCGACAATCGCAAAAAGAGTGGCAAGCCCATCATTTTATACGAAAAAAAAAGTTAGTCAATACTTATTTAGGAAGAACGGACGAGGAGTTCCTGCTTTATGCCTTTTTTAGCTAAAAAGGGCTCTATTTCCTTGAGAAAACGGCGTCCATCTTTTACATATCCAGCAGTTGGTTGCAATTCGGGGAGTTCGTTCCTGAAGTATCGATTCAGACGGATCATTTTCAATTCACGAGTATATTTTGCAATCATCGAGGCAAGCGCAACAGGCAAGTGCTTTTCATCACTTTTGGATTCAAATGTAATGGTGACAAAAGAATCACCACGTTGCAAACGGTATCGACTCATGGTGCTGTCTTCGCAAAGTATTTGAATTTCTGCTTCAGGCCAGCAAAGTTGTAGATCATTTCGATATCGGCTGCGCCCACCGTGCCTATCAACCATAATTCTTGGGTGTTGTGTTGGATACCGTTTCATGATGGTATTCACATGGTTCATCGCAATTGAAAAATTAAGTGCCGCTTTTGTTGCAACAGATGTTCGTTCGTTATACATGCGCACATCGATGGATTCGCATGTGAGCCAGTCGCATCTGATGCTTGTTTTTTCGAGTGTACGATTTAATCGAGTTGAATTAATGCGCAATTCTTTTTGGTCAACCGCAACAGGCAGAGTGGTGATGCTGTCAAACCACGGTTCATCGGGAATGACACTTCCAACAAGTTGAAAGAAGTCGTTGTCATTTTCAATCGGCTTTCGATTGTGAAGGGAATCTAAAAAGGCAAATACGCCTCTCTCAAGCCCAAATAAATCTTTCGGCGTTGAACCCGATTTAAGTTTTTTAGAATCATTGATGGCTAGTCGGCGGTGCCGGTCTTTTCGGCTTTTACACACAACCGTGCGCAAGAGTGACCACATATCCGGAGCGCCCTCCTCGGGGTCGTATTCCTCAAGAATAAACACAGAAGCACCTACGCACAGTGGTCCAAACATGGGTCCATAGCCCGCTTCATCAATTCCTGCATACACAAGCATATGCAAATGATACTTGACACAGAGAAATGTGATTAATCTACAATACAGGTATATGGCAAAAATACTTATGGCAATGTCAGGCGGGGTTGACTCTTCAGTCGCTGCTGCGATATTAACTCAGCAGGGGCACGAAGTTATTGGGTGCTTTATGCGGCTTGGTTCCGTTGGCGATAAACTAGAAGAAGAAGTTAAGATTGGTCACAAAGGTTGTTGTTCTATTAACGATGCGCACGATGCAAGACACGTCAGCGCAAAATTGGGCATGACGTTTTACGCACTTAATTTCAAAGAAGACTTCGGTCGTATCATTGATTATTTTGTGGATGAATACAATGCGGGAAGAACACCAAACCCATGCGTTCGTTGCAACGACTGGCTGAAGTTTGGCAAGTTGCACGAGTATGCTAAATCAATCGGCGCGGAGTTTGTTGCCTCTGGGCATCACGCACAAATTATACAGGGCACGGATGGCGCTGAATTGCACATGGGTGCGGACGCGGGTAAAGATCAAAGTTACGTATTGTTTGGTGCAAGCCGCGACCGTGTTGGTGAAATGATGTTGCCAATTGGGCACTTGCAAAAAAGTGAAGTTCGTGACCTTGCAAAAGAATTTGATTTACCTGTGTTTAATAAACCGGATTCACAAGAAATTTGTTTTGTCCCAGATGACAAGTACGCAAATTTGCTCGCAAAAAAATCGCCCGGTTGTTTAAAGAAGGGCGATGTACTGAACGCTGACGGAAACGTCATAGGTACTCATGAAGGGCAACAGAAATACACGATTGGACAGCGTCGCGGTCTTGGTATTGCGATGAGCAAACCGGTGTACGTCGTTGCAAAAGATCCAGTGCTTAACACGGTGACAATCGGCGGCGAAGAGCTGCTTGATACACACGCAGTTATCGCCAAGGACACTAATTGGTTGATTGATGCGAGCACGGATTGGATTTCATGCACAGCAAAAATTCGGTACAACACGCCACCAGCTTCTGGAAGAGTTCGATCTGTTGGCGAAACTATTGAAGTGCAATTCGACGAGCCCCAGCGAGGCGGTGCTCCCGGCCAAGCGGTGGTGTGTTACGAAGGAACGAAAGTAATCTGTGGTGGATGGATTGATGGTGTTTCATGATAGATTGGTCGCTTCCATACCCATCAAGTCGTGAAGCGGTGCTCGGGAAAAATGTTGTTGCGTGCTCACACCCACTCGCTTCGCAAGCGGGACTAGAGATGATTCGACTGGGCGGAAACGCAGTTGACGCTGCGCTAGCTGCTGCGATTGTGAGTACAGTTGTCGAGCCGTGTGCAAACGGCATTGGCGGTGACGCGTTTGCTATTGTGCACGACGGCGAAAATATATACGGAATCAACGGCTCTGGTAAGTCTCCTGCTTTAATGCCAACTTCTATTGATGGCGAAATCCCCTCTGTCGGTTGGCTTCCTGTCACAGTGCCCGGTGCTGTTTCAACATGGATGGAACTCCACGCTCGTTTTGGTAAATTGACTCTTAGTCAATTATTTTACCCAGGGATTTCATGCGCGAGGGATGGGTTTTTGGTCTCTCCACAGACCGCGACACGTTGGAAAAGTGGCACCGATCGATTTCGTGATTCGAAGGCATGGTGCGATACATTCCTCTTTGATGGTAAGCCTCCCGAGGTAGGCCAGATGATTACGTTACCAGACCACGCCAATACACTTGAAGAGATTGCAAAAACAAAAGGCGAATCGTTTTATAGAGGCGCCCTTGCGCAGAAAATCGAAGATGCCTCAATAGCAGGTGGCGGTTTTTTACGAAAAGAAGATTTAGAAGCACACAGATGTGAATGGGTAGAGCCGCTTTCAACGCAAGTGGGCGATGCGACATTCTACGAGCTGCCGCCAAACGGACAAGGAATTGCTGCGTTAATCGCGATGAAGATTGTGCAGGCAACGGGGATTGACTTAACAAATTGCGATGCTCCCGAAGTATTGCATGTCCAAATTGAATCGATGAAGCGTGCATTTGCAGATGCCCACGCGTTCGTGGCAGACCCAGTAATTTCTGGTGACTGCAGAGATTTGCTCAGCAACGAACGAATTGCAAAGCACCACGAAACAATTTCAAACGAAGCAACCAAAATAGATGCAAGCGCAATTCCAAGGTATGCATCAACGGTTTACCTTGCAACAGGTGATGCGAACGGAATTCAGTGCTCATTTATCCAAAGCAATTTTGAAGGGTTTGGCTCTGGTATGGTTGTTCCAGAAACAGGCATCGCTTTGCAAAATAGAGGTCGCGGTTTTTCGCTTGATTCGAAGCATCCAAACTGCATTGGTCCGAACAAGCGACCGTTTCACACGATAATCCCTGGCTTCCTTGTCCAGGGTCGGGGCGATGTTCAGTTGCGAACACCGTTTGGCGTGATGGGTGGACCGATGCAACCGCAGGGGCACCTCCAAGTGGTATGCCGAATGGTCTTTGCAAAGCAAAACGCGCAAGCGGCACTTGATGCGCCAAGGTGGAAACTACTCGGTGACAAAAAGGTTGCAATCGAACCCGGTTTTCCTGAATCGGTGTATACAACGCTTCGTAGCCTTGGCCACGAACTAGAAATCGCACAGAGCAGAACAGTTGCCTTTGGTGGCGGGCAGATTGTGCAAGGAATCGCCGATGGGTACGCAGGAGCGAGTGATTCTCGTCGCGATGGGCAAGCCGTCTGTTCCTGATATAATTCGCTCTTTACAGGAGACACCTATGACCTCAACTATCGAATATCTTGGCGCAAACGCTGAAAACCTACTTTCATATACAGCGAAGGTCTCATCTGACCTACTCCATTTGCCTGGCAATGACTTTATCGATCGCACATGGAAAAACAGCGACCGCAACCCGCAGGTGCTTAGAAACCTCGCATCCATATACAACCACGGTCGCCTTGCTGGTACGGGGTACGTTTCGATTCTTCCTGTCGACCAAGGTATTGAACACGCAGCCGGTGCATCGTTTACGCCAAACCCGCTCTACTTTGACCCATCTAACATTTGCGAACTCGCCCTTGAAGGTGGTTGCAATGCAGTGGCTACGACTTTCGGTGTTCTTGGAACAGTTGCTCGTGAGTACGCACATAAAATTCCGTTCATTGTCAAAATCAATCACAATGAATTACTAACAAGCCCCAATACATTTGATCAAGTTATGTTTGGTTCAGTAGAAGAAGCATGGAACCTTGGCGCCGCCGCAGTTGGCGCAACCATTTACTTTGGTTCTGAAGAATCAAGTCGACAAATACAGGAAGTAGCGGAAGCATTTGAAATGGCGCATCAGCTTGGTATGGCTACAGTGCTTTGGTGTTACTTACGAAACAGCGACTTCAAGGCAAGCGGTACGGATTACCATGCATCCGCTGACTTGACAGGTCAAGCAAACCACCTTGGCGTTACTATTCAAGCAGACATTATCAAACAAAAACTCGCAACAAACAACGGTGGGTATGTTGCGATGAATGAGGCTGGTACTTCCTACGGCAAGTTCCATAAGGGCATGTATGAAGAACTATGTTCAGATCACCCAATTGATTTATGTCGATACCAAGTGTTGAATTGCTACAGCGGTCGCTGTGGTTTAATTAACTCTGGCGGTGCTTCAGGCGAAAATGATTTTGCGCAAGCAATTGAAACAGCGGTTATAAACAAACGCGCTGGTGGTTGCGGATTGATCTCTGGTCGAAAAGCATTCCAACGCCCTATGAAGGAAGGCATTGAATTGCTCGGTGCTATCCAAGACGTTTTCCTTGACGATGCAATTACTATTGCTTAAGCCGATTGTTCGTGTCAACTAACGACTAACGGTGTGACAGTCACTACGCGCTGACGATTTGACGAACGGGTTTGTGCACGCGAGAAGCTTCCATGCGTCTCTGCGATTCAACGACGGATGTGAACTCTTCGCCGAATCGGATTAAGCGCAAGCTGTTCGCAATAACAACAATATAGCCAAGCGCATAATAAAACGGCGTGACCCAAATATTGATGTTACCGGTTGCAGCAAGTGCAAGACCAACAATCGCAAGCACGAGCGAAGCACCAATGTTTTGTGCAATAACACTCTTAGTTTTTCGTGCAAGGGAAATCAGAAACGGAATATTTCGAAGATCGTCGTTCATCAACGCAACGCCTGCACTGTTCGTCGCAATGTCAGAACCGCTTAATCCCATCGCAACACCAACGTCTGCTGTTGCAAGAATCGGACCGTCATTGATACCATCACCAACAACAAGTGTGCTGTGCCCACGACTAATGAGGTATTTTAGTTCTTCGTGTTTTTCTTCTGGTAAACATTCTGCTTCAATCGCATCCACGCCAACGGCTTGCGCGACACGTTTGGCAACGTCAAGGCGGTCACCTGTGAAAATTGAAACGTGACGAACACCGTGGCGACGCATGTCTTCTACAGCTTCTGCTGCATGGGGACGAAGTTTATCTTCAAGCCCAACTGCGCCCAAGTACTGCGTGCCTTGCATAATGTGTACGCTTGACATGCCTTCGATTTTTCGAGAAACGGATTTGACTTGTTCAGCGATTGATTCATTTAAACTTTCGAGCCAAGCGCCTCGGCCTGCATAAATATCACCACCACGAATGTGTGCAATGACACCTCTACCATGCACTTCTTCGTATTTTTCCACGCTTCCCGGAGTTATGTTTGCTTGTATCGCAGTTTCTAAAATGGATTTTGCCAAGGGGTGATTGGAGTGCTGCTCTGCATCGGCGGCAGCTTGTAACAATTCGGCGCCTTCAACACCTTCTGCTGGAGCTAGTCGACCAACAGAAAACTTACCCGTGGTAAGCGTGCCCGTTTTATCCATAATAACTGTGTCAATACCCGCGGCTGCTTCAAGCGTTTTGGTGTGTTTGATCATGATGCCAAGCCGCGCTGCTGCTGCAAATGCAGCGACCATCGCCGTTGGGTGCGCAATCAAGAGTCCACCAGGGCAAGTAACAACAAGCACGGTAATTGCGCGTACTGCGGCATCGCCTCGAATGGCTTCGTCTGCACTTCGGCTGGTAAAGAACCAAACGACTGCAGCGACCATCACCACGATGGAGAAATAATACGATGCTAGTTGTTCGATAAGTTCTTGTTTTTGTGTGCGTGTTGATTCGGCCTCGCGAATAAGGGATTCAACTTTACCAATGGTGGTGTCTGCGGCAACTGCAGTTACTCTAACATCGATCTGACCTGTAAGGTTTGTGGTACCCGCGTACACTTCAGCGCCTGTCTCGACTTCGCATGGAACCGCTTCGCCCGTAAGCGATGCTTGGTTAATGTCTGAGTTACCCGAAACTATGGTGCCGTCTACCGGTAAGTTTTCACCTGGACGAATGCGAACTATCATGCCAATTGCAATTTGATCAAGACCAACCATTTTGTCAGCACCATCTTCAACGAGGCGAGCGCTTCGTGGAGTTAAGTCAACAAGATCTTTAATTGCGCGTTGCGCGCCCCACGCAGTACGGCTCAAAATAAGATTTGCCATCCATAGAAAGAGCGCCAAAAATCCTGCAGCTAAATACATGTCCGCGGACAAAGCAGCAACGACAGCAAGCGAAGCAAGTGAATCACTCGCTGGTTTACCTCTTTTGATTTCAACCCACGCTCCTGCAAGAAGTGGAATGACTAAAACAATTGCACCGATGGCAGCAGGTATTTGCGAGATTAATGTGTGGGATCCAAGAAGGTGCCCAATCCAAGAAATAGCAAGGAGTACACCGCCACTAAGGGCAATAAGTAGCCGCCGCTCGAGTTTGCGTGCACCGTCCATAGTGCCGGTTTGATTTTGTTGCTCGATATTCGCTGTTTCAGACATAATAAAAGTGGTTCCTTGGTGAATCTCACTACTATAGCCCCATTCAAGGGGCATTGTTCGTGTAGGATTCGGGTAATCTTATGGCATATATGAACAAGATGAAAGCAGGTAGACCATGACAAGTGTTGCAGTGATTGGCGATGGACAAATGGGTTTGGTAATGGCGGATGCTTTAAC
>Ga0302127_10002623_pt1 | contig 10878 bp, 7 predicted proteins | sample CB4_SCM_MG_FD_204452 | JGI IMG/M metagenome (GOLD analysis project Ga0302127, IMG submission 204452) | Marine microbial communities from Western Arctic Ocean, Canada - CB4_SCM | ecosystem: Environmental > Aquatic > Marine > Oceanic | place: Canada: Western Arctic Ocean | collected 2017-09-24
TAAAATTAGTACTGATGACCGCTACGGATTAATGATCGATGTGTCACCGTGGCGATGTTCGTTGCCGATGACACCAACGGCGTCGTTTTCGCCAACCACGCCGCTGCTAATCTTTATGGCACCGCCGCTGTGGGGTCCATTGGTGGATCTTTACCAAGGCGACCTCACCATTTAAAGCCTTCTTGGTGAAGGCACCTGAGTCACGGTGACGTTGCCAAGTTAACGAATTTTCGTCCAAATTTTGGAGAATGCCAGCGCACAGTTGGGAAACGAACACCCGTCGCGTTCGCGTGGTCATGGACGCCCGGCAGCGGCGATTCTGCTATGGGTCAATCGCGTGCCATCGCAGGGAATGAGCACTGTGTAAACTCCGTAGGGTAGCCCTTCGGTATGCACCAACAACGGATCGCCGGCACCGTGCGTGCTACGTCACCGCGATGTCCTCATCATATGCAGTCACCAGCTCGGTCCCGTAATCGCGGGCATTGCCTTCCTAAAAAAATAGGTGTCAGTAACGGTCATGGTAAATTTTCTCGCTGGGTGTGTGGGCGTTAACGGCGCAACAGTGACGGCTCGAGCAATGTGATGTCTTGTCCGGGTGGCGGATCATTCACTGCATCTTCCAGGCTTGCCGCCGCGCGCCAATCTTCCGGTGGGCGAGATATTTCATGCGGTGCGATTTGGTCCATGCACCAACAGATTTCGACCATGTGATCGTCAGGGTCCTTGAATTCGATGGCGATCTGCTGACCTGCGCGGCGCCGCCCTTCGAAGATAATTTCGACGCCGTAGTTTTCCAAATGCGCGCGCGCTAGGAACACTTCGTCGAGCGTGCCAACCTCATACGCAACATGATGCAACTCGGCGCCAGTAGACGGCCCGCCTGCGCCGCCGATTAAGGCAATGCCATGATGATCCGAGTTGTAGCGCAAAAACACCATGCGGTGGGGCATCATGGATTCCGGATAGGCGTCGGACACGCGAAAGCCAAGAAGCTGGGTATAAAATGCAACTGAGCGCTCAATGTCGGCAACCTTCATAACGACATGGCTGATCTTGCCGATTGTGAACGGTAAATTCTCTGGCGGCGTCACCGCACGCAGCGCTGCGATATCCTCCCGGTCAAGACCGTTCGTGTCGATAAGTCCCCGCGTCATGGCGTGTTCCCCGCTAATGAATTGTTTGTAAACATGCGTGACGGTGGAGTGTGAGTCGAGTCTGGATTTGTCGGCCGTGTGAAATGCTGATGTCATCTTCTAAATGGCCTAGCATGTTGATTCCCCATACAATAAATTGCATGTCGTATTTTGTGTAAAAGGATTTAAGAAATGCTGACGATTGACGCGCAAGTCCACGCTTATGAATGCGATCACGAGGAACGACCGTGGTTTGATGTTCTCGCAGGACCACCAGAAGTGACCGGTGACGATATGGTTGTGGCGATGGACTCCGTTGGCGTTGACGGGGCCATCCTCGTGTCGCCGTGGACGATGTATCGCTACGATGAAAGTTACGCCGTTGCGGTTTACGCGGCGCATCCGGAAAGATTTCGATTGGTTAAACCTGTGGATCCAACCAACCCCGGCGTCGCGGAAACGATCGCGGACTGGGCACCAAGAGACGGCGTGGTAGGAATTCGTATTATGTTGAGCCGGGGCGTGTCCGGCGACCCCAATGATCCTGGAGTTAGCCGGGTTCTCACCGCCGCTGCGCACTATGGGCTCCCCGTCAATCTCTCGTGCAAGGGACGGCTGGGTCTTGTCGCTGAACTCGCCGCTAGGAACCCGCAGACGCGACTGGTGGTGGATCACCTTGGCCTGACGCAGCCCCATCACCCACCAGTTCCAGCTGAACCTTTCGCTGAACTTCCGGCCTTGCTGAATTTAGCGCGATACAACAACGTCGCCGTAAAGATCAGCGGCGCCTGCACGTTGTCTCATGAATCGTTTCCGTTCAATGATCTCTGGGACCCGTTAAGCCGTGTTTATGACGCTTTCGGTTTCGATCGCTGTATGTGGGGCACGGACTGGACACGAGCGATAAATATGGTGACCTATGAACAGGGCGTTGCGTCCTTCCACATGACCGACCGCTTGTCAGATGGTGAACGCGCAGACCTCATGGGCGGAACGCTGCAGAAAATTTACAACTGGTCTGACATGAAATTGTGTGTTGAGCCACGCTTTTAAGCTTTGAAGACGCCTAAGACCGCGCGCCAAAGATCCCGTCAATAGGGCCGAAGAGGCCGCCTATTCAAATTCGCCCGATTCGGCCGTGATGGACAGCGCGCCCCAAGGCCCGATATAAGATACTCTATGTGTATTACGAGGTAGGATTGCATGGCTGATTTTCCAAAAGGTTCACTCGCGGAATGGGAGGAACTGGCGGCGCGGGAGCTGCGCGGCCGTCCGTTGGAATCCCTGGATTGGATGACGCTGGAAGGCATCAAGACGAAGCCGGTCTACACAGCTGCGGACCTTGAGGGCCTGGAACATCTAAATACGTTGCCCGGCATGCCGCCGTTCGTTCGCGGGCCGCGGGCGACAATGTATGCGGCGCGGCCCTGGACGGTTAGACAATATTCGGGCTTTTCCACTGCAGAAGACTCCAACGCCTTTTATAGGAAGAACCTTGCGGCAGGACAGATGGGGTTGTCGATTGCATTCGATTTGGCGACCCATCGCGGTTATGACAGCGATCATCCGCGCGTGGTAGGTGATGTCGGCAAGGCGGGTGTCGCCATCGACAGCGTTGAAGACATGAAAATTCTGTTCGACGGTATTCCGTTGGACAAGATGTCAGTGTCGATGACGATGAACGGCGCGGTGTTGCCGGTTCTCGCCAGCTTTATTGTGGCGGGTGAAGAGCAGGGTGTGCCATTGGCGCAACTCAGCGGCACCATTCAAAACGATGTCTTGAAGGAATTCATGGTCCGCAACACCTATATATACCCCCCCGACCCTTCGATGCGGATTGTCGCGGACATTATCGAATACACCGCGAAGAACATGCCCCGATTCAATTCAATTTCAATATCGGGTTATCACATGCAAGAAGCCGGGGCGACTTGTGTTCAGGAATTGGCGTACACCATCGCCGATGGGATCGAGTATGTCCGTTCCGCCTTGTCCAAGGGATTAAAGATTGACGATTTTGCGCCGCGCCTATCGTTCTTTTTCTGCATAGGCATGAATTTCTTTATGGAAGTCGCCAAATTGCGCGCGGCACGATTGCTGTGGTCTACCTTGGTGCAAGATTTATTTGCGCCAAACGATCCTAAATCTTTGATGCTGCGGACGCATTGTCAGACCTCCGGCGTGTCTCTAACCGAACAAGATCCCTACAACAATATTGTGCGTACCACTGTGGAGGCCATGGCCGCCGGGTTAGGCGGAACGCAATCCTTGCACACCAACGCCTTTGATGAAGCATTGGCGTTACCAAGTGAGTTTTCTGCAAGGGTCGCCCGGAATACGCAGCTAATCCTGCAGGAAGAAACTGGCATCACGAATGTTATCGATCCCTTGGCGGGCAGTTATTACGTTGAAAACTTGACGGCCAGCATTGCCGCTGAAGCGATGACGCTTATTAATGAAGTTGAAGGACTAGGCGGCATGACGAAAGCCGTCGCCGCTGGCGTTCCTAAACTTCGGATCGAGGAATCGGCGGCGCGGCGACAAGCGCTTATCGACCGTGGTGAAGAAATTATCGTTGGCGTTAATAAGTATCAGCCGGAAACACAGGACAACGTTGATATTCTCGACATCGATAACACTGCGGTGCGTGACGCGCAGATCGAACGTCTAGAGGCGGTGCGGCGGTCGCGGGACGAGGCTGCGTGTCAAAAATCACTAGAGGCGTTAAGCGAAGCAGCGCGCAGCGGAGAGGGTAATCTCCTTGCGCTGTCGATCGAGGCGGCGCGGGCGCGCGCCAGCGGGGGTGAAATTTCAGATGCCTTGGAAAAAATATATACCCGGCACAAGGCGGAAATTCGTTCGATTTCAGGTGTTTATGGTTCCGCATACGAAGGCGATGAAGGGTTTGAAAAAATTAAACAGGAGGTCGATGCGTTTGCCGAAGCCGAAGGCCGTAGACCACGCATGATTGTCGTGAAGTTGGGCCAGGACGGTCATGATCGCGGTGCCAAGATCATCGCCACTGCCTTTGCTGATATTGGCTTTGATGTGGATATCGGGCCGCTGTTCCAAACGCCCGAGGAAGCGGCCATGCAGGCGACGGAAAACGATGTGCATGTAGTCGGTATTTCATCTCAGGCGGCGGGCCACAAGACGCTGGTGCCGGCGCTGATAGCGGAATTACGGCGATTGTCTGCAGAAGACATCATCGTTGTTTGTGGGGGAGTGATTCCACCACAGGATTACGAGCAATTGAAACAAGAAGGTGTTGCGGCAATTTATGGGCCCGGCACGAATATACCCGACGCTGCGATTGAAATTATGTCGATGGTTGCAGGTTCGAGAAAAGCTGCGGCCGAATAAAGGGCGATTGAAAGTATGGCGACGAACGTCACAGAACTCCCCAGGTCAGGTCGGCACGTTCAGTCCACGCCGATTGAAGACCCTGTAGGCGTGGAGGCGCGCGCCGCCCGCTATACGCAAAAGTTGATAGCCATCGGCACCGGGATTAGCTTCGTTTGGGTTCTCCTGTGCGGCTGGTATGTGGTAAAATTCCTGAGGTGGGATTTAGTGTTTCAAATGTTGCCACATGAAGTGGCGGCGCTAGTTGCGGGCACTGCGTTACCGCTTGCAGCGTTATGGGGCGTCCTTCTCGTCTTGCGTCCCAACAGGGATTTGACTTACCACACCGAATCATTGCGCCGACAATTGGCCTTGTTGACCTTTCCTGTGGATGAAGCCGAGCATCGTGTACAGGTGGTTTCCGACGTCCTGCGGAGGCAAACTGAGGAATTGAATCACGCCAGTGATCGAGCATCCCTGCAATTGAAGGAGATCTCGGACCAGGTGCGGGAAAACTTGGACCATTTATCCGAGGCGTCGAACCAGGCGTCGGAAGAAACTGCCGCCATGCGAAGCGCCCTATCGGAACAGACCAGCGCATTGTCCGCATTGGCGGGTCGGTTTGAGACCCAGCAACGCGCAGTTCGGGAGATTACGGAACAGCAAACGAATGATCTGACGTCGGCGTCGCGGCGAAGTTTGCAGCAGACCGAAGAAGTTGGCGCGGCGTTGCGCGATCAGGCGAATTTATTAACGTCTGCATCCGATTCAGCTGCAGAGAAAGCCAAAGATATCGGCGCGTTGTTTCGCGAATATACGGAAACCATGTCTCACACTGGGGAGACAGCAGGTCAACGCGCCGCCGCTATCGGCGAGGTGTTGGAAAAAGGGGTGGTAGATTTGAACGCCGCCAGTGAAATGGCGGCGTTCCGGGCGACAGATATTGCCACTCAGTTGCGTCAACAAACCGCCCGCGTAACGGATAGATTAAAGGAGTCGTTCGACATTCAATCCGACGCTTTGGTGAAGGTGGCGGCGCGAACCGGACAGGAAATCGATCGTTTGGGCGCGGCGTTGGATCGCCACGCAGCGAGTTTGACGGGTACGTTGGATACATCCTTCAACAAGCATTCTACGTCATTGGACACGATGATGGATGTCGCTTCGGCGCGGATTGATAAGTTGGGGGTCACCTTGCGTGATGTTACCGGATTGGTACTGCAACGGGTGGATGACGGGTTGGCGCGGCGGTCAGAAGATTTATCGACGACGGTTGAGAGGATGGTGGCCGAAGCGCATGAATTGATGGCCGCCATGCATCAACAGGTTAACGATATTGCCGACACCGCCGATACGGCGACGCGGCATTCTGTCGGCATTAAGGAAGCATTGAGCGAACAGGGTGAAGAATTATCGAAGCTGGTCGTTCATATTTCCAGTCAGTCAGGGGCGTTGGATATCGCCATGAACGACCACCGGACGGATTTGACCCGCGTGTCGGAAGACGCCGTCGAAAAGGTGAACGAAATGGGAACTGTGTTGCGCGCCCAGGCCCAGGACGTTTCCAAAGCGTCTGATTTGGCGTCGGTGCGCGCGGAAAGTATTCGTGATATGTTGCAGCGCCAGGTCGAAAATCTGACTACCATGTCGGATCGCACCGAAGAGCAGGTCAAGGAAATTGAAACTATGCTGTCTGGGCGCGGTGACGAAATTCGCCAAATCATTCGGGAAGGTGCGCGTGAGGTTGGAGACGCTTTTGACCCAGCGGTGACACAAGCGCGGGGCGTTGGCGATATCTTGCGGCAACAGGCTCAATCCTTGCGGGAGTCGGCGGAATGGGCGGCGGTCCAGGCGCGATCTGTCAGTGATGTCTTGCAGCGACAAAGCCAGGACCTCCGCGCAGCGTCGGATCATGCTTCCAACCAGGTTCTTGAAATTCGTGACGCAATGCAAGTTCATACGAGTGAACTGGAAGGCGCTGTGAAAAACGCAAGTGACTCCGCCGCGCAAATTCGTGAAAGTTTGCGTGACGACAGCAAAGCCATGGGAGACTTGGCTGAATCCCTGCAGAGTCGAGTGCAACGAATTGAAACAACAATTCGAGATCAGGCAGGGCAACTTCAAACCGCATCGGACGCCGCTGAAACGCGTACCGAACAAATTTCCCAAATCTTGTCGCAACAGGCTGACCAACTGGTCGCGGTGTCAGAACAGGTGATCAAGCGGATTATGGAGGCAGGTCGGGCGTTTCATTCAGAATCGGGACAATTGAACGAGTCGGTACAGATGGCGCTTCGATTGGTTGGGGAGGTTGGCGAACAATTTAATCAACAAAGTGAACGTCTGACCACGGTCTCGATGCAAGCCGCCATGCAGGTGGACGACAATCGAGAAGGGCTTCGCACGCAAGCTGAAACGTTATCGACGGCGGCGCGGGAAGCGACATCCAGTCTGCAAATGATCGGTAATGCTTTCGCGCAACAATCAGATGGACTGACTGGTGCCACGGACCAGGTCGTAGTGCGGCTGGAGGGACTGACCGAAGCGTTTCGAACTCAAGCGGTGGCGGTTTCACAAAGTGGTGAATTGGCGAACCGACAAATTCGAACCGTGACAGACGATTTGGGCAAGCAAAGCGCCGTCATTACCGAAGCCGCCAACAATGCCCGAACTATATTTGATGGAATTGTTGATAAAGTAAGCTCTGGCAGCATCACACTGGTGGAAGCGTTGGATGACGCCGTGGTTAAGGCAAACGCGGTGGGGGAAACCTTCGGTCAACAAGCGGTTAGTTTGACGCAAGCGTCCGTTGAGGCGTCAGAACAAGCAAGCAAACTGGCGGACCAGGAGCTCGTGTTGCGGCGGGATCTATTCTTGAAAACCGCGCGGTTCATCATTGAGGATTTGAATTCCACGTCGATCGATTTAACCCGAATTCTACATAACGATGTCCCTGAGTCGAATTGGAAGCGTTATATGAAAGGGGATCGGGGCGTTTTCGCACGGTCGTTGCTGAAAGGTCGCCAGGCGGTGCTTGCGGCGAAGGTCATGGAAAAACTGAAAACTGATGAAGACATGCGATACTACGTCATGCGCTATGTCGATCAGTTCGATAAACTGTTGAAAGATGCGCGCGAATCTGACCCGGAAAATCTCCTGCATTCGACATTTATGACGGCGGATGTTGGAAAATTATACATCTTCTTGGCCCGCGCTTTGGGTAGGCATGAATAGCCGACGTATCCAGGCGACATTTTAATGTCCTACAGGTCCCAAATCTCATGAACGACTATTCAATCAGACCGGCGGAGCCGGAAGACGCCCAGGCGCTATATGATTTTGGCGAAACCTTGTTGGCGGAAAGTAGTTTTTTATTACGTAGTCCGGGAGAGCGCGCACGGTCTACTGATGAAATGAAGTTTGTGATTGAACGGTTCAAGGAATTGCCCAACCATTTTCTGTTGAACGCTTGGTGTGGCGCGTCGGTTGTTGGCGAAGGCATTGTTATGGGAGGAGAATTTATCCGCAACCGGCGCACCGGAACCATAGGACTTGGCATTTTACAGGACCACGGCGGCAAAGGGCTAGGGCGCGCATTTCTGGCGCAATTGGAAAAATTTGGCGTTGGGCTACCGTTGCACCGTCTGGAGTTAACCGTCATGGCCAATAACGAGCGCGCCCAAAAACTTTATGCGGCGGCTGGATATATTGTCGAGGGGACGAAGCGAGATTCGCTGTTTATTGACGAGGCGTATGTCGATGAAATTATCATGGCGAAATTTATAGGTGAAAATCTTTAATCATGAATATTGTTAAAATGTTACAATGGCTTTTCATGAATAAAGTCGGGGTGCACGACTTTGGAGGAACGGCGGAAGGCCAAGGTGGGATGAAAATTGAACGCCGTCACACCGCTGAAATCTAAAGCAGTGTCCGAGTCGTCCGGTCGGGATGAATTGAAGGAGTCTGCCCTATCGTTGCTTAGAGATCGACCGGATGAATTCGAGGCGCTGGATCAGGATGTCCAGCACCGCGTCGCGAAAGTGGCGGAAAAGGCGTTAACCAACAGCAAGAAAATGAAGATATGAACACCGCCAAAGACATGGATGCTCTCGCTGCCGCGGTTCGGGATGGTAGCCGTCGAGCGACGGCGCGCGCGATTACGATTATTGAGTCGACGCGTGACGAACATCGCGACATGGCGGAGGCGTTGTTAACGATACTTTTGCCTGTGTCGGGTAAATCCATTCGGGTGGGCGTGTCCGGTGTGCCGGGCGTTGGCAAGTCGACCTTTATCGAGGCTTTTGGATTGTACATTATAGGCCGGGGCCATCGGGTGGCCGTGTTGGCGGTTGATCCGTCCTCGAAGGTCAGTGGAGGGTCCATATTAGGCGATAAAACGCGGATGGAAGTCCTGGGGCGGGACCCTGCGGCGTTCATCCGTCCGACGCCTGCAGGGGGAACCTTGGGCGGTGTCGCGCGCCGAACCCGGGAAGCGATGATCGTCTGCGAAGCAGCGGGGTATGACGTCGTACTTGTCGAAACCGTCGGCGTGGGTCAGTCGGAAACGGCGGTAAAGGATATGACGGATATCTTCATGTTGCTGCTGTTGCCATCGGGTGGCGATGAATTGCAAGGTATGAAAAAAGGGATTGTGGAGCTTGCCGATATTATTCTGGTGAATAAGACGGATGGAGACCTCGCCGCAGCAGCGCGCCATGCGGCGTCCGATTATCGCAGCGCCCTCCAATTTCTTCGACCGACGACCCCGAACTGGACGGTGCCGGTAGAAACCTGTTCTGCCCTTACCGGAGTGGGTATTGCGGAGGCTTGGGACACGGTGTTAGCGTTTCAAAAGGCGTTAAGCGCCGAGGACGCGCTGGGCGCACGGCGGGTCGAACAGGCGCGGGCGTGGTTATGGAATGAAATCGGCGATACGTTGCTTTCGACTCTGAAAGCGCATGACGCCATCCGTGAAATAGCGCCGGCGTTGGAAGACCAGGTGGCGCAAGGGACCATAACACCGTCCATGGCGGCGCAAATGATGCTGCGGAAATTCCTGGGAGACGGATAACGTCTTGACGCGTGGAGATGGGTGCCGTAAAAAGCGCCGCTCAATCGGGAATGACTCGGTTTCAAAGGTTTAATATTTAGGTTTCCATACCAAGGTTGAAGGACAAAATTATGTCACGTCGCTGCATTATTACGGGTAAAGGCGTTTTGACGGGCAATAATGTCAGTCACGCGCACAACAAGACACGGCGTCGGTTTCTGCCAAACCTGCAAGTCTCTTCGGTGATGAGCGACGCGCTAGGTGAAATGGTTAAGATGCGCATTTCAGTAAATGCAATCCGCACGATTGAATTCAAGGGCGGGTTGGACTCTTTTCTTCTGGGAACGCCGAACCGAAAATTGACGGACGAAGCGCGCCGGATTAAGCGCCGGATTGAAAAAGCAGCAGCACGCGCCTGACGTTAGCTTTCGTGCTAAAATGAATAAAGCCCGCAATTTTAATTGCGGGCTTTATTCATTTTGTCAAAAATAGACGCCTAAAATGCAGTCCGGCTTTTTACCGATTGTTTCTGTTCGCGCCGGGAGCCGCGTGCGTCGTCTTCATCGAATAATTCCGCCAATTTTTCCATCACGGTGCCGCCAAGCTGTTCAACATCCACGATGGTGACCGCGCGGCGGTAATACCGCGTGACGTCATGTCCAATACCGATGGCCACCAATTCGATGGGGGATCGGGTTTCGATGTATTCAATCGCATCCCGTAAATGCCGTTCGAGATAGTTGCCGGGGTTTACGGATAATGTGGAATCGTCTACTGGGGCACCGTCAGAGATTACCATCAAAATTCGGCGTTGTTCAGGTCGGCCCAAAAGGCGGTCATGCGCCCACAAAAGCGCTTCGCCATCAATATTTTCCTTCAACAAGCCTTCGCGCAACATAAGGCCTAGATTTTTACGGACGCGACGCCAAGGCGCGTCGGCGGCTTTGTAAACAATATGGCGTAAATCGTTTAACCGGCCCGGGTTGGCGATTTTGCCTTCGGAAATCCATTTTTCCCGTGACTGTCCGCCTTTCCAGGCCCGCGTCGTGAAGCCTAGAATTTCAACCTTGACCGAGCAGCGTTCGAGTGTTCGGGCGAGAATGTCGGCGCTCATGGCGGCGATTGTGATCGGACGCCCTCGCATGGACCCGGAATTATCGATGAGCAACGTGACTACGGTGTCGCGGAAATCCATGTCCTTTTCCTGTTTAAAGGACAAGGGGTGCTGTGGATTGATGACGATGCGGTCCAGCCTGGCGGTGTCCAACAAGCCTTCCTCAAGGTCAAAATCCCAGGACCGAGTCTGTTTGGCCAAAAGGCGGCGCTGCAAACGGTTGGCTAGTCGCC
>Ga0302127_10002624_pt1 | contig 10872 bp, 12 predicted proteins | sample CB4_SCM_MG_FD_204452 | JGI IMG/M metagenome (GOLD analysis project Ga0302127, IMG submission 204452) | Marine microbial communities from Western Arctic Ocean, Canada - CB4_SCM | ecosystem: Environmental > Aquatic > Marine > Oceanic | place: Canada: Western Arctic Ocean | collected 2017-09-24
GCTGGAGCCGTGGGTATGCAGCGCCCATAGGTGCACGAAGACCAAGGCAAAGATAACAAAGGGCAGCAGATAATGGAGGGAAAAGAAGCGGTTGAGTGTCGGGTTATCCACCGAAAAACCACCCCATAGCCAGCTGACAATGGATTCACCAATCAACGGAATAGCCGAGAACAAATTAGTGATGACCGTCGCACCCCAAAAACTCATCTGGCCCCACGGCAGGACGTAGCCCATGAAGGCCGTCGCCATCATCGCCAGGATGATCAGTACGCCAATCATCCATAGAAGTTCGCGCGGCGCCTTATAAGAACCGTAGTACAGGCCACGGAACAGGTGGATGTAGATGCATATAAAGAAGATCGACCCACCGTTCATATGGAGGTAGCGGATCAGCCAGCCGTAATTAACGTCGCGCATAATGCGCTCGACACTGACAAAGGCATGGTCCACATGTGGCGTATAGTGCATGGCCAGTACGATGCCGCTAGCAATCATGATCACCAGCACGACCCCCGCCAGGGAACCGAAATTCCACCAGTAGTTCAGATTGCGAGGCGTCGGGTACTCGTGCAGCTCGTGCTGCATCATGGTGAAAATCGGCAGTCGGTAGTCGATCCACCGGACGACCGGGTTCGTCCAGGTCGGCGTACTCATCGCTGGTTCCCCTTATCCGATGCGAATCGTGTTGTCGTCGAGGAATTCATAGGGCGGAACAGGCAGATTTTCCGGCGCCGGCCCCCTGCGAATTCGGCCCGAAGTATCGTAGTGAGAGCCATGGCAAGGGCAGAACCAACCACCAAAGTCGCCTTGCGGATCGCTCGCCTTCTGGCCGAGCGGGATACATCCGAGATGGGTGCATACACCGACCATGACCAGCCACTGCGGCTCTTTGACCCGGGAGGCATCCTGTTGCGGGTCGGGCAGGTCATCCATGGCGACGGACCGCGCCTGTTCGATCTCTGCCGCTAAACGGTGGCGCACAAAAACCGGCTTGCCGCGCCAGACGACCGTAATGGACTGGCCCATCTCAATGGGGGACAAATCAACGTCGGTCGACGAAAGTGCCAGGACGTCCTTTGCCGGGTTCATTGTATCAACCAGCGGCCAAACGGAAAGTCCGGCGCCGATGGAGCCGACCGTGACCGTTGTATACACAAGAAAGTCGCGCCGTGTGGCGCCTTCTTCATCATCATGACCGCCCGGGGCCGTGCTCACCACATCGCTCATACGCAATCCTTTTTGTTCACCCCTGCAGCCAAGTGCCCGCCCCTCTACGATGAATACTCAGACTGCCGTGTACAATGGCGGCTTGAGGGCCTCCCTCAGGCGGCCCTATGGCCACCGCCATGGAACTAGAGTTTTGCTGGGGTATAATGCAATTCTCCTGCCTTGCAAAGGGCCAAAGAAAGGCCATCATCCATGATAATACAACCCACTAGCCACCTTATGCCATAATTTAGGGGATGCATTTGCGCCTGATTCTATTCGAACCTGACATCCCCCAGAATGCCGCGGCGGCGTTCAGGTTAGCAGCCTGCCTCGGTATCTCCGTGGACATCATAGAACCAACTGGTTTCGTCCTCTCAGATTCGCGCCTACGCCGCGTCGGGATGGACTATATCGACGCCCTAGATATGCGCCGACATGACTCATGGAAATCGTTCCTGCTGGCTCGAGCGAATGAACCTGATCTCTGGCGTCGCTTGATCCTGCTGACGACGGCGGGTGATATGCCCTATACAACGTTTTGCTTTGAGCCAAGCGACGCCGTTTTGGTCGGCCGCGAAAGCATTGGCGTGACTGATGCTGTTCATCGGATTGCCGATGCCCGGCTGCGCATTCCTCTGCGCGCTGGCATGCGGTCACTCAATGTCGCCATGGCAGCATCGATGGTAATGGGCGAGGCCCTACGCCAAACTAATGAATTTCCGCAAGATTAGTTATATCTCAGACATGGCGAACATCATTGGCCGAGAAACAATATGACGCTTCCCAGCAATAACCAGAAGAAAAAAGCGGTCACATGGTTCGAAGACTTACGTGACCAAATTTGTGAATCGTTAGAGGCCTTGGAAGATGAAGTTACTGGCCCCAACCCAACCAGCGTCAACTATTATGGCCGATTCCAACGCACAGCCTGGCAACGACCGCCAGCGGGTCAAGTAGGTGGCGGCGTCATGGCAGTGATGCGGGGCCGAGTTTTCGAAAAAGTCGGTGTAAATGTGTCAACCGTCTGGGGCGAATTCGACGAGCAGTTCCGCAAGGAGATCCCCGGCGCCGAAACCGACCCCCGCTTTTGGGCCTCCGGAATTTCAATGGTTGCCCATCCCTGCTCGCCCAAAGTACCGGCGGTGCACATGAACACCCGAATGATCATCACTAACCAGTGGTGGTTCGGGGGCGGGGGCGATCTGACGCCCACGTTCCCCGACAATACCGATACGCATGATTTTCATGCTGCGTTTAGGGCCGCCTGCGACGGCTATCGTGATGGTGCCTATACTGAGTACAAGGACTGGTGCGACCGTTATTTTTTTCTGCCGCACCGGGGGGAGCCCCGCGGCGTCGGTGGCATATTTTACGACCGGCTAAACGCCGGCGATTGGAATCGGGATTTCGCCTTCACCCAGGCCGTAGGGAAAGCACTCCGCGATATTTACCCCACCCTCGTGCGACGCCATATGAATGATACATGGACAGCTCAGGACCGCCATGCCCAGCGGGTGAAGCGGGGCCGCTATGCTGAATTTAACCTGCTCCACGACCGGGGAACACGATTCGGCCTGATGACCGGCGGCAATACGGAAGCCATTCTCATGTCACTACCACCTGACGTGGCCTGGCCTTAGAGCCCTTCACATGTGCGAGTGCAAAGATCACTACATGAGTTTCCTACATGAGAACTAAAGATTAATGTTAATTAACAGATTAAATATGTATTTAATTTTATTTAAACAATATATTACTAAGTCAATATCGTATCTACACTAATAAAACTGGATTTTAATGAAATCTGCACCTGAGGCCGCCTCAAATATTTAACCATCGTGTTATGAAGTAGAGGCAACTTCAGCTGCCAGCCTTACCAAGCATTCATTTCTCGAAAACCTACAACCGCCGTCCTGCCACCATGTTTCCACATTAGCCAGCGCCTTGCCCATAGACGGACCCTGCGTCATGCCGAGCGCGATCGCATCACGCCCCTTGAGAGGAAACTCAATGGGTTTCCAAGCCTCGGCAGCTTCAAGAATTGCCTCCCAAGACCCCGTACGCGCCAATGCCGGGGTTTCATTAGCAGCACGTTCACCTGCCCAGGAAATAAGCGCCAGATCACGCACCCGATCCGGCCCAAGGCTGTAGAAGGAGCGGCGTAGGTTGTTCTCGTCCATACCTGGAGCAATATAGCATTCTGGGACGGCCAGTGCCGCCAACCGAGCCGCGTCAGCACGTGACAGGCGCAAGCGTTCGCTTGCGGCAGCGACCCCTAAAGCATCCGTATCGAGGACGACTGCGAGGCGGCGCAACGGATCGAGACACACGGATTTCTGATACAGCCCCGTGGTGTCTAACCATTGCAGCACACGCAGATGGCCGATGTGACCAGCGTGTTCCCCGACCTCCGGCAATATCTGATGTAGTACGCCGACACCGTGCATCAACATCAAGATGTTTGCTGGGTCGGGGGCGGCAAGGATGCGGAGAAGTTCCCCCCGCACCCGTTCTCCCGACAAGCTTGGTAACAGGGCGGCATGCATGCGGCATGCAGCCAAGGCCTCGACGGATAGCGGCAGACGGCCGTAATGAGCGTAAAAGCGGAAAAAGCGAAGAATACGCAGCACGTCTTCTTCGATGCGAGTGGTTGGATTGCCAACGAAGCGAATCTGGCCGCAGCTAAGATCACTAAAGCTATTGAAGGGGTCGAAAAACTCGCCGTCGGGCGTCGCTGAAAAAGTGTTGATGGTAAAGTCCCGGCGGAGAGCATCGGCGATCCAGTCGTCGGTAAACGCGACCTCGGCCCGACGCCCATCCGTCGACACATCAACTCGCAAGGTCGTGACCTCGAACACCATGCCATCGGCAATGGCTGTGATCGTGCCGTGACCAATTCCCGTGGGGATGGCTTTGATCCCGGCGGCTTCAAGCAATTTTATGACCCGTTGTGGCAGGTCCGGGGTCGCTATATCGATGTCGGAGATGGGCCGGTTGACGATGGCGTCGCGCACACAGCCACCAACGAAGCGTACTTCCGTGCCATCCGCGGTCAGCGCGGCGATCACTGCGCGCGTCGACGGCGCCACAAGCCAGTTCTGGGGCCCCAGGTTACCCGTTGCTTCAGCCATGGGGAATGACACGCTCACCGAACCTATCCCCGACGGGTCAGTTGGACGATCCGGAGATCGTCCGTCCGTCCTCTATGCGCCCCGTTTGTTCAGTCGGGCCATCTTCTGACCCATCATTGAGCGCCACATAAAACATTCCCGCAAAGGCCAAAAGTAGACCCCCGGCGAGGAGAGAAGTCCATGATCCTCCCTGCAGGCGCTGTACCACGGTGCGGGTGGCGTTCCCGCGCCGACTGGTTAGCAGAACCCACATGACGAAAATCACTATCGGAGAAATCAGCGGCAGAACATAAAGCAACACCAGGCGGATCATGACGCCTCGCCGCCTAGTCTCATGGCCAAGTTTACAAGCATGCCGGCCGTTGCTCCCCAGATGTAATAGTCGCCATATGGCAAAGCGTAGAAGTTCCGGGTGCGCCCAAAAACCTCACGGCTGTGGCGTTCGCGGTTTTCAGGGTCGCATAGAAAGGCTAGCGGCACCTCAAATATCTCCGCCACTTCTTGGGGGTCGGGAATGAGAACGAGGGGCGGTGTGGCCATACCGACGTAAGGCGTGATCTCAAATCCGGTGCGGGTGATGTAGGTATCAAGCCTACCAATGATTTCAACCAACTCACGGCCTAGGCCGATTTCTTCTTCTGTTTCACGCAACGCCGTGTCCTCCAGCGAAGCATCCTCCCGCTCCACACGGCCACCAGGAAAGCTGATCTGACCGGGGTGATGGACGAGATGTTCAGTACGCCGAGTGAATAGCACGGTCAGGCCCTCGGGCCGATCAATTATGAGGACCAGTACCGCTGCATGCCGCAGGTTAGCAAGATCCTGTCCATTCGCAGGCGGCCATCCAGGGTTCAAGTCGTGATCGCCACGGCGGCCACGGGTGCTTCTGCACAGTTTGGCAATTAACCTATCTCTGATCATTTACCAAATACCGCATCTTCGCCATCTTCGTCGAGAGTCCCGATAGGAAAAAACACGCCACTGCTCCAGATACCGAACACAGATTCGTTATTTTTCTTTTCTTCCGTTCCCTGAGATACCAAATCATAATAGACGGAGCGTACGAGACGGGCATCCATTCGCGGCCGCACGACGACGTAAGGTGAGGGCTCACCCGTCACAAGATTGGTCTCAATGCGGATGGGATGATCCTTATCGGCGACCACTATTTCATCAACATTCGTTCGAAAAGTGAGGACTTGCTCGCGCCCCACGCCGCCAACCGTCATCTCAACTGCCATAAAAGGGGCGTCTTCTACTTGAATGCGCGCCATTTCCGCCGGGGTGACAAGCCAATAGCGGCCAGCCCGGTCACGGGTCAGCACTTTGGCGAAAAGCTTGACGAGTTCCCGTCTACCGATTGGCGTACCTTCATGGAACCACGTACCGTCCGTTGCGATCCGCATATCGATATCGCCGCAATTGGTGCGCCCCCGAGCAATCGCCGGTATGACCGGAAGATTCGGGTCCGCCTCGAACGGAATTGGGTCGCCAACCCGATTAATTTGGCCGAGAAACATCGACATTAACGTAACCTGTCCTACCCGAGCACACCGTCACAATCGAAGATGACTATTTCTAGGCGCAATATGGGCCGGGCCATGAGGGCTATTTGAGATTAGAAGGTAGTCAGCTTATGTCGTTCAGGTCTTACCAGCCTTAGGCCTCAAGGGGGCAGACTTGGGAGATCCGCTGCGTGCCGCTTTCTTCACTTTAGCCACCAATTGAGCTTCGAGAGCAGCAACCCGCTTTTCCAGCTTTTCTTGTTCGGCGCGGGCTTTGGCTGCCATATCGCGCACGGCATCGAATTCCTCCCGCGGGGCCACGTTCATGCGATTAAGCATACGTTCGAGGCGTTGCTGAATCAGCTCCTCCACTTCCTCGCGCATGCTGTTGGCAGTTGAAACCGCGCCACTAGCGACACGGGCAAGATCTTCAAACAGGCGGCTTCTAGTTTGCATGACGGCTCCCATGGTTGGGCAAAGAACACACTTCATAATATCGCCCATGACACTCTCAGCGCAACTCGCTCCGCTATGTTTTACCATTTGCGAACCACACCTCCTTCACTGCCTTGCGGGTGCCACGGCGCCCTTCTATAAATTGACAATCGAATTGGGGTCGAACAAGGCAGGAGGATTTCGCTTGTACGTGGTGACGGGCGGCGCCGGTTTCATCGGCTCCAACATCGTAGCGGGGCTGGAAGCCAATCAGGCAGGGCCAGTAGTCGTCGTTGACCGCCTGGGCACTGACGATAAATGGCGTAACATCGCCAAGCGGGAGCTTGAGGACGTAGTCGCGCCGGAGGATCTGTTTCCATTCCTCAACGGCCGCGCAGGAAAGATCGAAGCTGTCATTCACATGGGCGCCATTTCTTCGACCGTGGAAACAAATGTTGACGCCCTGATCCGCGAGAATTTTCATCTGTCACTGTGGCTCTGGCAATGGTGCTCGGCAAATGGTGTTCCGCTGATTTATGCGTCCTCAGCGGCAACCTATGGCGATGGCGCACAAGGCTTTCGTGACGATAACAGCGGCGAGGCCCTGGCCCAACTGCGGCCACTAAACCCTTATGGTTGGAGCAAGCACCTGTTTGACCGACGAGTAGCACGGATAGTGGCTGAAGGAAATCCGGCGCCGCCAAAGTGGGCGGGCCTAAAATTCTTTAACGTTTATGGCCCGAACGAATACCACAAGGGCAGCCAAATGAGCGTTGTCGCTAACATCTTTTCGGAAGCCAAGAGTGGCCGGCCGGTGGAGCTGTTCAAGTCACACCACCCCGACTATGCCGACGGTGGGCAGATGCGCGACTTTGTCTGGGTCGATGACTGCGTCGCCATGGTACTCGGTTTATTAAAGTCACCCGCAGCCAGCGGAATCTATAACTGCGGCACCGGAAAGGCTCGCAGTTTTGCTGATCTTGCCGCCACAGTGTTCGCCGCGCTGGGCAAACAGCCGGCAATCCACTATGTGCCTACACCCCAAGCCATCCGGAATAAGTATCAGTACTTCACGCAGGCTGAAAACACTCGTAATACCTTGGGAATCAAAGCTTGGGCATCCCTGGAGGAAGGGGTGAAGCATTACGTGCATGACTTCCTGAACAACGATGATCCTTACCGCTAGACTGCTCCATAGGGTGGGTCTCTCATGACATTTGTCATCCCATTCCCAGCAATCGACCCGATCATTTTTCAGGTCGGTCCTCTCGCCATCCGCTGGTACTCGCTAGCATACATCGCCGGGCTGCTAGTCGGCTGGCGCTATATGCTAACCATGGCGCGGCGCACGCCGCAGGTTATTTCCGACCATGACATCGACGATTTCTTGGTCTGGGCGACCCTGGGCGTCGTGCTCGGTGGGCGGCTCGGTTATGTCCTATTCTACCAACCAGTATATTTCCTGGAGAACCCACTGGCGATCCTGCGGGTCTGGCAGGGGGGCATGTCCTTTCACGGCGGGTTGCTCGGCGTTCTTGTCGCCGGGCTGACCTACGTAAAGCTAAGGCGGATACCGCTGCTGCCTTTCGCCGACCTTGTCGTTACAGCAGCACCTTTTGGCCTGTTCCTTGGTCGCATTACTAACTTTATCAACGGCGAACTGTGGGGACGGACGGCCGACGTGCCATGGGCCATAGTGTTTCCCAATGGCGGCACCCATCCGCGCCACCCCAGCCAGCTATACGAGGCATTCCTGGAAGGGCTAGTGCTTCTGATTGTGCTCGGCCTGCTACACCGAAACGAGGAGATCCGTCGTCGCCACGGGATGCTGAGTGGTATCTTCCTGCTCGGCTATTCCTTGGCTCGCGGTACCGCCGAATTGTTTCGTCAGCCCGACGTGCAGATCGGCCTATTGGCGGGCGGCACGACCATGGGCCAATGGCTATCGGCGCCAATGGCGGCACTCGGCATCATCCTCATCATTCGTGCTCGCGTGCAGGCCTAGTCTTGCTGTGGGCCGCCTGACCGAGCATCTCCAGCACAGAATCGCCCTCGAAGGGCCGCTGAGCGTCGCCGACTACATGGAGGAATGTCTCAGCCACCCACGCTTTGGCTATTACCGCACCCGCGACCCTCTAGGCCCCGGCGGGGATTTCGTCACAGCACCCGAAATCTCCCAGATGTTCGGGGAATTGATTGGGCTCTGGCTGGCAGTGACTTGGCAGAGTGCGGGCTCACCGTCTCCCATCATTGTTGCAGAACTGGGGCCAGGACGCGGAACCCTGATGGTCGACGCGCTGCGCGCCGCGGCGAAGGTTCCTGAATTTATCGCCGCGGCCCGCGTGCATTTGGTGGAAACCAGCCCGGTGTTACGCACAACCCAGAAAACAGCGCTGGCTGCGTTAGATTTGTCACACGCCCCACAATGGCATGAGGAACCGGGGACACTGCCAGCTGGGCCGCTTCTAATAATCGCTAACGAATTTTTCGATGCCCTGCCAATCCATCAGTTTGAACGAACTACCCAGGGTTGGCACGAGCGACGGGTTGCCATCGGCAACGATGGGAAATTCATGTTCTCCCTTGGCCCAGTGGAACCGCTGCCACCTTCCCTTCCACAAGCCTTGAGCGAAGCACTACCTGGTGCCATAGCCGAAATCTGCCCGACAGGAATCAACCTGATGGCAATACTGGCCAGGAGAATCGCCGATGACGGAATCGCCGGGCTTATTATTGATTACGGTCCTATGAAAAGCACCCATGGCGACACCCTACAGGCCGTGCGTGGCCACCGCTATGCAAACGCTCTCACCGATCCCGGCGAGGCCGACGTGACGGCCCATGTCGACTTCGCAGCACTAGCGCGCGCTGCGCAGGCAGCGGGCGCCAAAGTCCATGGGCCTATATTCCAAGGAACTTTTCTGAAAAGTTTGGGTATAACCGCACGTGCCAAGGTGCTGGCCAACTCCGGTGGCGGACAACACATCGAAGCGATACAAGCTGCCGTCAATCGTCTCGCCGGGGAGGATGGCATGGGGACCTTGTTTAAAGCCATAGTGGTAACCTGCCAACGCGCTCGATCAGAGGTCGCAAAAAAAATAGTGGCGGGAGGATTTGCCGATGGCTTCGGAGAACCTCATAATCAAAGTCATGATTGAACGCCCCGAATCGCTAACCGCCATACCGCTCGAGGCCTTGTCCTGCGTGCGCCATGCCTTCTTCACCCGACGTGGTGGATTTAGTGAGGGTGCCTATACTTCACTCAACTGCGGCTTAGGTTCAGATGACAACCCAGAGGCCGTGCGCGCCAACCGAGCCGCGGCAGCGATGACCTTTGACTTACCGGCAGACGCCTTAACAACGATCCATCAGATCCATTCATCCGATGTCCTGCGGGTCGACAAATCCTGCCGCTCAGGGCCAGGAACGCCGAAAGCGGATGCCATGGTCACCGACTGCCGTGGGATAGTACTCGGTATCCTCACCGCCGACTGCGCGCCGGTTCTGTTCGCCGACGCCGACGCCGGGGTGATTGGCGCGGCGCACGCCGGATGGAAAGGGGCGTTAAACGGTATTCTCGAAGCCACGGTACGCACCATGCTGGAGCTCGGGGCACAACCCGACCGCATTGCTGCCGCCGTCGGTCCTTGCATTCACCAGGTATCCTATGAAGTGCGTGATGATTTTCGTGACCGCTTCGTTACCGCCGATGCCGACTACGCCGCCTTCTTTGCCATGGGCAAACGAGCAGGTCATTGCTTCTTCGACCTGCCGGGGTTTAGCCGTACGCGGCTGGAACGACTCGGCATCGGATCGGTAACGGTCATCGACGCCGATACATGCGCCGATGAAGAGCGGTTCTTCAGCTATCGGCGTGGTACGTTGGCAGGCGCGGCCGACTATGGGCGCGGCCTATCGGCCATCGCACTTAAACGATAGAACCCGCTTGTGCCGTATATTATCATCCTCGTCATTGCCTCTCTGCTGGCGCTTCTGGTGACATGCGCCGTCGCCTAAAGGCAGTGACCGTTGCCGCACTGTCATTGCTGGTTTTGGCAAGCTACGGCGCTGTTCCGCAACCCTTCCGTAAAAATGTGCCAATCCCTTGAGCCATCCACAACCGCTGACCAACGTCGCCACGATTACCTGGATACTGGAAGAAGAGGACGGCGCTCCCATCAGCCTACACACCCATGGCGTTCTTCGTCCGGCCCGCGACTGGCAGGCGGAAGCCTGAATGGGCTCTGTGGGGGGGCGACGCTATCACCACGGCTACCCTACCCGGCGTATCACAGGTGATGAGGAGCAAGGGCGCTACTTGGTAGACGTGGATCCTCTAATTTCGGACACGCTCCGCCCAGACGTTGAGGAAGTTGCCACTGAAAATGATGATAGCCCCTACAAAGACCAGTGCCTCAAGAGGATCGTTAAACAGCAGATAGTCAACAACTGCGCCAAGAGGTAAGAGGAGAAAAACGAATGGGACCACGATGGTTGCCTCCGTGAGGCGGAAGGCGCGTGCGAGGCAGAGCTGAGACGTCAGCCCTGTCACCGCAATAATGAAAACCCACGGCCATAGGCTCAGATTTAAC
>Ga0302127_10002625_pt1 | contig 10872 bp, 8 predicted proteins | sample CB4_SCM_MG_FD_204452 | JGI IMG/M metagenome (GOLD analysis project Ga0302127, IMG submission 204452) | Marine microbial communities from Western Arctic Ocean, Canada - CB4_SCM | ecosystem: Environmental > Aquatic > Marine > Oceanic | place: Canada: Western Arctic Ocean | collected 2017-09-24
TACTATTTCTTGATCGCCATAGTGCCCACAGGCTACACACACATGGTGTGGTCGCTTTAGTTCACCACAATTTGTACATTCATTCGGATTTTCTGACACCAACGCATCGTGAGCACGTCGCATGCCCCGACGGCTTCTCGTAATTTTACTTTTTGGAACAGCCATGTCTAAACCTCAAGTTTCGGGATCATACGCCCTGTTAAAACTGAATTTGGCGCGCCGCAACCAAACTTATTCACTGAGCATAAAACGCTGCCCTGAATTTCAGAGCAATACTTGGATTAAACTACTTTTCAAGCCCAAAAATACCATTATTGGGACTTATTTTAGTTAATTGTTAGAAACAGTCTTTATTGAAACCTTTCATCTGGGCCAATTAAGATAATTTTTTCATGAAATCTGATAAAATTGCAAACGGCTTTGAGGTTTCGTCGTTGAGCGGAGATGAACCAGGAGGACCATAGTTATTTTTTAGGTAGTTTATGTTTTTAACTTTTGGGTAATCCGGCAATAAAAGTGATAATTCTTCACAAAAAATTGTTTCTAAATAGATTGCTTTGCCCAACACTTCATCTGCTTCAGATGTCTCATCGTAACTTTGGTTGTCTGATAAAGGACTTAGCTCACCCCTAAAATTTCGTAATACTGATGATTCCATACTGCTAAAAACTGGTTCCAAAGTTACACTACACTGTTGCTCAACTGTGGCGCTGATTGTTGCCGCCAGCCGCCATCCACCTTGACCAAGTGGTGCTAAACTACCAAAAAAATTTGCCTTTTGCAGGCTTGAAAGATTGAGTTGTAACTTAATTGAGTTAATAAACTCTTGTGTGAAAGCAAGTTCAAAGTTAGCAGTCTGGTTCTTGACTAAGTGGCGTAATTCCAGAATAGAAACGATAGCTTTTTTTGACATCTATTAACCATTCTTGTATAACAGGTAAGCTGCATATAATACATGACTAATTTGTAATGACGTCTCTCACAAGCGTATTAGGTGCGGTAATAGTGATTAAATTAAATTCATTAAAAATGTTTATCTTGCTAGGGTTATTAATGTCCTGCAGCACTGTGTATAGAAATCACGGTTTCACGCCAACTGATGTTGAATTGTCTTCTGTGGTGGTTGGTGTGGATTCACGTTCTTCAGTGGAAGAGTCTATTGGTATTCCTTTAACTAAAAGTTTGGAAAAATCAGATGGAATTTACTATGTTTCAAGTAAATGGCGCCACTTTGGAGCTGCTGCACCAAAACCGGTTGAAAGACAAATTGTAGCTATCCAATTTGATAGTGCTGGAATTGTAACAAATGTCAGCCGCTATCGTTTGGCAGATGGTAAAGTAATTGTGCTTTCGCGTAGGGTCACTGAGGGCGGAAGTGGAGAAATTTCTTTTATTCGCCAGCTTTTGGGTAATGTAGGAAGAATGGATGCAGAAGATTTTTTGCTTGATAGTAATTAACAGATATCTGGATTTTAGTGGATAAAATAAAAACACCGTATTTTCAGCCATTTTTCTGTCAAATTTTATTAAATTTAATTTTTGTTCCAAAAATTAGCTAATAGTGGCTCTAATCATTGACCTGCTCTATCCAAAGGCATACCGGAGTTTATGGCAAAAGCACCTTTGATACAGCTTTCTAATATAGCGCTTACTTTCGGTGGAAATCCTGTTTTCACAGACTTAGGTCTAATCATCCAAGCGGGGGATCGAGTGTCCTTGGTAGGTAGGAATGGTTCAGGTAAATCAACCTTGATGAAAGTGATGGCTGGTTTAGTCGAGGCTGATAAAGGCTCTCGCGTAATTCCTCCAGGTGTAAGCGTTGGTTACATGGAGCAAGAACCTGACCTGACAGCCTATGATACATTGGGTGATTACGCATTTTCAGATCTTGATGTGGCTGATCATTATAAGGTTGAAATTGCTGCTGAGGGTTTAAAGTTTGATCCAGACCAATTAGTGCGAACAGCTTCTGGCGGTGAACGCCGTCGAGCTGCTTTGGCAAAGCTTTTGGGCGAGAGCCCAGCGCTAATGCTCCTTGATGAACCCACCAACCATTTAGATATTGAAGCTATTTCTTGGCTTGAGGCTTCACTTCGTGAAAGCCGCAACAGTTTTGTTGTTATTTCGCATGATAGGGCTTTTTTGACAGAGCTAACAAGAGCGACACTTTGGATCGATCGAGGGGCTGTAAGGCGTTCGGACCAAGGGTTTGGATCTTTTGAGTCTTGGAGAGATAAAGTTTGGGAGGAGGAGGATGACCAGCGGCACAAATTAGATCGCAAGATCAAGGCTGAGGCACGTTGGGCAGTTGAGGGCATTTCAGCCCGCCGCAAGCGCAATATGGGGCGCATTCGCGCATTAGGAGAGTTACGCGCCGAACGCGCTTCACAAATTAAACGGCAAACAACCGCTGCAATGGCACTGGAATCAGGGCAAAAGTCAGGCGTAAAGGTAATAGAGGCAAAAGATTTAAGCCTTGCCTTTGGCGAACTAGAAATTTTAAATGGTTTTTCATTAACTATACAACGGCAAGATAGGATCGCAATTGTAGGCCCAAATGGAGTTGGAAAAACAACTCTGATTAAAACTTTACTTGGCCAACAGAAACCAGATTCTGGTACGGTAAAGCTGGGTACAAACCTTAAGATTGCAATGTTTGATCAAGGACGTTCGCAGCTTGATCCAAACCTTAGCCTCTGGGAATCACTAACCAGTGATCCGACTATGGCGGTTTCTGGAAGCTCAGATCAGATTATGGTTCGTGGCACTCCAAAACATGTAGTGGGGTATCTTAAAGAATTCTTATTTGCAGAAGAGCAAATGAGGGCTCCTGTCAGGTCACTTTCGGGTGGAGAAAAAGCGCGGTTAATCCTAGCTCGATTAATGGCACAAGAGAGCAATTTTCTTATTTTAGACGAGCCCACAAATGATCTAGATATTGAAACGCTAGATCTTTTACAGGATGTACTAGGTGAATATGATGGCACTGTACTTCTAGTAAGCCATGACCGAGATTTTCTAGATCGTGTGGCTACCAGCACGATTGCTTTAGAGGGTGCGGGCAAAGCAATTGTTTATGCTGGTGGTTGGAGTGACTATCAGGTCCAAAAATCAATGCTAGACAATTTGGGAACTGAAAAGCTACCTAATAATAATAGAATTCAGAAATTAAAAACTAAAACACAAAACACTCACATAACCTTTACTGAACAACACCAGTTAAAAATATTACCTAAAAAAATTGAGCGCTTGGAAGCTGAAATTAAAAAACTGGAAGAGTTTTTAAGTCAGCCAGATTTATTCAGGAACCATCCAGTAAAGTTCAAAAAGGCAACAGAGGTCCTAGTCGAACGACAGGAAGACTTAGCTTTAACTGAGTTGGAATGGCTGGAATTAGAGGAAAAGGTTAACGGCTAAAGACACAATTAGATGCTATGATAAGTGAATATTAAATCTTTTTCGTATTGCTGCGTCTGTGATCGAATCCAGCGAGGCGGGTGTTGGCGCGTTTATTAGCGTCTCCTTTCTTAAGATCGCATTTTTCAGGAGGTCAGGACGATTTTTTTCGTCCCACTCTTTTGGTGAGCTGCGATCTGCTAGCGTTGGATAAAAATACTCAGTTTGCATTAATGATAGAGTTTGATTGGACCCCAGATAATGACCTGGCCCACCGAGACATGTGCTACGCATTGTTTCTAAATCAACAGTTTCGTCATTAACTTCAATACCTCTGACGCAGCGCATTGCTTGACCCAGTAGATCATCACTCAAAATCAATGATTCGTGACAAAATCCCAATAATGAAGCGTGCATACCAGCGGCCTCATAAACCATGTTCAAACCGGTTAAACCAGCCATGACGTTTGACATTGCTTGTTCCCAACCCGCTTGCATATCAGGTAATTTGGCATCGGCAATTCCAGCTGCGGCTCCACCTGGCAAACCATAGTAGTGGTGCATTTGGGCGCAACCAGCTGTCAATAAGGCCTGTTCGCCTGAGCCACCTGACATGGCGCCAGTTCGCAGGTCAGAAACAAATGGCCAGGTTCCAAAGATTGTGGGGTGTCCTGGTTTGATTGCATTAACGTATACCATACCAGCCAAACATTCCGCTATAGCCTGGACAATTGCTCCAGCAATTGGGGCAGGGGCTGTAGCACCCGCCTGACCAGCACTTAGCAATAAAATAGGCATGCCACCCTTAATACATTTTTCCATTACTTGGCAGCTTTCAGTAGCAAATTTCATGGGCGGCACAACAAAACAGTTTGAATTCGACACGAATGGTCGCTCTAGCCATTTACCTTCTCCACCAGCTATCATGTGTAATAATTCGAAGGCATCGTCGACGAAACTTGGCTCAGTGAAAGAGGTTCCCACATGTTTTTCGGTACCAGTAGTACAAGCGTAAATTGTATTTAGATCCATTTCACGGTTATCTGGGATATCACGGCACACCATTGGGCGTTGTACAAAATGAATATTATCAAGGTGCTCAACTATTCGGGCGGCGTTGTGTAAATCTCTAACAGTAGACTCTCGGTAACTTCTGTTTTCTACATCTACCATATGTACCGCAGCGCCAGCAGTTCCGTAATGGACTTTTTTGCCACTAAGATGCATATCGTGCTTAGCGTTTCGACCGAATAGTGTGATTTCACGATTTGCCTTAGCTAGCATATCTTCTACCAGAGATCGTGGATAACGCAGGCGGCCGTCTTCCCCATAAATAGCCCCAGCACCGACCATAATATCAATTCCTGATTGTGGTGCGTCTGCCAGACCAATCTCTTCAAGAGCTGTGAGTGCCGCCTCGTTTATTTTGTCCATATCTAATTGTGAAAGAGGATGGTACGTTCCACCTTCCATGCCCGGCCTTATTGGTCGCATTGTTTCTGGTAGAGGTGCTGCTCGGGCGGCTGTACGGGCTGCGCGGCCACCAGACCGTCCAGCTCGATTTTTGGGTGTTCTAGTCATACTTAGATCCTACTTATGTCAAAAAACTTAAACCTCGCAGTGTTTTAAACCGTAGTGGGCCTGCCACGCGCAGCAAGACCGCGGCAGGCGCCGATTGTACGGTTTATTAGGCTAATTAGCCATAAAACTGCGTTTAGCTGAATGTTCATACATTTATGGGTAAAATGTCTTAACCGACAATCTTTTCCATTTGCGACTTTTGGACAAAAAACGTCAATTTTTTTAAATTATTGTTTACTAGCAAAGTCCAACAACTCTTCTATAGCTGTTTTAAATTCTCTATCACCGACTGTCATTGCTACTCGAATATGTCCCTTAGCGGATTGCCCGAAGCTCTCGCCTGGAATCACAGCTATATATTTTTTGTCCAATAGTCTGTTGGCAAAAGTCTCGCCACTAAGCCCAGTCTTTCGTATGTCGAGCATCATATACATGGCGCCAGAACAAGGTATAGCTTTTACCATGTTTTGCCCAGCCACAAGTTTGGTGGCGAGTTTGCGACGGCGAGCGAAGGGAGCAGCCACCTCCATCTCAAGTTCGTCTCCTCGATTTAGAGCAAAGTTAGCCGCATTTTGAATGTAGCCTGGAACACCATAAGTCGTATGGGTAGCTAAGTTAATCAAATGCGTAATAACCATTTCGGGGCCACATACCCAGCCAACCCGACTTCTGGTCATTGCGTGACTTTTAGACATGGAGCCTATCACCAAAGTCCGCTGCGCCATGTCAGATAAACTACGCGGTGTAATATGTTTACCTTTCCAAATTTGACCGTCATAAACTTCGTCTGATATCAGCCAAAGATCTTGTTCGATACAAACTTCAGCAATGCCCTTCCAAGTTTCTATATCGTAAACAACACCCGTTGGGTTGTTTGGCGAATTTACTAGAAGGCACTTGGCTCCCTTGGCGGCTAACTCGATATCGCTTTTCAAGGGTTGAAAATTGTTTTCCGGATAGCAGTTGATGGGGCGGTCCACAGCTCCAACACTACGCAAGGTTCCAGGGTATGTAGCATAATATGGGTCAAAATATAGCGCAACATCACCAGGATCAAGTACGGACAGATGTGCTGCAAATAAGGCGGCTTGGCCGCCTGGGGTAATTAGTATGTTTGCAGCAGTTGTAGGTACTCCAGTCTTTTTCTTTATCCGTTGTGCTACTGTTTGTCGTAATTCATCTGTTCCAGGCACAGAGGCATAACCCGTGTTGCCCGCTTTGGCAGATCTATCCATTTCGGTTAAAATACTTTTGTGCGTTCCAATGTCATGCTCGCCAATAGTCAGTTCCGTAACAGGTAGACCTGACCGTTTCATCTTTCGAGCTCTGTAAAAAACATCCCAACCATCATTCGCGCCACTGGTTAAAGTATTCATACGATTAGCTATTTTCATGCTAATAGCAGGCCAGTTTGGTATCTATTTGTCAAACCAATTTTGAAGTGATGATCGCAACATATTTTTCAAGATATTTTCTTTTTGCGTTAGTTGATATATAGAAAACTTGTTACATTATGCGGGGGCTATTTCGGTAGTACACTTTTTTGTTTGGATGCAAATGTGCAGTCACTTGACGTAATCCCGTTCAAGACTTTCAGGAATTAACCAATGACCAAAATTAGACTGCACAATTCAAGAACTCGGCGTAAAGAAGAGTTTAGGCCTTTAGAAAAAAAGAACGTACGCATGTATGTCTGTGGCCCAACAGTATATGACCGTGCACACCTTGGAAATGCCCGGCCAGTGGTTGTATTCGATATCTTGTTTAGGTTGCTTCGTGAGGTTTTTGGCGCTGATTATGTAACCTATGCGCGTAATTTTACCGATATCGACGATAAAATCAATGCTCGCTCAGTGGCGACTGGGCGGACGATATCTTCGATCACTGAAGAAACAATAACTTGGTATTTGGAAGATATGCGGGCGTTATCAGCGCTAAATCCTAACCTAATGCCTCGCGCGACGCTATATGTTTTGCAAATGATCGAAATGTCAAAAGACTTAATAGAAAAGGGACATGCATACGTTGAGCAGGGCCACGTATTGTTTGACGTGAATAGTTGCCCTGACTATGGTGTACTATCAGGTCGAGCCCTAGAGGATATGATAGCTGGCGCTCGTGTTGAAATTGCTCCCTACAAAAGAAATCCTCTTGATTTTGTATTATGGAAGCCATCAATTGATGAAACCCCAGGATGGGATAGCCCGTGGGGATTTGGACGACCAGGATGGCATATTGAATGCTCTGCTATGGTACAAGAACACTTCGGTGAAAACTTTGATATCCACGGTGGTGGCAATGATCTAATTTTTCCGCATCATGAAAATGAAATTGCTCAGAGTAAGTGCGCCAATCCAGGAAGCACTTTTGCGCAGTTTTGGATTCATAATGAAATGTTGCAAGTTGAAGGTAAGAAAATGTCTAAGTCATTAGGTAATTTTTTTACTGTGAGAGATCTACTAAATGATGGAACTCCAGGCGAGGTAGTTCGTTTTGTATTATTATCGACGCATTATGGCAAACCAATGGATTGGACACAAAAGAAAGCAAGAGAGGCAACATTAACCCTACTAAAATGGCATAAAATGGTTAAAAATGCGTCACCAGCTTTGCTCGATGATGAAATTTTACAGTGTGTGGCTAATGATCTAAATACACCTGGGGCTTTAGCCCGGATGCATGAGTTAGCAAAAGCTGGATCTGTGGACCTGCTCCTAAGAGCAGGCCAGTTTCTTGGTTTATTTTCACCAAATGAACATTGGTGGCTCCCAAAGGAACCAGATAGTGAGGCAAAGGTTAAAATTGAGGCTCTCTTAGTTTCGCGGAACAAAGCAAAGGTTGATGGCAATTTTTTAAAGGCTGATTTAATCAGAACTCAACTTAAGGATGCCGGCGTTGAAGTGGTTGATGACGCTGGCGGGCTATCTAGGGCAATATTTACTGATGCATTTGACCCGGGTAAGATTAAATGAGCCTTCAGGCTTGTGCAAATCTGGTAGCACGTGCCGACCCTGAGCGTTTTGCAGCAGCGATGAGCGCACAGCTACAAGCAAGAAATGTATTATTACCAATCTACGCTGCTGCGGCTGAAGTCTCCCGAGCACCGTGGATGACAAAAGAACCTGTGATTGCTGAGATGCGTTTACAGTGGTGGCGTGATGCGCTTGATGAAATAAAGGAAGGTAAGTGCCGAAGGCACGAAATTGTCGATGCTCTTGCTCAGGTATTGACCTTAAAAGGTGCTGAAGCTCTAGACAAGATGATTTTGGCACGGCGTTGGGATATCTACAAAAAAGGGTTTGAAAGCCCAGAAATACTGTTAGAGCATGTACGAGATATTACACTTGGACCGCTTATAGCTGCACTGGACGGGTTAGGGCATCTCCCACATGATATAAAAGCTTTAGAGAATTTAGCAAAACAGGTTGGTTTGGCAAGATTTCTACGCGGTGTAAGCACACTAATTGAACTTAAAGTTCCAGTTTGGTCAAATGATAACAAAGTACTTATTTACAGTGATTTGTGTAAAGAAGCTCTATCACTTTCTAGTCCAGACATAACCTCACCAGCATTAATCGAGAGCGCTAATTGCAAACGAGTATTACGATTTGTATTACGTAACCCTGGATCAGTGGAAATTGGAGCAATTCCAGCTTTCCCAATAACTCAAGCCTTTTCGCGTATGTTAGCTGCTTGGCGCTGCAATTGAGTCGATTTATTTTTTATCAACGTTAACCATAAAAGTGCCGTTCCGGCTAGTATAAGGAATGGTGTCATTGCATAATTTACTGCTGCCCAACCCTCTATTACGGACCCACCAGTACAATTCATGAGACCTCCAGATGCCAGCGACGCAATAGTAACGAGCCCGAAGACAATTGCGTCATTCAAACCCTCTACTCGACCACGTTCGTGTTTGGCATGGGAATTAGCCAACAATGTTGTGGCGCCAATAAAACTAAAGTTCCAGCCTACGCCAATTAAAACCAGCGCTAAAAAGAAATTGGGTAGTTGAACGTCGTTCAGTGCAACGAGCCCAGCAGCTGTGAGAATTAACAGACCAATAGCTATTATTTTCTCTACTCCAAAGCGAGTGATTAAGTGACCAGTGAAGAACGAAGGTAAAAACATTGCTACGACGTGGGCTGACACAATATCATTAGCATTATTTTTTGTGAAACCACATCCAACTACAGCAAGTGGCGTGGACGTCATTACAAGGTTCATAAGTGAATATCCAACCATACCGCAAATAACTGAAACCAAGATACGTGGATCGCTTAGTAGCTTGGTGTAGCTACGCGGTGGGGGGGGGGCCACCACGATAGCTTGAGAGGAAGTTACTTTTGGAAAACTTAGAAGAAGAAACAAAAACATACCGGTTAAATTTAAACATACAACGGCCACGTAGCTGCCAAAAAATGGAATAACTGACGCGTCTTGTACTATTTTATTAAGCTGAGGTCCGATGATTGCTGAGATGAGTCCACCGGCCATCACATAAGAAATTGCTTTTGGGCGAAAGAGCTTTGAAGCTATATCTGTGGCTGCAAACCGATAGAAACCTTGTGCGGACATGTAGATCCCAGATAAAAACGATCCAATAAGAAATGTATTAAATGAGCTTACATAAAGTCCATAGGCAGATACTGCTGCTCCCAAAGCGCCAGCAATTGCCCCAATAAAGAAACCTACTTTGCGACCCCGTTTTTGCATCACAACAGACAGCCATGGCGCAGTAGTCATTGATCCAAACACAATTAACGAAATTGGTAAGGTCGCAAAACAGGGGTTTCCTGTCAGCATCCCACCAGCGAGCCCACCAATCACAAATATCATCGGCATTTGGCAACCTAAAATGGCTTGTGCAGCAATGAGAACAACCACATTTCTTTTGGCGCGTTCATCATTAATTACTATTTCTGTCATATTGTTGTCCTTTGTGGGTTTTAAATACCACTAATAATGTGAGCAAAAGAACCAAATGTTTGTCCGCTGCATAGCCCCATATCTGGCAGTTGTTTGTCGTCTGCATCTTTTGCAGAAAATAATGGAAATCCATTGGCACTTAAGGTGCGTGCGTAATGAAATTCGTGTCCACGTAAGGGCCTCTTAAAATGTGGGCCAAGCGATGAAAGTTGACGGTACCCTAGGTGTAACTTTCGATCGGCAAAGCTAGTTTCCAATCTTAACAATCCCAACATTTTGTGGCTGGCGCCACTCTCGTCTATCATAGTATCGCCCAGGACCATATATCCACCGCACTCACCATAGATTGGAGTTTGCCGCTCGGCGTGTGCTCGGATAGAAGATTTAAAACTTTTTGCAGACGCTATTTGCCCGGAGTGTAGTTCTGGATAACCTCCTGGTAAAAATATGAAATCTGCATCATCTGGAACGGTTTCATCTGACAAAGGCGAAAAGAACGAAATACTTGCACCTGCCATACGCCAGGCCTTTAGGTGATGTGGGTAACTAAATTCAAAAGCAATATCTCGGGCAACCGCAATGCGCTGACCAAGTGGAGATGGGTTCACATGTTTTTCTGCCTGTATGTTTGAACCCAGCTTGCTCAATATCTCAAGATCCAAGCTTGGAGTGAGTGCATCTGCAACAGTATTTATCCATTTCTCCAAATTTGTGTTTTCACTAGCTTGCACCAAGCCTAGATGTCGTTCGGATAATTCAAATTCCTTTGAACGAAATAGAACACCTAAAATTGGGATGTTAATTTTAGAAAGCGCTGTTGTAAGTAAATTTAAATGCCGATCACTAGCTACGCGATTTAATACCACACCTGCTAAGTCTATGCTTGGGTCAAAGTTTTTAAAACCTTGTACAATTGCGGCAATTGAGTGAGCCACTTTTCCTGAATCAACAACTAGGACGATAGGT
>Ga0302127_10002628_pt1 | contig 10862 bp, 8 predicted proteins | sample CB4_SCM_MG_FD_204452 | JGI IMG/M metagenome (GOLD analysis project Ga0302127, IMG submission 204452) | Marine microbial communities from Western Arctic Ocean, Canada - CB4_SCM | ecosystem: Environmental > Aquatic > Marine > Oceanic | place: Canada: Western Arctic Ocean | collected 2017-09-24
AAATGGTTCTGAAAACGTCTCTTCAGCAAAAGAGCGGCCGTTGGTTTCGGTGCGTATACGCGTCCTGAAATCGCGAACGCGGCAGGACGCACTCCTCGTCAATGGCCGCACAGAAGAATCCCGAAATGTGATATTGCGCGCCGAAACCGCAGGGCCAATCGCCGCGGTTCCGGCGGAAGAAGGCCGAATTCTCGAGGCCGGCAGCATCGTCGCCCGCCAGAGTATCGAGGACAGAAACGCCCGCCTCGCAGAGGTCGAAGCCTTGGTGCGCCAGCGTGAAATCGAATACAAGGCGGCGTCGGAACTTGCTAAGAAAGGCTTCCGGTCAGGGACGAAACTCGCCGAGGCACGGGCACAGCTCGATGCCGCACGCGCCCGAACCAAATCGATGCGGATAGATTTGTCGCGCACGACAATCAAAGCCCCCTTCCGCGGTGTCATGGAAACACGATACGTCGAAAAAGGCGATTACGTGCAAGTCGGCGACAACATTGCGTCGATCGTCGACCTGGACCCGGTTCTCGCCGTCGGCAGCGTTTCCGAACGGAACATCGGATCCATTAAAATAGGCGCGAAGGGCCAGGTTACCTTTATCGGCGGCGGCAAGGCCGCCGGAAAAATCCGATATATCGCGTCCGTGGCGAATCCGGAAACACGCTCGTTCCGGATAGAACTCGAAATACCCAATCCGGACTACCGGATTCGCGCCGGCCTGACCGGAGAACTGGCCCTGCCCCTGGCGCCCGTCAGCGCCCATGTCGTGTCGCCTGCCGTTATGACGCTGGCGGACGAGGGCCGGATCGGGGTCCGTATTGTCGATGCCGCCGATATTGTCCGGTTCGTGCCGATTTCGATACTGACGGAATCCTCAGACGGATTGTGGATATCCGGCCTGCGGGATGGCGACCGCCTCATTACCATCGGGCATGAATACGTTAAGGCCGGGCAGAAGGTTCGCCCTGTCAACGAGGCGGCAAAGGCCGGGTCATGACGATTATCGATGCTGCCCTGTCACGGTCGCGGACCGTCATCGCCGTCCTGGTTCTTTTGCTGATCGCCGGGTTCTCCTCATACGTCAACATCCCGAAAGAAGCCCGCCCGGACGTAAACGTTCCGATCATTTATGTGTCGATGTCGCTGAAGGGGATTTCTCCGGAGGACGCGGAGCGCCTTCTGGTGCGGCCGATGGAGGCCGAGGTCAAATCCATCGAAGGCGTTAAAGAGATACGGTCCAGTGCGTTCCAGGGCGGCGCCAACGTGCTGATGGAATTCGAAGCCGGATTCAACGCCGACCTGGCACTCGCCGATGTGCGGGAAAAAGTCGATATCGCCAAGGCGGATCTTCCCGTCGATGCCGACGAACCACGGGTCGAAGAGGTCAATCTCAGCCTGTTTCCGATCATCATCGTCACATTGGGCGGCGAGGTTCCGGAGCGGTCATTGCTGAAGATCGGCCGCGATCTACAGGAAAAAATCGAGGGCATTTCTAGCGTCCTGGAAGCGAATATCGGCGGCGATCGCGACGAACAGGTCGAGATCGTTATCGACCCGTTGCTGGTCGATTCATACGGGCTCGACCCGCGCAAAGTACTCGATGCCATAAGCCGGTCGAACCGACTAATCGCGGCGGGATCGCTCGATGGTGCCAAGGGCAGTTTCGCGGTCAAAGTACCGGGCTTGTTCGAGAACGTGAACGACATCCTGAACATGCCACTGAAAACCAGCGGCGATTCAGTCGTCACCGTCCGCGATATAGCGTCCGTTCGCCGCACCTTCGAAGACCGCGAGACCTATGCCCGACTGAACGGCAAGCCGGCAATTTCACTGGAGATCAAAAAACGCACCGGCGAGAACATCATCGGAACGGTAAACGCGGTAAAGGAATTGGTCGCCGAAGAGCGCCAAAGCTGGCCGAAAGAGATAACCGTCACGTTTTCGAGCGACGATTCCAAGAATATCCGCAACATGCTGCGCGACCTCCAGAACAATGTTCTTTCCGCCATTCTGCTGGTGATGATCGTCGTCGTTGGCGCGCTCGGTATCAGAACGGGATTGCTCGTCGGTATCGCCATCCCGGGATCGTTCCTGACGGGTATTCTTGTGCTGTCCGCGTTCGGCCTCACAGTCAACGTCGTCGTGCTTTTCTCGCTTATCCTGTCGGTCGGCCTGCTGGTCGACGGCGCTATCGTTGTCACCGAATACGCCGACCGCAGGATGATCGAAGGGACGTATCGCACCACCGCTTATGCTGAAGCCGCAAAGCGCATGGCGTGGCCGATCATCACGTCGACCGCCACCACTCTTGCCGCCTTCCTGCCCCTGCTGTTCTGGCCGGGCCTGGTCGGTGAGTTCATGAAATTCCTGCCCATAACATTGATCGCGACCCTGCTGGCCTCATTGTTGATGGCACTGATATTCGTTCCGACGCTGGGCGCGCTATTCGGCAAACCGGGCGCGGTCGATCGGCGCATGGTGGACCAGATGGCGGCGATGGAAACCGGCGACATTCGCGAGATCCGGGGCTTCACGGGGATTTACATCAGGCTCCTCGGCGCTGCGCTGCGCCATCCCGCAAAAATAGTATTCCTGGCTGTGGCAACGCTTGTCGCGGCCTGGGTGCTTTACGCGAATTTCGGACGCGGGTTCGAGTTTTTCCCCAAAGTCGAACCCGACCGCGCCGTTATGAAGGTCTTTGCCCGGGGTAATCTATCGGTCGATGAGAAATCTGCGCTGGTCGGCGAAGTCGAACAACGAATTCTCGCTCTCCAGCGCGAACGGGGGGAAATGCGGGCCGTCTACATCCTGTCGGGTAAGCAGCAGCGCCGCGACGACGCGCCGTCGGATATCATCGGCACAATCAATATTGAATTTTCCGCCTGGGACACCCGCCGACATGCGGACGAAATTCTCGCCGATGTTGTCGACCGGTCCAAAGATCTCGCCGGCATCTTCATCGAAACCGCCAAGGAAGAGGCCGGGCCCCCGGTCGGCAAGCCGATCCATATTCTGGTGACGTCACGTTCTCCCGAAACGATATCGCCGGCAGTGGCCAGGATACGGGCAAAGCTCGATACAATGACCGGGCTCAAGGATATAGAGGACGGCCGCCCGGTCCCCGGCATAGAATGGGAACTGGTGGTAGATCGCGCGCAGGCCGCAAAATTCGACGCCGACATCCCTGTCATCGGCAATATCATCCGGCTCGCCACCAACGGACTTAAAGTGTCCGAATTTCGCCCCGACGATGCCGATGACGAGATCGATATTGTCATCCGCTATCCTTCCGACAAACGAACCCTGAGCCAGCTCGACAATATCCGCGTCCAAACGCCAAAGGGACTGATACCGCTCAGCAATTTCGTCAGGCGCGTCCCGAAATTGCAGACCAGAGAACTGCGCCGAACCGACGCCAAACGGTCGATGACGGTCAAAGCGGATGTTCTGCCCGGCATCCTCGCCAACAACAAACAGACAGAAATCCGATCCTGGATTGAAAACGACGCCGGGCTCGACCCCGGCATAAAAATCACGTTCAAAGGTGAAGATGAAGAACAGAAAAAGGCAAGTGCATTTCTGAGCCGCGCGTTCGGAATCGCGCTGTTCCTGATGGCCATCATTCTGGTCACCCAGTTCAACCGCTTCTATTCCGCCTTCCTTATTCTGACCGCCGTAATAATGTCGACGGTCGGCGTAATGCTTGGCTTGCTGATCATCGCGCAGCCGTTTTCAATAGTTATGAGCGGTATCGGCGTGATTGCGCTTGCCGGCATTGTCGTTAACAACAACATCGTTCTGATCGATACATTCGACCGACTGGCGAAGACCGCGAAGACGCCGATGGAAGCTATCCTGCGAACCGGTGCACAACGCCTCCGGCCGGTGCTGCTGACCACCGCCACAACCATCTTTGGCCTGCTTCCGATGGTAACGCGCGTGAACATCGATTTTGTAACACGAGAAGTTTCCATCGGAGCGCCGTCCACCCAATGGTGGCAGCAATTGTCGACCGCCATCGCTTTCGGTCTCGCCTTCGCAACGATATTGACGATGATCGTCACCCCGTCCCTTCTGATGATCCGTGCCAATGTGACCGCGTGGCGGGCGCGGCGGCGTGATACGAAACAGACGCCGCAGACGGCAGCGGCAGAGTAGACTTCGCATTTTCCACCGGCCGGGTTGACCCAGCACCGTCGGCACCGTTAATAGATTTCCACACAGAATGAAGCGGCGCCTGAGAATATGAGCGCCACGGGAAAATTAATGCCGTTAGACCTATCCAGCCAACCCGAACTGGCATTGCCATTCGAATCCACTCGCGCCCTGCTGACCAAATGGCGCAGCAGAGATGCGGACAAGACAGCGATCGTCGACCTTGACCAGGATGGCAAATCGATCAGCTGGGGCGAGATCGCCATCGCGGCGGATAAAGTGGCCAAGTTCCTTTCGGATCGCGGCATCAAGCCGGGCGACAAGGTTGCCGTCCTGTCCGACGAATACGTCGAGAAACTCATCATCTGGATGGGTATCTGGCGATATAGAGCGGTAATCTGCCCGCTCAATGTGGAGATGAACGAAGTTCATCTCGTGGAAATCCTGGAGGGAATCGCGCCGGCGCTGACGCTGTGGCAGTCAGATCTCGACGGCCCCAAACTAACGGCCGGTATCACGACACCGGCGATGCGTTTTGCCGGCTGGCAACCGGATGCCCAGGGGGATCCGGCTGCGGATGAGTTTTTTGCGGTGCTTGCCAGCTATCCCGATGGCGCCGGCGCGGATATCGAGACCGAGAACAGGGCCGAAGATCTGTCCTGCATTTTCTGCACCTCGGGCACCACATCAAAGCCAAAAAGCGTTGTCTACAATCATATGTCCTATTGGCTCAGCGGCCTCAGCACGCTGGACATGCTGGGGCTCACAGAAGACGACCGGACGCTGGAATACCGGTCATTCGGCTGGAACTCAGCGCAGATCCTCACCCTGATGCCATGGCTGCAAACCGGCCTGACGATGCATATGGCTAAACGATTCTCGCGGTCACGGTTTTTCGGATGGATACGCGACTATGGGATCACGTTTTCCGCCGGGGTGCCGACCGTGGTCAATATGCTGCTGAACGAGCCGCCGCCGGAAGCCGACCGCGATGTGCCGTCGTTGCAGCGCATGACCTGCTCGACCGCGCCGTTATCGCCGGACCAGTGGAAAAAGTTCGAATCCCTCTATGGCGTCACGCTGCTGCAGCTTTACGGCATGTCGGAAGCCGGCTGGATATGCGGCAATCGGCACTATCGCCGGAGCATGGGCACGGTCGGCCCACCCGCGAAGCATCAGGAGTTCATTATCGTCGATGGCGACGGCGCACCCTGCCCGACCGGCGCGGAGGGTGAAATTACGGTCGGCGGGCCGCAGACCTGCAACGGAACGATTTCGCCCGAAGGCGTGTTCGAAGATCTGTCGGATGTCCGGATCCGGACCGGTGATCTTGGCATGATGGACAATGACGGGTTTGTGACCGTTACCGGCCGCACCAAGGATTTGATCATCCGCGGCGGGGTGAACATCGCCCCGCTGGAAATCGACAACGTACTTCTGCGCAATCCGAAGATTCGCGAAGCCGCAGCCGTTGGCGTGCCGGACGGCATATACGGCGAAGAAGTGATTGCCTATGTCGCCGTAAAATCGGGCGAGACCCTCACCCCGGAAGAGGTCAAATCCTGGTGTATCTGCGCATTGCCCGATTTCAAAGCCCCCAAAGAAGTGTATTTCATGGACGATTTGCCGAAATCGGATCGCGGCAAAGTTCTGCGCGACGATCTGAAGAATATCTGGAAGACCTCCCAGGAGTCGTAAAGACGGCATTTATTCGCTCTTAACCCAGGCGTTTTACGCAAATTTAACAGGCGCAATGGTATCGCTGGGTCCCTGCCAGAATCGGGACCGAATATGACTGGTCTCGCAACGGAAAATTTCATCGACATTCCCGTAGATTCTCAGGATAGCGAGTCAACTTCTCTGCATTTTTCATTCCAGCACCGGAATCGCAGCTTCGGCGTTTGGACCAGGACTGGCGCCGAGGGGCCGATGGTCCTGGTTTCCTGCGGCGTTGGTCATTTGCCGTATAGCGCCGAAAATCGCGAGGGTCGCCGTAACGGGCTGATGATCCTGAGTGCCGTCGGCGCCACGTTATCGGCTCGTCTGATGTTGACGGAATTTCACAAGATTTCGTTGTTGACCAGCCTGAAAATCACCAGCGCCGAAGATCTGAAATCGGTCGTGTCCGGCGCGGCCGCCAGAGTTATTGGCACCTGCCGCTGATCGAATTAATGGAAGCGTCTCTCGGACCTCCGGGAGCAGACAAGTCTGCCTGAGAAGATTCGATCGAATTCAGTTCAATTTTGGCAGCACGAAGGCCTGGCCGGGATATATCAGATGGGGATCGCGAATTTGATCTTTGTTGGCCTCATAAATCTCGGTGTATCTCAAACCCTGCCCATAGGTGCGCCGAGCCAGCCGCCACAGGCTGTTGCCGGGCTGGACGAAAACCACTGTGCCCTCCGCCAGATCGTTAAACGGCGCCGCGCGGGAAAACGGCAGCTCGACGCGCTCGGCAACTTTGCCGGCGCCGTCTATCCGGTCAACGCGCATACGATATAGGCCAGCAGGAATTTGAATGTCGGGATTGAGGCGCCAGATACCTTTGTCATCGGCGGTTGCGCGGCCGATCAATCGGTTATCGAGGTAAATGCGGACTTCCGCTCCGGCTGGGCCGCGTCCTGACAGACCGAGATTGTCGCCACGCCGGCCATAGTCGATTGCATCGAGCGACAGCCCTGCATTGCCGAGTCCACCGGGGGATTGCAGGACCACCGGCGCCTGTCCGACCGTCTTCGGGATGGCGACCGCCAGCGACCCGGACGGGCGCGGAGTAGCCTTTCCGGCAACGTCTTTACCCCGTTCGGGAACCACGACAACAACGCTCTGATCCGATGAAATCTCGGTTCCGTCGGCAAGTTTCGCCACCGCCGTCAATTTGTGCGTTCCGGCGGAAATCGGGCTTTGGGGAACCAACACCCATTCGCCCCGCTTGTCCGCCCGCGCCCGATCGATGATTTTGTCGCCCTGCATGACGATAATCTCGGTATTGGGCGCCGCCCGGCCCGCGATGACGGTGTCGCCCTGCGGATTGACGCGAACGATATCGAAAGACGGCTTTTTTGTGGGCCCCAACTGCGATCCCGGCTGCGATCCGGCCGCTTGCGGCAAAACATTCCCGCCGCCGCGGGATCCCTGCACGGCGGGCGGCGATTTCCGGTGCGCGGCCGGGCGCGAGCCCGTGGTGGCAGTATTTCCCGGTAGAATGCGCGACGCTGATGACGAACCGGACGGCACCGCACGCTGCTGGGCAGTGCCGGTTGAAGATTTTTGCATAGGCCGGTCCGGCTTCCGATCGATGAAAAACGTCAGGACAATCGCCGCGAGGACGATAATTGCGCCTGCAATGCCGACTATCAGGGGCCTGTTCACCGCGCCTCGCCATCAGATAAATTCATTCCTGAAACAATCATAGGCAACTCCCGCGGAATCGTACGAAAATTCTCCAAATTTCTCACCGATGGCAATCAGAATGCGTGGCGGACCGGCTTCAACGCTTTCAGATATGCAACGACTGCCTTCAGGTCTTCATCGGTCAGTTTGCTTGTATTATGGGAAATCACATCGGCCATCAAAGAGCCTGCGAAGTCGAAATCCGGTGTCTGACCCGATTTCAGGTACTCCACGATCTCCGGCGCGGTCCATTTCAATCCGGTACCGGAGTCAGGGGTCAGGTTTGGAACCTCCTCCCCTTCGGGACCGTCGGGCGTTCCCGCCATCCAGCGATCGTAATCGAGCCCACCGAGCACATTTCGAGGGGTATGGCATTCGCCGCAATGGGCGAGCGCGTTCGCCAGATAGGCACCGCGATTAATCGTGGCGGATGCCGCAGAATCCGGCTCGAACTCCCCTTCGCGGAAGAACAGCATTTTCCAGCCCATCTGCAGAAACCGCCAGCTGAACGGAAACGATATATCATGTGGAACGGACGGCTGTGCCACGGCCGGTATCGAAAACAGATATGCCTTCATTGCCTTCAGGTCGGGCACGGTGATCTTCGTATACGACGTGTAGGGGAAGGCCGGGAAATAATGCGCCCCGTCGGGATTTTTGCCTTCCCGCATGGCGCGGATGAATTGGGCGTCGGACCACGCGCCGATGCCGTGCTTGCGGTCGGGGGTTATGTTGGGTGGATAAAACGTCCCGAAGGGCGTCGGGATCGGCTCACCGCCCGCAAACGGCTTTCCCTTCTTTTTAAACGCCGTGTGGCAGCTCACACACCCGCCTGCGGTTATCAGGTATCCGCCGCGGGCGATCTCTTCGGCGGTCGCGGACAGGGCCGTCATGCCCATCATCGAAAGACCGGGCACCAGGACCGCTGCCAGAATGGAGTGAACGGTTCTGCTGAGCATTTGTGCAACTCTCTGCGGTAAGGACATCCGCCTGCTTGATGGTTCGCGATATTCGTGGTTTCTCTTAACCGGTCAAGTGACGACCGTCACAATTATGAAAACCATCCGGGAAACTCCGTCATGACGACCTCGACCGTCAAATCAGTCTGCGTCTTCTGCGGCGCATCCGTCGGCAACGACCCAGCCTATCGGGCCGCGGCAAATGAACTTGGCGAAAGAATGGCGGCAAGCGGCACGCGGCTAGTGTTTGGCGCCGGTCATATCGGCATGATGGGCACGGTGGCGGATGCGGTGCTGGCGGGCGGCGGTGAAGCGATCGGGGTCATTCCGGAGTTCCTGCGCGATCGCGAATTGGCGCATACGGGCTTGACGGAACTGCATGTCGTTGATTCGATGCACACCCGCAAAAGGATGATGTTCGATCTGTCGGACGCCTTTATCGTCCTGCCCGGTGGGCTCGGGACGCTCGAGGAAATGTTCGAGATGATTACCTGGCGTCAGCTCGGTCGGCACGAAAAGCCGATCGTCCTGATAAGCACCAAGGATTACTGGGCGCCGTTCCAGGCGATGATCGACCGGGTCGTGGAAAGCGATTTCGCCCATGGTGCCGCCGAGACGTATTTCAGCATCGCCGCCGACCCCGCGGCGGCGATGCAAATATTGCTAGAAGACTAGATCAGGCGCCCCACGGCGTGATCGCTTCCTTCAGTGCTTTGTAGCCTTCGAGGAAACCCGGGCGCTTGTTGCCATAGACCGCGTCGAACTTGTCCAGCGCGTCGTCGAGCCACTTGCGAAGCTCGGCATTCTCCGGATTGGCGTCGAGATAGGCGTCGCGGATCAGCACGAAGTGAATGCGCGGATCATAAGGCTGCTTGGTGCCGCCCATGGATTCGTCGCCATCGAGCAGGCGCAGAAGCATCGCGTCGGCCGAACCGAGCGTCTGTTCGTGGATCGGCGGGCCTTCCATCCGGTACATCACCGACGTCATGTCCCGACCGTTGCCGGTGGTATAGCCCATATCGGACCAGATTTCGGACATGTTGACGTCCTTGTCGATATGCTTGGCGACCATGCCGCCGAAGGCGCGCAGCGGATCGGAAATATCGGCTAGCAGATCGGTCAGACGATCGCCGTCCAGATCGGTCGCCAGCACGATCGCGTCGCGCTTTTCGATCAGGTCCCAGATCATCAGGCCGTAATTGGTATCGGCGATATGCTGCTCGATGCGGCCACTCCAGTTTTCCATACCGTCTTTGAAATCTGCCGGCAACAGGGCGATGATCCGGTCGATGCGTTCCTTGTGTTCTTCATAGGGATCGACCGCGTATTTGCGCCCAACCTCGAATTTTGTGCCTTTGAGCAACCAGGAATGCAGGCCGGCATTGATACCGTCTTCCATCGCCTGGGTCGGTTTGGTCGCAACCCGGCCAAGACGACCTGTCTCATGCACCATCTGGAGGAAAAGCCGGTTGGCATAGGCCATCTGCACGCCGGGGGTGTTCATCTCGGAATGGACGATGCCTTTGTCGTTCACTTCGAAGACCGCCTTATCCTGCGAATAGGGCAGACACGGCATGCAGCGGACCACCGTGATCGGGCCATAGGGCCGCACATTGCAATACACGCCCGACTGGGTGCGCAAAGGCGCGTTCGCCGATTTGCCCATAACGACGACTTTGTTGCCCTTGCCGTCATTGACGTAGGCATCGCCGGCGGTCGACCATTTGATCGACGTGCAGGGCATGTTTCCGAACCAGCCAAGCGACGCGAGCTTGGTGTCGTGGCGGTACTGCGCCCACATCGGCACGGCATAAAACGGCAGGCCCAGAACATCGATCGCGGCGATCGTGCCGAGCAGCGCATAGGCATCGGTCATCGAATGGGCAACCGGGTTTACGTTGCCGCCGTGATTGCCACCCTTCCAGACCACGGCGTCGGGATAGCCTTCCGGCTTGACGTCACCCGGCTCAAATAGGTTGGAGAGCTCGCCAAACAGATCGCCGCCCGCGGCTTCCGTTCGTGCAATGGATAATAGGTCGATCATTTAGGCCTCTTTCGATTGAAGTACGTCATGGGTATGGGGCGCGAAACGCGGCCGCCGGAGAATTCCACCTTTACGAAATTGAATGCGGGCCGGTATGCGTCTGTTCCGCAGTATAGGCAAACGCTGTAACCGGCAGACCGTGCTCAAATCGTCATCGGGGACGCGGCGGATAATAGGCTATTTCATTTTGCTGATCCAGTGGCCCAACGGTACCGCCCGCGCGTGAGATTGCGGCCACGTACGCAGCGGCGAAAGCAGCGTCGAAACCCCTGTCACGCCGCTGTTTTCAGGCCGGTTGTCAGCCCTCCGCGGCTATC
>Ga0302127_10002636_pt1 | contig 10843 bp, 8 predicted proteins | sample CB4_SCM_MG_FD_204452 | JGI IMG/M metagenome (GOLD analysis project Ga0302127, IMG submission 204452) | Marine microbial communities from Western Arctic Ocean, Canada - CB4_SCM | ecosystem: Environmental > Aquatic > Marine > Oceanic | place: Canada: Western Arctic Ocean | collected 2017-09-24
GACCAGTGTTTGTCATTTGCTTTTTCTGGAGATATTTGAGGACAAAGTGTTTCTGCAATTTCAGTGAATGCTTTTGCTTGTGTTGCAGTTCCCAGCATGACAATGAGACCACCCTCGTCAAGGTATTTCTTGAGTTTCGTGGTGTCTGTTGGAAGTGCATTTGAGTCTTGTATGAATAACAGAGGTGCTGATTTCCATGTCTGAATAGTTTCATTGGTGGTTACTAATTGCCAACTAAGCTGCCGTTCGGTCTGTTGCGAAACGCGTTGTGTAATAACTTCAGATGTTCGAAGATGGTCAACAACGCCCTTGTTTGAGGCAAGTTCGCAAAGTGCAATAGGCACACGACCTCGAGAAAGAAAGAGAAGTGCAAAAGCTAAATTTACAGTACTACCCTTTGCTTTACGTACTCCGCAATGTGTTTTTAGAATTGCCTTTGCTCCATCAAGAAACCAATCTCGTTTGTGTATTTCTGCAAGACCGCAAGACATCGCCGCACGTTCAAGTCCATAGAGGTAACTCATCAATGACGTTCCCCCAACATTTTTTGTTGTCTTTGCATGTTTGTTCAGCCATGAAATTCCTTGTTCGATGGCGGTATGCAACAATTGCGCATCTTTTTTGGAAAGAGATCTGCCCTCCATTTCATCTACCCCTAACAAACAGTTAAGTGCAGCAACGGTCATATTGGAAGTAGGTTTTATAGATACTGCGCCTTGGTCATACGACCAACCACCATTGTCGTGTTGCGTGAGCAGGGTTGCATTGGCAAGTGCTACCCAATATTTTTTTGAAATGCGTTGACCGCTTCGGCTTGCATCGCGCATTGCAATCATGCCGAATTCACGATTAAGTGGAGATGCTGACGAACGAGTAGAGGGGGGGACGTCGTAATTACCCCAACTGCCGGATCGCAGCCCCATCGTTCGAAGGAGTTTTCTTGTATCAGCTTTCAAATTTTTCTTGTACCGCTCTGGCATAGTTGCCCAGATAGAAGTACGCGTGGCAAGTACATACGTGCTTGGGTATTCAATTTCCTCTAGGAAGGCAAGTGCCGTATTGATACTTGGTGTGTTGATGGAATATCCAGCGGAAAGCATGGCGAGAGTCGTGAGTGCCGTTGTACCGCCTTCGTATTTCGTTAACCATCCATTCGATTTTTCTGCAGGTTCCCAACAATGTTGTTCATTGTGTCGAGATTCAAGTTCGCGAGCAATCATTGTTATCGCATTTGTTACATTCCCGTCGTTCAATGCATGCGTAGCGGTAGCGCAGGCAGTCGAAAAGACTGCCGAAATAAAAAATAATGACATGTTTGTTCCTTGCGTTTGTGTTCCGGTCTGTTCGAAGTACCCGAGCGTGGAGTTGTAAGAGTGCGGGCTTCTAAGGTTTACTGATTGTAGAAATACATCAGTTTTGGCATAGTGAATTCTTGCAACATGGATCTGAGATCGGTAATTGTAAGTTCACTTGATTGAACGCCAAGAAGACCACCAAACGAAGGTGTAGCGCGAGAATAATGGACGACGGTTGATTTTCCACTTTGTAGGCTTGCACGTTGCTCTGCAATGTCGATAGCGTTGTCTAAGTAACCGATGCTATCGATGAGACCATTGTCCAAAGCTTGTTGTGCTGTGTATGCGGAGCCATTTGCGACCGCTTTTAATTTCTTTGTATCTGTAATGACAGAGGAACGTCCCTCTGCAACTCTGTCGTAGAACACGGCGTACATTGCGTCGAGAATGGAATTCACTTTTTGTTTGTCTTTGACAGTCCAGTTTCGATAGACATCGTTTGCAACTGATTTTTCAGGCGATCCTTTTGCAATCAACGTCACTGGTTTTACGCCAATTTTTTCTAAGAGATTTTGGTACGTCAAGATGGATGCGATGACACCGATGGACCCAGTAATGGTCGTCTCTTGCGCAAGGATGTAATCAGCGTTGCAGGAAATGTAATACCCGCCAGATGCCGCAACACTTCCGTAGCTCGCAATAAGTGGAAGCCCAGCATCTTTTAGTCGTTGGATGTTGTGCCATATTTCATCGGACGCAGTCACGCCACCACCTGGCGAATCAACGCGGAGCACAATCGCTCTCACTTGTTTATTTTTGAGTATTTTGTCGATGGCTTGTTGGGCGTACGAGGCATTTGAGCTATCGATTACACCACCGACATGAAGCACTGCAACAATCGTGTTGTTCCCATTTTGCGAAATATGGGTTTTAACCGGTCCGCTATCTTCAGTTGATGCAACGAATCCAGAAACACCGGCGATGATTCCAATAAGGAAAACGATAAGAAAAATAAACATTGCAGCAAGAAATGCAACGAATGTTTTAAATCCGCCTGTCGTCGCGATAACTTTTAACGTTGTCTGTTGGCTTGTTTCTGCTTGTGTTTCCATCTTGTTTCTCCTTGTGTGAAGTGAGCCATTGTAAAGCAGTTTTTTGTCCCCCCAAGAAATACTTCCAAAATTCATGCATCTTTTTTGTTGCCTTGGGGTCTAACCCCGAATCCCCTAATCCCCGAAGGAGTAAAAAAATGAGCAGGGGCGGCGTTACTTCTTATGAAGCACTATTGTGGCATCATGCCCATGTAGGTACGACTGCGAAAAATCGACGTTTGGTGTGCGTTCGAACGCATGCTTAAGCCATGCATGTGTATCAAAACGTGTTGCCGGTGTAAGGTCTTCGCTTTTTGGGTCTCTGCCGGATTGGTTTGAAAGAAAGTTAAACGCAACTCCCTTGAGCGAGGCATCAAATGCATCGTCGATCAATTTTATCGCCATTTTTTCCTGCATCGCATTTAATGTTCCTGAAAAAGTAATCCAGTCATGCCCCTGTAAAATGTTTTTCGTTTTCAGTACATCTTCCGTTGCAAATGTTGACTTAGCAAGCCCGCGATTTGTAGCAGTTTGTATCATTGCGTCCATCGCATCGATACCGTGGAATGCAGAAAAAGAAACATCCCGTTTTAGTAAGTACTCAGCAAAGTCGCCGATGCCGCAGCCAACATCAAGAATAGTGCAGTCATTGAAATCGATAAAGTCACAAAAGATTTTGAAGCGTGTTGCTTGGCCTTCTTTAGAACGCCAAAGTGTTGCGTCAAACGTTCCCCCATGAGCGTCAACCGCTTCTTGATAGGGCTTTAGATAATCGGGTGATTTAGACAAGGTTACATGCGTTGACGTATGAGTCGGTTGTGCATTGGCATGAGCAACTGTGAAATCATATCGAACAAACGTATAGTTAAACGTTCGTAGTCTTCAAAGTTTTTTTCAATATCTTCTCGAATAGTTGAAGCGGAAATACCCGCACGTTCAAGGTCTGATGCGTCATCTTTAATCCATGATTCCATTCGCGCAGCCGTGCACTCTGGGTGGAACTGGACAGCGTACGTATTTGTGCCTTGCATCCATGCCTGTACGTTGCACCGCTCACTTGAGGCAAGCAGTGTCGCGCCTTCTGGAAGCGTACTTACTTGCCACTGGTGCCAATGAAATTGCGGTCCACTCCACGGTTGCCCCGAGAGAATAAAGTCAGCGCGACCAACCGGTGTGAGGTCGACTGCATACCAACCCATTTCAGGCGAATCACATTTTGTAAGTTCACCGCCAAGTGCACGCGCGATGAGTTGACTTCCAAGGCATAAGCCAAAGATAGGCAGTTCGAGCGCATTTGCACTTCGAAGTAAGTGTAGTTCTTGTTCGATCCATGGTTCGTTGCACGTTGGGTCTTGCGGTCCGCCGCAAGTAATGACGCCGTCAATTTCGTCAAGGTCAGTGGGAAGTTGTTCACCGAGGTGGACTCGAACGACTTGCAGTCTGTGCCCGTCTTCGCGGAGCCGTTCGCCTAGACGATCAGAACCAGTTAACTTGCTGTGTTCAATAATTAAAATAGACATAAGAGGTTAGTGCTTTCTACTTTGTGGCAACAAGCGGTACTTCGGTTTCAATAGAAGATAAAATTTGAGATGCAACGGTGGCGATGCTTGTTGCATCGATACCAGCTTCAGCAAGTTGTTCGGCACGCGAGCCGTGTCCAATCCAGTGATCAGGTAATCCAAGCGTTTTAATGAGCGTTGTATTAAGGTTTCGTTTTGCAGCTTCTTCGAGCACTGCTGAACCAAAACCACCAATGATGGAATGGTCTTCCACAGTTATAATTGGAGTGTTGTTGGATATCAAATGTTCGATGAGATCACCGTCAACTGGTTTTGCAAATCGAGCGTCGTACACATCAATTGCTGTTGCATCGACTCGGTCTGCCGCGACAAGGGCATCGATTGCTGTAATGCCGTAGGCAAGGATGGCGAGTTTTGAAGATTTGCTTTTTCGTATTTGATGCGCCTTACCAAGAACGAAATCAGGGCAGTCTGGTGCATTTTCTCGTACGGTGTCTCGTGGGTACCGAAGTGCAGTTAAGCCATCGTTGTAATCTGCCATGAATGACATCGCCGATTTGAGCGACGGCTCATCGATTGCTGCCATGAGCACTGCGTTTGGTAGAACACGGAGAAGTGCGATGTCACAGAATCCGTGGTGGACAGGACCATCGCCGCCAACGACGCCTGCTCTGTCGAGGCAAAGTCGAACGGGTAATCCTTGAAGTGCTACTTCTTGGAACGTTTGGTCGAAAGCTCGTTGCAGGAATGTGGAGTAAACAGCAAAGAACGGTTTACAACCGGTCTTCGCTAATCCAGCAAGCATGTCCATTGCGTGTGATTCACAAATACCTGTGTCCCACACGCGGCTAGGAAATTCTTTAAGTGCTTTGTCTATCCCAGTGCCGTCGGGCATCGCTGCAGTTGCTGCAACAATTTTCTCGTCGTGCAACATGATATCGCAGAGCGAATCAGCAAAAGCAGCGGTGAAACTTCTTCCAGATGGTTGCATTTCTATGGAAGTGTTTTTGACATCAAATGGTTTTGGCGAATGAAACTTGGTTGCGTTTTGTTCGGCGTATTTGAATCCCTTGCCTTTGATGGTATGTGCGTGAAGAAGCAGAGGTCGGTCGACATCGCGTACTTCAACGAGCATCTCAATCAATGAAGGTAGGTCGTGGCCGTCAACTGGGCCAACGGAGAGTAACCCGAAATGTTCAAACCATGAATCTTCAAAGATGGCATCCTTCATCATTTCAGTCATGCGGTGCGTCATATCTTCAAGCATGGAACCGCCAGGCAATTTCCCCATAACATTTTTCGCCGCTTTTTTCATTGAGCGATACGTCGAGCCAACTCGAAGGCGATCAAAATAATCGGCAACGGCACCTTGTGGATTTGCGATAGACATGTTGTTGTCGTTAAGGACAACAAGGAGTTGTCGTTTTAATGTTCCGGCATTGTTCATGCCTTCCATTGCAACGCCGTTGACTATAGAAGCATCGCCAACAAAGGCAACGACGCGCCTTCCGTCGTGATTCGTTATGGGTTCGTACGCTTCGCCGTTTAGGGTGTCACCACGAGCCATGCCAACAGCAGTTGAAATTGCGGTACCCGCGTGTCCCACAGCGAATAAATCGAACGGTGATTCGTCTGGTGAGGGGAATCCAGACATGCCACCACGTTGGCGTAGCTTGCCAAGAAGTCCTTGTCGGCCGGTAAGTAACTTGTGTGTGTAACATTGGTGACCAACATCAAACAAAAGACGATCGCTTGAAAAATCGAACACGTAATGCAACGCAATCATTAACTCGACAACACCAAGATTCGGCGCTAAATGCCCGCCGCTCTTTTTTACCTGTTCGCAAATTACATGACGAATCTCAGCTGCAAGTTTCGGCAGTGTTTCTATCGGGAGCTTTTTAAGATCTGCGGGTGATTGAATTGTCGAAAGAAGTTCAGTATTCATATCAAGCCTCGTATTGTACCTTATCGACTCCTGTGAGCCATCCAAAGATTTAAAGATGCCAAGGTTTCTGTATTGAATTTGAGTAGTTGGAGGGCATTTTCTGCTTGATTTTGCAGTTCCTGTACAGCAACTCTTGATGCTTCAACACCGATGGTTCCTGGATATGTGGTTTTTCCTGCCTCTTCATCCTTTCCAGTCGCCTTGCCAACTTGCTCAGTTGTGCCTTGAAGGTCAATTAAATCATCGACGATTTGAAACATTAAACCGATGGCACTCCCGAATGTACGAATGGCTTCGAATTCTTGTTCAGGTGCATTTCCACAAACTGCGCCCATGGTGCACGCGCATTGAATAAGCGCGCCCGTTTTATTTTTGTGTATTTCTTCAAGTTGTTGTAATGGTTCCAGGTGTTCGGGCAGTCCGCCAAGCGTGTCGTAGACTTGACCGATGACCATGTCGCTCGTTGCTTTTGCAAGTAGTTGCGTTAATTTTGCTTGTTGATTACAGGTGTATTCTTCGGAAATCAACTGCGTGAATGCAACGGGTAACAATAGATCACCTGCGAGCACTGCCATTGCCTCACCAGATTTAATGTGCAGCGTTGGCTTGCCTCGGCGTAGGTCATCGTTGTCAATGGAAGGAAGGTCATCGTGCACTAAACTAAAACAGTGGATAAGCTCAACGGCAACGGCAGCATGCATTGCTTGTTTGCGAGTGCCGCCAACAGCTTCACAACATAAAAGGGCAAGGGCTGGGCGAACGCGTTTTCCCCCATTAACAACTGCATAACTCGCCGCTTCAGCAAGGTGTGGCGGTAAATGTTGTTCTTTGAGACATGAATCGAGCTCGATTTCGATTATTTTGGCTACTTCGAGCAATTCAGAAGGGGGTTTGGGATTTGGAATTGTTGTCACGTACAGATTGTACAATCTATGGCATGCAAGAAGAACTAATGCAAGATCTCACCACTTTAATTGACAAGGGTGGGTACGTCATGATTCCACTTTTCATTTTGAGCGTGCTTAGCGTTGCGCTTATTTTGGAACGTTGTTGGTTTTGGTTTCTCGTTGGAGGAAGAGGGTCAATAGCCCGGCTCACAAAATTGAATACTTGTTTTCGGAAAGGCGACGCAACAGCGGCAAAAAATATGGTGAAGCACGACGGTTCTCCGTACGGCGAAATTGCAAATGCGTTACTTGAAGACGGCCCGAGCGACGCTGTAGCGATGGGTGCCGTAGAAGCACAGCGGCCACGCATCGATCGATTCATGGTCGCGCTCTCAACAATTATCACGGCGTCTCCTTTGTTAGGAATTTTAGGCACCGTCATCGGAATTATTCAGTCATTTAAATTACTCGGCGCACAAGAAGTTTTAACTGACCCTTCCGATGTTGCTGGCGGAATTGCAGCGGCACTGCTAACGACTGCGTTTGGTTTAATCATTGCACTGTTTACACTTTTTCCATACATGTTATTTCGAGGTTGGTCATCACGCGCGATTGGCCGAATCGAAGCGATGATTGCAGCAGCACAGCAGGGAGATTCAAAATGATTTTATGTATACCTTTTATGTATTTAGTTGCGATAGCGCCGGAGCCAGCACAAGTGAATACGCCTGTGATTGCTGTTGAGCCAGCGCTAGAGTGGACACGGAAAACTACGGGTGAAAATATAGTGTCTCTTGAACTTGTTTCAAGAAGATTTGCAGCAGAAGGGAAGCCAGACCTTTGGCTCGTTGGCGTTGCGCATATAGCGGACAGTTCTTTTTATGAAGAAATTACTCTATTGCTTGATGAAATGGACATAGTGTTGTACGAGTCGGTTCGTCCATCTGGTTCGCGTCCTCCAGGAGGAAATACGGATGCGGAAAAAGTTTCCTCGACGAAAAAATCACTGGAATTTGTTGCCGATATTGCGAAGCGTGCATCAGAGGAAACGGAGTTAATCCCCGAAACGCTTGACGATATTATTTCAGATTCTGGCTTACTTGATCGAAGATTATCTGGCTGGGTTGAAGATGCTTCAGTGGATGCATGGGGTCGGCCGTTTGCTTTACAGGTCAATGAAGAGTCAGGAACAATAACGCTTTGGAGTTTCGGTTCCGATGGTGCAATTGGTGGTACGGGAAGTGCAGAAGATTTGATTGCATCACGCGTTGTTGATGTACCAACATTACAAGATTTGATTGACGAGGAAGAACTGCTTGATGCAGGAATATTTATAGACGAAGATATAGATGAAGAAGAATTGGTAAGAATCGAATCGAAAGGAATGCAAGCAGAGTTTGCTGATGCTCTTGGATTCGAATTTCAATTGGAAGCGTTGCCGTATGAAGACCCAAATTGGTTTTGCAGTGACTTAACTATTGATGAAGTCCAAGACAAACTTGTTGCGCGTGGCGCTGACCCTACGATTCTCGAAGCAATTACAGGCGAATCGTTCACCGCAAAAATTGCAACGGGGATGACGAAAATTATTCCAATGCTTGATTCGCTCTTGGGCGGCGGCATTCAGGAAACGGCACGTCTTTTGATCATTGAGGTGCTTTCAATGCCGAATTCTAATCAAATGCTTGAGGGCATTGAACCAGAACTTTCGCAAGTCATCATTGTTGATCGGAATACGGAATTGCTTGGTGATGTTGCTGCCACACTTTCGATTGCTGAAGATCTAACAACCATAGGCGTCCTTTATGGTGCTGGGCATATGGCAGACCTTGCTCCCAGATTACACGATTTGTTTGGGTATGTTCCTGTAGAAGAGCGATGGTTTTCAACGATGAGTGTTGACCCAAGTAAGTCACTTCTTGACGAAAAATATATGCGCCAAATGCGCGTGATGATGCAAATACAAATGAAGAACGCAAGCAAAAAAGAGATTCAAGAAGAGAACAAAGAGTAATTTATTGTGTGTGCGTAAAATCACTCGCGGGAATATCACCGATTGATTGAGCTTTTGAAATCCACAATCTTTGGTCAACAAGCGTTTCAATATCTACATTTTTTGTTGAACCATCGGCCATGCAAATTGCTGGCATCCCATTAAAACGACCAAGAGGGACAGAAGTTCCAGATTGTGCATCGATACGATTTTGTCCAAGTGGAAGCCACTTAACAACTCTCGCAAGGACGCTTGGGATGGCTATGTACGTTCCGTTGGTATCGTTGGGCATAGTTTCATGTATGCCTTCGTCTGCAAGAAAAGTGCTGCAAAAAACAATTTGTTGACTTGATTTTTTAATTTGTGAATCGAATGTTGCAACAACGCCTTCGGTTCTCCCGTCGGTAAGTGTGACTGATTTGAAAATCATTTCTGGTTTATGGCTGTGATTATCGATTTCCCACCAGCCACCGAGATAAAAACCGTTGTAGCCAAACGCTGGTTGCGTAGCAATTTCATTAGCGTGTTCTTTTAAGTGCCCACCGTTCGATTCCCATTCGATCTCTTTGTAAAAAAGCAGGGAGTTCCAATCATTATTCATATAACTCAAGAGACGCCATGGCCAAGGTCCAGCATTATTAGGCTGTGTCGGTTCATAAAACGGCGCAGGTGGAATGATGGATTCGTCTGGAAATGCCCATGCAAGTTCACGATACTGTTGCACGCTAGCACTTAGATACCCAGGCAAAAGTTTCCCTTGGTGGTCACCTGTGTACATGATCCACGCTTTTCCCGATTGGCTGATAATGGAGAGTTCTTGTGTTTTATGGGCGCGCAATCGTGCAGCATTGAGCGATGGAAGAATGATTGCAGCAAGTGCGCCGATGATTGCAATAACGACAATCATTTCAACGATGGAGAACGCTTTTTTATTGTTGTTCAAGTTGCATTGCCTTCAACGGTAATCGGCGCAATTATGGTGACTGCTTTTTCGCCAAGCTTTGTTTCGCCAGAGCGAACTCTTTCTTGCAGGGCTTTGCATTCAGTAAGTAGCCGATCAAGTATTTCATCTTCAGTTACGTTCGCAACTCGTTCGCCTTGAACATAAATGATGCCTCGCCTATCACCAGCGAATACCGCAACATCAGCGCCTTCTGCTTCGCCAGGACCATTAACAACGCAACCCATTACTGCGACCTTGATTGGTACGTCGATGTCATTTTCAAGTTGCTTTCGAACGTCATCAACTAATTTAAATAAATCAACTTGGATTCGCCCGCAACTTGGGCAAGCGATGAGCTCTGCACCGATACGTTTTCTTAAATCAAGGCAGTTCAAAAGTTCAACACCATCTTCAACTTCAAAGACAGGGTCACTGGCGTAACTGATTCGAATAGTGTCGCCAATGCCTTGTGAAAGAAGAGATCCCAGCGCAGAAATGGAACGAATAGATCCCGTTTCACGCGGGCCTGCGTGTGTTACACCAAGATGAAGGGGGTAATCAAATCGTTTGGAAAGTTCTTGGTAAATATCGATGACAAGTCGTGCGTCCATGAGTTTTGCACTTAAGCAAATGTCATGAAAGTCTCGTTCGTTAAAAATTTCAAGGTACTCTTCTACTTTTGCGATCATCATCGCAAGTAAGTGGCCTTGTTTTCGATCGCTAAAAAATGACGCGAGTTCTTTTTGCCGTTTTTGTTTATCTTTTCGTTCAACAACAGAACCTTCATTGACACCGATGCGGATGGGTATGCCTGCATCCTTGCATGCGTCGATGACAGAGTGCACTTGTTCTATGTCGCCAATGTTCCCTGGGTTAAGTCGAATCTTATGCACGCCTGCATCGATTGCTTCCAGCGCACGTTTAAAATGAAAGTGCACATCTGCAACTATGGGAACAGAAACTTGCGAGATTATTTCGGGAAGTGCAAGTGTATCTTTCCTTTCAGGAACGGCAACTCGAACAATGTCAGCGCCAGCTTCAGTGAGTCGATGTATTTCAGCTACGCATGCATCGATATCGTACGTATAGCCTGAGGCCATTGATTGCACTGAAACGGGGGCATCCCCACCTATTGCCACAGTACCAACTTGTATTTTTTGCGTTTT
>Ga0302127_10002637_pt1 | contig 10842 bp, 6 predicted proteins | sample CB4_SCM_MG_FD_204452 | JGI IMG/M metagenome (GOLD analysis project Ga0302127, IMG submission 204452) | Marine microbial communities from Western Arctic Ocean, Canada - CB4_SCM | ecosystem: Environmental > Aquatic > Marine > Oceanic | place: Canada: Western Arctic Ocean | collected 2017-09-24
CAGGAAGGACACTGACTCATCCTCGGCGACGAGACCAAGGATTTCGCCGTCGAGTACCAGCCGTTCAGCGGGGAACGCTGAGACGACCTCGACGATCGCTGGGAGCCGAGATGTGATCTCGTTGAGGTTCCGTGTCCATATCCGAACTTCGTCATGATCGCGGTGGACTTGGGTTCGTGCCCCGCCGAGTTTCCACTCGACTGAACACTCACCCAGGGCCCCCAGTGCCTCGCCAACATCGGCCGCAGTTGAAGCCAGCATCGGGCGCATGGGACGCCCAAGGCGCAGCCCGATTTCGGCCAGAGCGTCAGACCTCCGGTCATCGCAGCTGTGGTCACGAGTCCCAGGTCGCCGGACAGCATCACGGCACGACGCACGGTGGCAGCTTTGATTCCGGAGGCCTTCGCGAGGCCTTCGACGACAAGACCTTCGTTCGCCCCCTGTCGCAGTTCACCCAACAACAGCCGTTTGAGGAACTCCGCCTCGGCCTCGGTCGCTCGTGCTAGGAGGTCGCCCAAGATGACAGATCGAGCACGTGCCGAGCCCTCACCGGTTGCAGCGGCGATCGCATCCAGCGCAGTATCGATGTCCTCGATGGACAGCGAAGATTGTGTTGCATGTGCGCTTGCGACGCGGTTCAACGTCGCCCAACCGATGCCGATTCGGCCCTGGCGCGGGTCGCCCGCCAGCAAGGAAACGACAAGTGCTGCCTCCTCCGGCGTGGCCGCAGCCAATGCAGCGGCCAGCGACGCGGTCTTGTCCTTTCGCGATCGCGTCGCTGCGACCGCAGCCGATGTTTGCACCACGGTCGACAGCGGAAGCGATTTCACCCGCGCAGCGTGACCCACCAGGCCGGGACTTCCTCACTGTGGTTGCGGCGGTAGGTGTTCCAGAGGTCGCCCTTTTCGGGGCGCTCCTCGCCGCTGGTGGTCGATGCCACGAGTGGGGATGCCCCTTCGATGGGATCGATCCACTCGAGCTTGAAGTCCTCGAAGCAGTCGCCGAACGGTGCGTTGTGGTGGTAATCGGCGATCTGATGCTCCATGAAGCCGTCGAAGTCATCGAAGGACAACAACACGTAGTACGTCCTTGGATCCGAGCCGCGCCAGTATTCGTACCGCTGCATCGCCTTTTCGTTTGCATGAGTAGCGGCGAAGACCGTGCGGGCGATTTCTTCCCAGTGATCTTCCTTCCCCTCGGTGACTTTTACATGTGCCAGAAGTGTTGCCATGGGCCAAGTATCGTCGTTGGGAGTCAGTGCGTCATCTACGCCGCCCGTTTCCTGGCGAGATATGGCACCACTCGTGGAAGGATGACGGGTTCTGGCGGGTTGCCACGGTCTCGTTCCTGAGCAGAAGCGACGGTCTTAAGGAGATACGTATGCAACTGGGAATGATCGGCGCAGGCAGAATGGGTGCCAACATGTCGCGGCGGCTCGCTGTAGACGGCCACGACGTGATTGTGCACGACGTCAGCCCGCAGGCCCTGTCCGTGGTGGCCGAAGAGGGGTTTGAAACTCATACCGACCTGGCAGACTTCGTCGGTGCGCTCAGCGCACCCCGGGCCCTCTGGATGATGATCCCCGCCGCATATGTGCAGGCCACGATCGAAAAAGTCGCACCGTTGCTCGAAGCAGACGACGTGCTGATCGATGGCGGAAACTCCTGGTACCGCGACGACATCGATCGGGCTGAGCTTTTGGGGTCCAGCGGCGTCCATTACCTCGACTGTGGGACCTCCGGCGGCGTGGCCGGCCTGGAACGGGGCTATTGCCTCATGATCGGGGGCGACGCCGGGGCCGTGGCCAGACTCGATTCCGTCTTCGCAAGCTTGGCGCCGGGGGTGGAGACCGCCGAGCGTACAGCAGGGCGCGGTGGCGATCCCAGCACCGCAGAGGACGGCTACCTGCACTGCGGCCCGTCGGGGGCTGGTCACTTTGTCAAGATGGTTCACAACGGCATCGAGTACGGCATCATGGCCGCATACGCCGAGGGACTGAACGTGCTGAGCCACGCCGGCATTGGCCGCGGTGACCGTGATGTCGACGCCGAGACCACGCCGCTGCGCGACCCGGCAGGCTTCCAGTACGACATCGATATCCCAGAGGTCACCGAGCTCTGGCGCCGGGGCAGCGTTGTCGGCAGCTGGCTCCTCGATCTCACCGCCCACGCCATGAGCGAGGACCCGACTCTCGACGCGTTCGAGGGGCGGGTGTCGGACTCGGGCGAAGGCCGCTGGACCGTGCAGGCCGCCATCGACGTCGCCGCGCCGGTCCCGGTGCTATCGGCAGCGCTCTATTCGCGATTCGAGTCTCGAGGCGAGGGCGACTTCGCGGGCAAAGTACTGAGCGCGATGCGTAAGGAGTTTGGCGGCCACAACGAGAAGGCCGAGAAGGCCACCTGATGCTGTCCGACTCGGTCATTCTTTTTGGCGTGACCGGCGATCTGGCTCGCAAGAAGCTCCTGCCGGCGCTCTATCGGTTGTTCGGAGACGAGGGGATTCGTCTCCCCATCGTGGGTGTCGCTCGATCAGATTGGAGCCATGACAACCTGCGTGACCGCGCCCGTGCGTCGCTGGTCGAGTCCGACGAGCCCATCGACGAAAGTTTGTTCTCCGACTTTGCTCAGCGGCTCCGCTACGTCCGCGGGAACTACAACGACCCCGAGATGTTCGCTCGGCTCGACGCGGTGATGGACCAGGCCCGAGCCCCATTAGCGTTCCTTGCCATCCCGCCGTCAATGTTCGGCGTTGTTGTCGAGGGGCTGGCTGCGGTTGGGCTCGATGAACACGGGCGCGTGGTCGTCGAAAAGCCCTTCGGGCGCGACCTGGCGAGCGCACGCGAACTGAACCAGATCTTGCTATCGCACTATGACGAGGACGCCATCTTTCGGATCGACCACTTCCTGGGCAAGGAGCCTGTCCAGAACATCTTGATCACACGCTTCGCCAACGGCATCTTCGAGCCATTGTGGAATCGCCATCATGTCGCCAGCGTCCAGATCACCATGGCCGAGTCCTTCGGTGTGGAGACATGGGGCGCGTTCTACGAGGGCGTCGGGGCCATTCGCGATGTGGTCCAGAATCATCTGTTGCAGCTGGTTGCGCTCCTGGCGATGGAACCACCCGTCTCAGAGTCGGCAGCGTCGCTACGCGATGAGTTGTCGAAGGTCATGCGTGCTGTGCAGACGGTTGAGAGTGACAGCCTGGTTCGAGGGCAATACGACGGATATCGCAGCCACGATGGAGTTTCATCGGACTCAGAAACCGAGACCTACGCGGCGATACGGCTCCAGATCGACTCGTGGCGGTGGGCAGGTGTGCCGTTCTACGTCCGGACGGGCAAGGGCATGGCGGACACCGTCACCGAGGCAGTGGTTGAGTTCAAGGCGCCTCCCCGCCCATTGTTCGCTGCGGCGGGCGAGCCCCCGCACCCAAACCACCTCAGGTTCAGGGTCAAGCCCGATGATGAGACGTCGCTCTATTTGCAAGCCAAATTGCCCGGAGACCTCTTGGTGGGACATGGGGTCGAGTTGGAGATGTCGGTTGCTGAGTCGTTGGGGGAGGGCGCCGAAGCCTATGAACGGCTGATTCACGATGCGCTCGAAGGCGATGCTCGGCTATTCGCCCGGCAAGATTCTGTTGAGGAGGCCTGGCGAATTTTCGACGATGCGATCAAAGCAGCGGCCCCGGTTTCGCAGTACGAGTTCGGTAGCTGGGGTCCAACGGCGGCCGACCGGCTACTGGTTGGCAACGACGTCTGGCACGCAGAACACGGCATGCGCGGCCACCACAACGAGAGCCACCAATGACGCTTGGCCGGCACTGGCAGTCGCGGGTGAAGCGATTGTTGCACCATTGAAGGTCGTGACCTCAGCCAGTGTCGATGCCAGCGCTGCCGCCGCAGCGGCCGACATAGCGACCCATCTCGGGGAGGCCCTCGTACTCCACGGCCGAGCAACGCTCGCGCTCAGCGGCGGCACATCTCCCCTCGGGCTCTATGCCGAGCTCGCGGCGCCGGGCCTCGATTGGCCTCGGGTCGAGATCTTTCAAGTTGATGAGCGATGGGTCCCGACAACCAGCCCCGACCGCAATCTGGTGTCTATCGCCCGGGTTCTAGGACCAACCGGTGCATTCATCCGTGGTTTCTCGGTTCACGAGGCCGCCGACGCCGCCCAGCGCGAGGCCCTCCGTCGTAGCGACGAAGCAATGGTTGGTCGTGCCATCTTGGCCGGCGTCGCGTTCGACGTCGTGCACTTAGGCCTGCGATCGGACGGCCACACAGCGTCGTGGCCGCCGGGTCAGGCCGGGGAGGGCCTACGCGAAACGCATGAAGCCGTGGAGCTGGTGAACAGCTTCAACGGGCCCGATCGAACAACGCTGACCCCACGCGTCGTGAACCAAGCTCAGGACGTCCTGTGGTTCGTTCACGGGGTCTCGAAGGAGCCCATGCTGGAGAGACTGGTGGCCCGAGACGAGACCATTCCGGCAGGCTGGGTCCGGCCGGACACCGCCACGGTGTTCACGGACCTCGCGCTCACCTGACAGGATCCAGCAGCGCGGTGCGGCTTGGCTTTCAGACATCGCTCGAGGCCTCTTCGCCCCCTGCGATCACTTCGGGGAGCAGCGTACTGACCTCGGAGATAGCCGCCCGAAGGTCCGGTATCGATCGGGCCACGGCGGTCTCGGGGCCCAGGAACAGCAGGATCGCGTCCACAACGGGCTGGTCGGTGGCACTCTCGAGTGCTGCAGCGTAAGCCGCGGCCTGGATGCGGTAGTGCTGCACCTTGGCGTCGAGATCATGCTCGCTCTGCCATGCATCAGTCTTGTAGTCAACGACAACCAGACCCTCGTTGGTCTCGTACAACAGATCGACGTAGCCCTCGAGGAGCCGGAGGCCGATTGGCGCGGCCACGAAAATCTCACGCCAATGTCGCGCCTTGGCCGCGGCGATGACGACGTCGCTGGCGAGTGCTGACCGGCAGCGGGCTTCGATTTCAGCCTCAGCGCCAGACACACCTTCCGAGGCCGCTTGGGCCGCAGCAGCCCCAGCGAGACCCGCGGCCGAGGTGAGGTTGATGGTTTGCAGAACGCCATGAACAGCGCGCCCGAGAGACGTGCCGTAGCGGCCCTTCTGCCAAGGTGGCAGGTCGAGGTCTCTCGCCGCTTTCTGAAGCCCGGGGTCGTGGCGTCGATCTGCCGCGATCTTTGCGAGCGTCGTGGCGGCGACGGTCCGGGTGGTGCGCGCAGCGTGGACGGCGACGTCCCGTTCGTGTTGCCAATCGGCGGCCGTTGGAAGGATCGCCATGGACCCCGAGCTCGGAGTTTCGACAGCATGGGGGGGCTCGGTACGTGGTTCGTGATCGGCTACCGATGCAATCATCTCGGGCGACAGCGCAGCACTCGCGACTATTTGTGCCAGCGTTTCGGACTTGGCTTGCTCGGCTCGGTGGGTCGATACGACGAGGTGGTCGCTGGCTCGTGTGCAGGCCACATAGAGCAATCGCAGCCGTTCGTGGCGATCGAGCTGCTCGTCGAGCGGGGTGAACTGGTCGTACTCAGGGGTCGTGTTGGCCCGCCCGACTTTGTAGCCAATCGTGCCATCGGGCGGCCACACGACCCGAACGTCGCTGGCCCGGCTCTGAATCTGCGTGGTGAGCCCCGACACGATGGTGATGGGGAATTCCAGGCCTTTCGAGGCATGGATAGTCATGATTCTCACTGCGTCGGTATCGGTTTCGGGAAGCACGGTCTCTGCGACACGGGCCGAGTCTGATCCCTGCAATCGAACCCAGCTGAGGTACTGGCGGAGGTCGCCGCCGGTCGTGTCTGTCCACGCTCGAGCTTGGTCGATGACAAATCGCAGTCGCCGCCACACCTCGCGATGTCGGCTCTGGAAGACGCCCAGTTGCAGGAGCTGTCGCTCGCGGGTGATCTGGTCGAGTAGCTGGGCCGGCGACATCCATGCTCGCTGTTTGTGAAGATCCGACATCCATTGCATGCCCGCCACAACGATGTCGTCACGGGGCAGGTCTTCGCTGAGTCGCTGATGGTTCCAGCCGCCTCGGTGGTTGATCTTGTAGCGGTACAGATCGTCGTCGCCGCAGGCGAGCGCCGGCGTTCGCAAGGCTGCGATCGCAGCGAGTTCGTCGGTTGGGTCATCGATAGCGCGGGCCAGCATGAGCAAGTCACGAACCTCGGGAGTCGCGTATACGAGGCTGGCGGTCTCGGCCCGGTAGGCGATGTTGGCGTCTTCGAGCGCTTGCTCGAGCGCGGGTAGCGAGGTTCGGGCCGGCAGTAGGATCGTGATATCGCCGAGTTCGGCCGGGCGTTCGACACGTTCGCCCCGGGCGTTCTCGGCGACGACAGACCAAGGCTGGGTGAGGGCATCAACGATGGTCGCCGCGACGTCGTTGGCCTCCGCTGCGCGCAACTCTGCGGCGCTCGGTGAGCCAGCGTGGTCGGCAATTCCCAGCAGCTGCACCCCTGGTCCTCCAGACACTGCTGCACGAACACTGGCCAACTCGGCGTAGGCGGGTTGGCTTTCGGGGTGAGCTTGGATGAGTTGCCCGAAGACGTCATTGACCCAATGCACGACGGGTGCCGCCGAACGGAAGTTCGTCGTAAGGGCGACGTTGCCGTTGTCGGCACCGAAGCGGTCCTGGGCCCCGAGGTACGTCGCTATGTCGGCTCGCCGGAAGCGGTAGATGGATTGCTTTGGATCTCCCACGAAGAACAGGCGGCCAGGCGTGACCGAGATTGCGTCCCAAGCTTGGTCCACGTTCGCCGACGGCTCGGCTGCGATGAGGGTGGCCAAGTCCACCTGGATTGGGTCGGTGTCCTGGAATTCGTCGATGAGTAGGCGCCGGTACCGGTCTCGCAGGCTCGCCCGGACCTCACTCCCGTGTTCGGGGCTGCGCAGCACGTCTCGTGCGAGTACCAGGAGGTCATGGAATCGCAGGCGGCCTTCTGACCGGCGCTCGTCGACTGCGTCGAGCACGAACTGCCCGACGTGGCTGGCGAGGTGGGCTAGCACCTGCTGGGTCAGGCTGGATCGGAGCTCGTCGCGTTCTTCTCCGGTTGACCAGAGGTCGAACTTCAGGTCGTCGAGGTCATAACCTTTTGGCCACTTGGTCTTGTTTCCGAGGACCGCATAGGGCTCACCTTTGTCGGTGGCCAGCTTTGGTGTCGGCGCAGCGAGAAGTTCGGCGAGGTCGACGATGCGATCGACCTCGCTCAAGCTTGTGTCTCCGGCTGTTCGGCGAAGCGCATCGCCAAGCCGGGCCACATCGTCGAGTCGGTCGACCATCTTGTCTGTGTCATCGAGCGCTTCGTGTCGTTGGGTCGCCATCTCGGTGAGGCGATGGGCGAAGGAGGACACATCGATCGAGATGGGGGCCGGGTCGATTGACAGCCGGCTGCGCAACAGGTCCCAGTTGTTCTCGAACTGCTGCGCCATCGATCGCAGTGCCGCAAGAGAAATGCCCAGGACGTCACCGGCCAGCAGAGGCGCTGCCGCGGCCGCATTGCCCAACAGGGTGGGCAGGAAGCTCTCCCAGCGGTCATCGAAATCGACTTGGGACCCGAGTTCGTCGAGCACTTCGACACCTGGCGGAAGTCCGGCTTCGATGGGATGCTCGAATAAGATGCGTTGGGCGAACGCATGCAGTGTTGAGATGGCAGCACTGTCGAGTTGGTCAAGCGCTCGGCGACTACGTCGATTGGCGTGATCTCGGAGGTCATCTTCGAGACGTTCACGGACACGTTGGCGAAGCTCGGCGGCAGCCTTTTCGGTGAAGGTTATGGCCGCGATGTGTTCGAGTTCTACGCCCGAGTTAACCAGCGCGGCAATGCGGTCGACGAGAGCGGTGGTCTTGCCCGATCCTGCACCGGCTTCGACGAACAACGTTGTGTCGAGGTCGGTCGCGATCTTGACGCGGTGGTGTTGATCGGGCGGATCGATATTGGGTGGATCGATATTGCGGGGCGATCCCTCGGAGTTGTCGTCGAGAAAGCTGAGTTGCTCAGTCATGGGTGCTCGTAGGTGCCACGCCGGGCAGGGTGAGGGCTTTCGCCAATTTGGGTTCGGCCAGGGCCAGATAGTCCCCGAGGAGCGGGTCCTCTGTCATCCGTACGAAACGGCGTCGGGCCTCGGCGACGCCCAAACCGTCGGGGTCGCAGTAGTGGCAGCTGATCCAGCCGCCACGCGTTGAGGGGTCGGGATGGTGAGGGAAAACGCCCTGCTCGATTCCCGACACAATGGTGGCGACCGCGCGTAGTACCTCGACTTCGATGGCAGGGGTGACGCCATAGCCGGCTTGGCGGTAGCCATCGGCAGCGCGCAGGTGCCAATAGCTGCTGTCAACGTCGGCGGCCGGCCGGTCCAACACCTGACGCGCTGCCAACGCATACAAAACAAGTTGCAGTTTGGTGCCGTTCTTGTGCGGGTCCTTGGGGCTGATTGGTGAGCGCTTGCCAGTCTTGTAGTCGACGATCACCAAGTTGGCCTCGGGAGTCTCGTCGACGAGGTCGATCGAGCCACGGACCCCGATTTTGCGCCCATCGGGCAAGAGGATTCTGACTGCCCGCGCACCGTCGAGGCCAAACGCCAACTCCGTGTCGATAGGGCGCAAGTCGCCGTCGAGGCGCCGATCCGAATCGAGGGAGAGAAACGCACCGAGGTCTCGGCGTAGTAACACCTGGTCGCGTCGCCAATAGAGGGGCTCGCCGGTGAGGCCGCGAGATTCCACCGTGGCAAAGGCGGTGTCTGCGATCTCGTGGAGCCTTCTGCCATCGTCGGCATTCCATGCGAGCCTCTCGACGTCGGTATCGGCGATGCGATGGCGGACGAATGCTTCCAGGATCTCGTGAACCAGTGTCCCCTTCGAGAGGGGGTCGATCCGCAACCGAAGCTCGGGCGTTTCGAGTGGATCCACGCCTAGCAGATACCGGACGTAGTACTGGAATGGGCATCGGGCCCAGGTCTCAAGCGCCGTCGCTGATGTGGCCCGAGCTCCCGTGCCGGGCGCCTCTATGGGGACCGTAGAAACGTTGCCGTCGAAGCGGGTGAACCGCCCGGACAGGCGCAAGCGTTGGGTCCTGGCGGCGTTCGCGAGCTGATGGTCCTCGCTGAGGAGCTCGTGGTCGTCGATCTGGCCGTGCGCTCGGAGATGAGTGACCAGGCTCGCCAGCTCGAATTCTTGGGAGGTGGCAGGGAAGGCGGTTTCAGTCACGCCGGCGGTGAATGAGGCACTGTGCTCAATCCAGTCAGCGGACACATTGGCGATGTCGGACCCGCTGAGACGATCGTTTCCCAGCCGTTGTTGGGCTATGTCGACCAACCAACGGCTGGGGACTCGCTCGTTGGACTGGCGGAGGTCTCCGCGCGGGTAGAGAAGGTGTGCAACTCCGTCGGTGCCGACCGAGGCCAGTGCTGCTCGGAAGTGTCGATGTTCGTCGCCTGTTCTGTCGCTGCGGAGCCGCAGGACACCGATGCCTTGGCGCTCTCGGTCGGGGAGTAGTGAGTCGTCGCGTGGTCGGCTCGGGAAACTTCCCTCGCTCATGCCAAGAATCCACACCCGATCCAGCCGCAGGCCCAGGGTCACGCTGGCCGGGCCGACCAAGACCCCGTTGCCGAAACTCCCCACGCGTCCGAGGCCACCGTCGAGTTCGAGGTCCAGGCTCCGACGGAAGATGTTGAGGGACCCACCAGGCTCAACGGCGTCGAGTGTTGCGAGGCGATCGAGGACCAGGTGCACGTGATCGAGCGCCAGCTGTTCTGATGCTGGCCAGTCTGTCGACGGACCGAGGAAGGTATCGAGGAGGCCGCGACACCACTTTGAGCGGCGTTTCCACGACTCCAGCACGACTCCGCGCCCGACGGATTCAATCAAGAACGCCATGAACGTCTGCAATTGCTTCGCGGTGGCGCCATCTCGGCGGAGCCGGCGGACGCGTGATTCGTATTCGGGGTCGTCGCCGAGGTCGGCGGCGGCACCCAACGCGTCATCCATGAAGGTCTGGAGGCGCAGTTCCCAATCGCGCTCGCCTTTGACGACTCCGGCGTTGCGAGAGACCTGGTCCCATGCTCGGGCGGGGACGGTGGCCCCGTTCCATATCAGCGGTGACGACGAGACCGTGGCCATGACATCTTCGCGCCGGTACAGGCGGCCGGGTAGGGCCAGGAGGCGCAGTAGGAGTCGGCCCGCGGCACTCTCGGCAAGGGTCTGGACTGCGCTGCCATTGAGGGGAATGCCGGCGGCGCCGAGATGATCGTGCAGGAGCCGCACGTACGGTTGGTCAGTGGCGTAGACGACGGCCATCTGGTCGAACGCCACACCCTCCCTGGCAGCGTCGACAATGCCGCGGACGACACGTCGGACCTCGTCGTCGGCATCGGAAACACTGGTGACGGACAGGTTGGCCGGCGTGGCGACTCTTTCCACCGGCGCAGGTTTGACCCGAAGCTGGTCGAGCGTGGCGCGCACCACCCGGTCAGCGTCGTCAATGCCGGTTAACGCGGCGACGATGGTGGTTGGCCTGGACTTGGTAGCAGCGAGGACCAGGCGGATGCGGGCGGGGGCCAGGTACTCCGGCAGGAACAGGAACAGTGTGCCCAAGCTGTCCAAACCAGACGGGTTGTGATCGAACTGATCTATCGCGGCTTCAATCAGATCGTGTTCGTTGTACCAGTCCGTTTGGAGGCGGGCCTTGACCGCGCGGTGGATGCGAACTACCTCGCTGGCTCTGGTGCTGCGCTCGGCCAGGGCTTGCAGTTGGGGTTCGTTGAGGTCCGACAACTCTCGGTACGCGCCGACAAGGCGTCGCTCGGTCGTTGGGTGCTCG
>Ga0302127_10002642_pt1 | contig 10834 bp, 9 predicted proteins | sample CB4_SCM_MG_FD_204452 | JGI IMG/M metagenome (GOLD analysis project Ga0302127, IMG submission 204452) | Marine microbial communities from Western Arctic Ocean, Canada - CB4_SCM | ecosystem: Environmental > Aquatic > Marine > Oceanic | place: Canada: Western Arctic Ocean | collected 2017-09-24
CCAACAACAAAGAGCGGAGCAACAAGTTGGCAACTGCATTGCACGATGCATCTGATCATATCCCTGTAATAGTTGATTACGAGGTCAAAAAGCAAGAGAAGAAGAAAACAGCCCCAGACACCAAAGAATAAGATAAAGACTATTTTTTAGTGGTTTTTTTGCGTTCAGCGTGTACACTTGAACGAAGGTATGGGCATGTTGAAACGAGTATGTATTGCGCTGTGTGCGCTTTGGATTTCTGGGGTTGCTTCTGCACAGATTCGCGTGATGAGTTACAACATAGCGCAGTTCAAAGGCGATGCAAATGCACTTTCGGATGTGTTGCAAGCAGCAAGTGACGACGACAGTCACGGGTTTGCAACAACGGTCTCCATATTTCTTTTTCAAGAAGTAGATGTAGACGATTTGTCCTTGCTGCAATCGGTTGTTGGGTCGGGGTACACCATGGCTACCTTTACAGACCAAAACGACAGCAGTTGGGGCGGGGCGCAAGCCATGTTTTACAACGCAACGCAATTTGTCGAAAATACTTCGTTGCATACCGACATTTATACAGGCGCAAGTCGGCACGCTGACCGGTGGGCATTAAATGTAACGGGGTACAGCGGTAAACGAATCTATGTGTACTCGATGCACTTAAAAGCATCAACGGGTTCAGCAAATCAGGAAACAAGACGCCAAGGAGCAGAGAGTGTCCGAGATGACATTGCAACGTTGCCAACGGATAGTCACAGCATTGTGGTTGGGGACATGAATTTCTATTCCTCAAGCGAGCCAGCGTATAATTGGTTTATTGCTGGTGGCAGTGGGCAGTTAGTGGACCCTTTAGGGAATGGGTATTCTTGGAGCGGAAGTTCCAACGCACTTAAGCATACGCAGTCACCATTGCTCAATCAAAACGGTGGCCTTATTGGTGGCGGCTTAGATGACCGTTTTGATTTTCAATTTTTATCGCCATCGATGCTTGATGGTGGCGGGTTTGATTTAATTAACGGTACCTATCGAGTACTTGGAAATGATGGAAATCATTACAACGGTGCAATCAACACAGGGAATAATTATTATTTCCCCGGCGATACAGCAAGGGGAAATTCACTTGCTGATTTGCTCATTATTGCTTCGGACCACATGCCTTTACTCGCGGATTACCAAGTGCCCGCTGTGCTTGGTTGGAATTGGAACCCCGCAGAAGCAAGAGTCCTCGTGGGTGCAGAGACATCTGTTGCATTTGAAATTCAGAATGATGCACCGGTTGTGCATGCGCTTGGAGCAGATGTTTTACACGTCGAAGTCGTTGTAGAGGGTGATTTGTCGGGAAGTACGAATGTTTCTGTTTCTGCACTTTCGCCACCAGAAGTAGTTTCCTTGCCCATCGATACATCTCTTCCTGGAAGTTGGAATGCAACAGTCACGCTTACTTCGACGAGTCCTGAAACGCAAACAACTCCTGAAGTGGTGAACATAGAAGGCAATGTGATTGCGCATGCAAATGCTTCGTTTGAATTTGCAAATGATTTGGATTGGTACACCTACGACATTACGGTTGAAGCAAATACGGGCGTGCAGACATTTAATGTTTGGCTCTTTAATTACGGTTTTGATGGATCCCAATCATTACTTGAAATAGATGATGTGTCAATACCTTCATTGCCAATTGTATTCAATGGTCTATCTACGTATGTTGTTGGTTCTTTGCCTGCTTTGATGGAATTTTCAATTGATACGGATACAACATCGCCGGACACATATTCATCGTTCTTGCCTGTTTCAGTTAGCGATGAAGATTTGATTGGAGAACAAAATGGAATATCCATGCTTACTTTGCGTGTAGAAGTTACACCATCAGTTTCGGTTTGCGAAGAAGATTTCGATGATGATGGCGATGTTGATGTCGCGGACCTCTTGATTCTTATTGCTGATTGGGGAAGCAGTGATCCAGCGCATGATTTAGACGGAAATGGAAATGTTGGCGTGAGCGATTTGCTTCAACTAATCGCTGCGTGGGGTCCCTGTTAATAGCAGGGTTCACTGGGGAAACCTAGAGAGAGGAGAGCCTCACGCAACTAAGCGACCCCTCAGTAATGGCGGGTCGTTTTTTAATGGAGCTATCCCTACTCGTTCATATAGGGACAGGCCCCATGCGGTACGTGCCTCTCTGCCTCCGTTGCGAAAAAAGTATTGCAAATGTGGCTTACAGCCTGAATAGGTGCTGTACAAGTGAAACGATTTGCGCATCATCTTTTTTGATCCAACCAGTTGAACCATTTGGAAATTTGATGTGCAACCAATCAGGGCGTTGCTCTATAACCTCAAATTCGATACCTTCGTAGAGTGGGTCATTAAGTATCGGAGCGTAACTCGCACCCTTGCCCTTGCGGACGATGACTTCGTTGGCAGTAAGCACGCCGTGGTCTTGGTGTTGGTTCATTCTGTCAACGACGACACTGATACCAAGGGCGATGGTTGCACAACCAAGCGTAATGGACGCTGTTTTGAACATTGGAAGTGACCGAAAAAGCCGAGCTGTCACAAGACCCCAACAAATAAACCAAAGAAATATGCAGAATGCAAGACGCACTTGGGTTGGAATAGCATCGTGCCAAAACGCGAGTCTTTTTAGAATAGAGGTATGGGTCTCACCTTTAATTGGGCTAATGACTAAACTTCGCGCGTAGTCTAAATTCGGTTTGACTCTTCCATCCGAAGGTAAATACCGCTGCGCGGATCGGTACGCTGCAATCGCTTCCCCAATTTCGCCTGATTGCAAATAGGCATTGCCAAGGTTATAGAACAGTTTGCCGTTTTCAATGCCGTCGTCAATAAGTATCTGGAATCTCTCTGCAGATTTTCGAAATGCTTCTTTGGAAGCCACCCGATCGGCGGTTTGCAGCGCGATGCCATTGTTGTATGCAATGTTTGCCTCTTGCAACACAGAAATTTTCTGTTCATTAGTTAATTGCAAAGTGGAAGTTATAGACGTAATAAGCACAAGGGCAATCGTTGTAAGTAATGTCATTAAAGTTGCTCCACAAGTGATGCGGCATCGTTTGCAATTGAGTCGTCTGTGATACCACCAAACTGAGAAGCGTTGCATCGTTCTAACAAAGATGTCATTTGTGTGGATATGTGTGCATTGGCATCGTTTTCTTTTTGCAGCGTTCGAATTGCTTTTGCTATTTCTGTTGCTTGGCTGGCGGGTGCCAATTGTTGGGCGTGTTTAAGTGTGCGCGTGGCGTGCTTCTTTGCGCTCTTGCGTTTTGCAGAGGGGAGCTTAGCGTGTTTATTCATACCTAAAAACAAGAGAATTGCAAAAAAACCAATAGGAGGAATTACAATCATGGCAATGAGTAAAGCGCTCATTGTTCTATTTTCTGAGATAAGCATTGATTCGCCAGTGTAATTTGCCAATATGCCTCCCGCGACTTCTGTTGGAACTTTGCCTGTAGAAGTTGGATGTGGTGCGTTCCCAATAAGGTCAGATGCAGAAATAGTCTTGACTGCTTCGACAGTGATTGGTATTGCTTTGCTCCAAGACGTTATATAAGTATCAGCGGTGGGGTCGTAACTTGTGAATGGAAGCGGGGGTATTTCATGCGGCGAATCGTTTCGAGGTCGAATCGTTTGAGTGAAGATTTTAGTCCGCTCGTTTGTTATTCCACCAAGGGGTTTGTCTGGGACTTTGAAATTATCGGTAAGCGCTGAGACTCGATCAAGCAGTGGCGCTGAAAGGTAATCAAGATTGACAGGGCCAGAGGTGAGGTCAGTCACTCGCATGGTAATGGTGATTGGTTCGCCTACTTTGACTTGGACAGGGTCGGCAACAATTCGAAAATCGAAATGGCCGACGGCACCGTTGTACCACGATGGTTTGTTTGCAGGCGGTGTTGTTACAACTTCAATCTTTGGTAAGTCAGCAGTGGTGCTTATCAGTTGTGATTGTTCAACAATTGGTTCATTCGAACCAAAGAAACCCGATCGTCTTGGTCTAGAAAGTGAAAGCGGGTAATCGGCCAAGATGGTAATTGGGGAAAGGTTCAATTCGCCGGTTGTTTCTGGCCACGCGGTTGCTTGGACGGTGAACAGAAAGAACGATGTTGGGATGCCCTCGCTAGAAGTTCTTTGTACACGTTGCACCTTTGTGTTGCCATCCTGTAATGGTTCGGTGAAAATGCCAAAGTCGCTATCAGATCGGATTCTTCGAAACATAAATTGCGCATCAGGCGTTATGCCGTTACTTAGGTCTGAAAATGCTTCCATGAATATACGCAATGTTAAATCGATTGGTCTTCCGAGATAGACCTCGCCGGTTGTACCGACTATTTCAGCTTCGAGAACGCCTGAAGTTGGCGGTTTTTCAACCGTGATTATTCTTGGCGTCGAATGAAACGCTTTGCCGTCTGCAAGGAAAGTAAGCGCAGGGATTGTAAACGTGCCTTCTTCTAAAGGCGTAAGGAAAAAGGTGACGATTCGATTTGATGTCGAAGTCATTCTTCCATTGATAAAAGTAGTTTGTTGCGATATTCGATCAGCGCGTGGTTTATGACTTGTGAACCCAGTAATTTCTGGCAGTGTTGGACTTACTTCTCCCTTTACGTTTTCAAATACGACGTACATTGGAAGTGGGACACCGACAAACCCAATTTGATGTTTGAATTGGATAGAAACCTGTTGAGAAAACAACTGTGTACTAAAACAAAGCGAAACAAGGAAGAAGTGTATTAAAAAATGGCGTTGTTTCATTTACCAATCCTTTTCCACGGGCACTCTGCGTTCCGCTCTTCTTGCTGCAAGCATTTTACGTCGTTGTTGTTCTTTGTCACGAATAAGTTGCAATAGGCGGTTCGCTTCGTCTTTGGATAAGCGCTTGCCTTCTTCCTTTTCGCTGGTTTGTGAAGTTTCGGATGCATTCTCTTTGTCTTGTTGTTCCTGATCTGTGGTTTCTAACTCGCCTTCGCTGAGGTTCTGTTCTTCGGATTGCTCGCCGTCTTGTTGTTGGTCATCGGACTGTTCGCCGTCTTGCGGTTGTTGTTCTTCGGATTGCTCGCCGTCTTGTTGTTGGTCATCGGACTGTTCGCCGTCTTGCGGTTGTTGTTCTTCGGATTGCTCGCCGTCTTGTTGTTGTTCATCGGACTGTTCGCCGTCTTGCGGTTGTTGTTCTTCAGACTGCTCGCCATCCTGTTGTTGTTCATCGGACTGTTCGCCGTCTTGCGGTTGTTCTTCCTCTGTATCACCTTCTTCTTTGTTCTGTTGATCTTCTTGTTGTTCATCAGCAGATTCTTCATCTTGCTGTTGCTCTTCTTCGTCTTGTTGCTGCTGTTGTTTTTGTTCTTCTTCCATTTGCTGTTGCATTTGTTCAAGTTGCTTGAGCATTTGCCAAGCAAACTCGCCATTGGCACGTGCATCCATGTCTGAAGGGTCATCTGCTATTGCTGCACGGTAACTTTTTAATGCGGTGGTAATTTGGTCTGTCGCTTTTTCAAGAGCAATGATTGCTTCATCGGTTGAAGATGCCGTGCCAGTTCCCTCAAGTTCTTGAATCGTTTTTTTAAATACTGCGTTACCGTAATTGAAGGCGCTGTGCGTACGGAGTGTTTCGTCATCGGCCGCGGCCATCGCGTCTTCAAATGCAGTTGCGGCGACGGAAAATTCTTCCAAGTTATAGTGCGCAACGCCGCGGTCATACATGACTTCAGCGTTAACAGTTTTTTTTGCAAGTGTGTCAAGTGCATCCGCTGCTTCTTGCCATGCTTTTTGCAAGAGAAAATTTTCTGCTTCCCTTTGTAAATTTACATTTGGTGAAAATGTCGCAACAGCAGTAATGATGAGCATCGAAAACATCATGTCGTCACCTCATATGTACGAATCGTTCGTTTGTTCTTAGGTCGTACACTTATCCATGAATCTCCGAGTAAAATGAGCAGAGCGGGGATAGCGAACCACTGAAAACGAGGTATGTATTGTTCAAGTTTGACGCTATCAAAACTTTTGCCAGCATCGGAAGCAATTCGTTGTGCATAGATAGAACCAAGGTCGAGGTTTGCTGTGCCCGCTGGAACAAATGCGCCACCGCCTGCTCGTGCGACAAGTTCAAGTTCTTCTGGGTTCATGACTGTCCATACTTCTTTACCTTCAAAAGTAATATACGAAGGTTGTCCATTCAATGTTGTTGGAATGCGTGCGCCAGTTATTGAATCGCCAATGCCAACGGTGTACACTGAAATGCCAGCATTCGCAGCATCTTGCGCAGCTTCAATTGGGAAACTCCCCATATCTTCTCCATCAGAAAGAACAATGATTGTTTTAAATTCTTGCACGTCGTCTGTAAAACTTTTTCGCGCGAGTCGAATGCCATCGCCTATTTTTGTTCCTCCTCGAAGGACACTGCGGGGCGAAACATCGTCAAGGGACAGTCGAAGCGATGCGTAATCAAGCGTTAGCGGAACAGAAAGTGTTGCATCGCCCGCGACAGTAATGAGCCCAGCACGGTCGCTTCCCATGATATCAAGAATGTCTTTGATTGCAGTTTTTGCACGGTTGAGACGATTTGGTCGTACATCTTGTGCAAGCATCGAGCGAGAAACATCAAGCACGAAGAAGGTGTCAATGCCTTGTTGTTCTACTTCTTTGTATCTTGTGCCCCACCGAGGGTCAAGCAAGGAAAGGAAAGCAAGTGTCGCAACACCGATGAGCATGGCAATTCGGAACCGACGTCTGCCAATAGAACTTGAAGAAGTAAGACGAGGAATTAGTCGGAAGGTTGCAATGCGTTTCAGTAGAGCAAACCGACGAAAATACCCAACGATGAGAATTATTGCCAGTGCAACAACTACCCATGCGTATAGAGCGTTTCCTGGATTGTTAAATTGAATATCCATTAATCTAAAATCCTATAGTAAGTAGTACGAAGCAATACATCGGCGACAAGAAAAAAGAAAGCAACAATAAGAAGCGGGGGAATAGTGAATCCAGCAAGAAATACGCTTTGCACAGCAATGTCAACGTGATTTACATACGTACGCTGTGTAATTTCAGTGCGCTCCATTTCGCCGATGATGGCGTAAATTGCCTCAAGTGATGCTGTATCAGTCGCACGGAAATACTTTCCATCTGTAATGTCTGCAATTTTGCGAAGCATGTCTTCATCAATATTTACTCGCTGATTTCGCATCTGCACTTGTCCAGTGAACGGATTGTGCACAGGAGTAGGCGCCCATCCATTTGTTCCAGCACCGATGGCGTATACTTTTATCCCCATAGCAGAAGCCATATCTGCAGCGGTAAGCGGTTCAATGTCACCAGCGGTATTTTCGCCGTCTGTCAACAGGATTATAATTTTGGATTTAATTGTTTCGCCTGATTCTGATTTAACGCGTTCGTCTAACGAGGAAAGTCGTTCTACAGCGAGGGCAAGAGCATCACCAATAGCCGTACCGTTTTCAGATTGCTCTGATACTATTTCGATACCGTTGAGTACATCTGTAACGAGAAATTCATGGTCAAATGTCATGGGGCAATTGCTGTCGGCATACCCTGCAAATGTGACGAGCCCAATAAGGTCGCCACTTCTACCATTGAGCGAACCCATGCCTCCAATAAAGTCACCAGCTACTTTGCGAACTGCAGTGAGTCGATCGACGGCTTTCCCGTCTATCTTAAAGTCGTGCGCGTTCATGCTCGAGGAACGGTCAATCACCATCTCAATTGCCACGCCGTCTGAAGCTTGCTTTGTTTTTTCAAATCGTTTCTGCGGTCGTGCTATGCAAATTATTAACAAAGCAATAGCAAGCGTACGCAATACCATTGGAATCCAAGCAGTTTTGCACCGTAAAGAAGTTGGCAACAAGGAGAGGTCAACAGAAGTGGAATAGGAAATGCCAGTTCTGAATGTGTGCTTTCTCCACCGCCACCAAAGCAGTGGAATAGTCAAAAGAAAAAGAAGAAGCCATGCATTATGAAATGTCATACTGGTTCCTCCGCAGTTTCTTTTATGAATATTTCCGCTTGATGAATGGCGTCTTCATTGATGTTTTTTGTGGGCTCATGTCGAGCAAACTTCACAAGATCTGCAGCAACAAGGAATGTGCCAAGTGATTCGCGGTCGCTGTGTTCAAGTCGAGTGTTTCGTTTCGCTTCGTTCAGAAACTCACGTGTAGTTTGTCCTGTTGCAGGAATCTGAAAACGTCCTTCAAGGTAATGTCGAACAATATCGCTAAGTGTTGTATAGAAAGGTTGCACTGCAAGGTTCGCATGCTTAAGTTGCGAAATGGCTAGGACGGCTTTATTGTGTGGTGAAAGCGCGGGCTTATTTCGATGAAAGAAACGAACGAGCAGGAATATGAGCGCGATGCCTGTCGCACCACTGGCAACAAACGCAAGAAGCGAACTATTCGACAAAAGGGGAATTGCGCCTTTAATGTCACGAATAGACATCGTTTGGAGCGATTTGCCCGCAACACTGTCTACAGCGACACCGATTGGCGGGATGGAAAGCGTCCCCGATTCACCATTCTTGGATGCCCAATCTATAGTAAGCCCTTCGAGCGAAGTTGTTTCTGCATCAAAAGTGTCAAGTTGCATCGACCACATCCACGATCGTCCTGCATCAGTGGGGATATCAAGAAGTTGTTGACGGTTAATAACGGTGAATGCGCCGTATGTATCATTGTTTGTAAGAGTCAACGAAAAATCAGCAGTGGCGAAAGCTTCAATGTGTAAAGAAATCAAATCGCCTACTGTGATTTCGGTTGGTGATAATGTTACAGTCACATCCACTCCACCTTCAGATAGGCGTACCGTCTCTGCACGAGTTACTGTGCAGACAAACGCTAGCACTAGGATGGAGTAGAAAATTTTCATTAGGCGCGTCTTGCCTCTCGGCGTTGAAAGAATTGACGTAAGGCGCCGGTGAAAGGTTCACCTGTCTTTACTTTTATTTGATCGACTCGGCTTCTTCGTAATGTTTGTTCGATCGCTATGGTTCGTTCAGTGGCAAGTTGCTTCCACGCCCTGCGTACTCGTTTCGATGAGGTGTCGATTAGGTGCGATATTCCAGTTTCTGGATCTTCGATTCGCATAAGCCCAACCTTTGGCAACGCGGATTCGGCAACGTCGTTGGTACTTACAGCCACAACATCGTGCCTTCTATTTGCTATTTGCAATTGTTTTTGCCAGTTGTGGTCGTGCATGTCAGAAACGAGAAAAACAATAGAGCGTTTCTTCTGCACTTTGTTCAGGAATTCAAGAGCGCATCCGATGTCCGTTCCTTTGCCTTCTGGTTCTATGGCGAGGAGTTCGAGAATAACTCGAAGTACGTGCTTAGAGCCCTTGCGCGGTGGGATGTATGCTTCGATTCTGTCTGAGAAACAGATAAGGCCAACCTTATCGTTGTTTCGAATTGCAGAGATAGAAAGAGTCGCGCAAATTTCTGCAACGAGTTCTTCTTTGAACTGTTCGTGTGTGCCAAAATGTTGCGAACCGCTGACGTCAACCACAAGCATGACCGTGAGTTCGCGTTCTTCTCGATACAGTTTTACGAATGGCTCGCCGTATCGAGCAGATACATTCCAGTCAATCGTGCGCACATCGTCGCCGATTTGGTATTGCCGAACTTCTTCAAATTCCATGCCTCTTCCCTTGAAAGCGGAGTGGTAACCGCCAGCAAGTACGTCATCGACGAGGCGTGAAGTACGAAGTTCGATTCGCCGTACCTTTTTAAGAAGATCTTGGGGAATCATCTAATATATATTCCTTACGGTACTGGGACAAAGTCCAAGATTGCTTTAACAATGTCATCTGAAGTTTTTCCTTCAGCTTCAGCTTCGTAGGTTGTTGCAATACGATGCCTAAGCACATCGTGTGCAAGATCTTTAACATCTTGCGGTGTGACGTAACCGCGTCCATCAAGGAATGCATTTGCTTTAGCGCAAAGAGTAAGTGCGAGCGTTGCTCGTGGCGAAGCGCCATTTTCCACAAATTCTTCAAGTTCTATGGACACTTTCTCTGGAGTACGAGTCATTTGTACGAGATTAACGATGTAGTCGACGATTTGGTCGTCAACGTAAATTTTATCTATGAGTTCACGTGCATTTGCAATAGCATCGGGTTGCATGACACACTCTACGCTGTTGTTTTTCGTTGTTGTTGCCATGCGACGAAGGATTTCTCGTTCTTCTTCTGCGGTTGGATATTCAACAAGAACCTTCATCATGAAACGGTCGACTTGTGCTTCAGGAAGTGGGTACGTGCCTTCTTGTTCAATTGGGTTCATCGTTGCAAGTACAAGGAAAGGGTCAGCCATCTTGAATGTATCTTTACCGATGGTGACTTGTCGCTCTTGCATTGCTTCAAGTAAAGCTGATTGCACTTTTGCAGGTGCTCGGTTAATTTCATCTGCAAGAATGATGTTCGAAAAAATTGGTCCCTTATTCACGACGAATTCGCCGGTGTCTTGCCGGTACATAAGCGTGCCGGTAAGGTCAGCGGGAAGCAAGTCGGGCGTGAACTGTAAACGTTGGAACGAAGTGTTAATGCCTTTTGCTAAACTAGAAACAGCAAGTGTTTTTGCAAGCCCAGGTACACCTTCAATCAGAAGGTGTCCATTTGCTAGCAAGCCAATAAACATTCGATGGAGTAAATTATCTTGCCCAACGATGACAGTGTGCATAGATTCTTTGAGTCGTGCAAATGGTTCGCTTGCTTTTGTTACTTTTTCGCCAAGGGCTTGAATGTCGGTATGTGTATGATTTGTCATTTGATTTAAAGTGGTCATATAGACCATTACGCCTCTATTTTAGTGTTGTTCGCCAATTTTTGTCTATGTTTTTTCGCAAAGTAG
>Ga0302127_10002646_pt1 | contig 10828 bp, 5 predicted proteins | sample CB4_SCM_MG_FD_204452 | JGI IMG/M metagenome (GOLD analysis project Ga0302127, IMG submission 204452) | Marine microbial communities from Western Arctic Ocean, Canada - CB4_SCM | ecosystem: Environmental > Aquatic > Marine > Oceanic | place: Canada: Western Arctic Ocean | collected 2017-09-24
TTATGTGAACAAATCCTTAATCAATAGATAGTTTATGAAAATTGGGGCTTAAAAATAAAAAATTTAAGAAATTGAGAGCTTCAGAGTTTGAGAGTTGGGTTCGCTCTTCCGACAAACTCCTAGAGCAATTAAGGTTAAGACAAGTTGCTGCTGAGAAGAGCAACCAAGAGGCTTTAGATGCTAGTTCTTCTACTGTTATCTTAGCTTTGCATGAGGCGCTTGGGCATTTAGGAGTGAAAGGGCGCGCGCTTAAAGATAAGAGTTTGAAGCAATTACAAGGACTTCATTCTGAGGAGGTGAAGAAATTAAGAGATGCTATTAGTACATTAGAAGCTGCTGCTGTGCAGCATACTGAAGATGTGAAGATTACTAGTGCTGAGCATACAAGAATATTGAAAGAACAGAAGAGTACTCATCTAGAAGGTATAAGGCAGCAGGAGGAGGCAAACGTTCGGTTAAAGTTCTCCTTGAAGGCAAGTGCTGCAGATGTTGTTGAGGCTAAGGAGCTGGCAATGGAGTATAAAGGTAAGTTAGCTGCTATGGAGATTGAGTTGAAATCTAATGGTAGTGTTGAAAAGTTAGTGAGTGCTGGTGATAGTCAAGGGGCTATAGATATTTTAAGAAGCGCCTGTGGGGCAGTTTTGGAAGGAAATAAGCAAGCAGAAGAAACGATTCATGCTTGTCTGGTTAGAGATGGAAGGAAGATTAGTGATGCAGATCAAATAGCTGCCCTGCAACATTTATTAAATGATGCGCGACAAGATCTGCTAAAGCAGATTAAAGGAAATAAAGTTGTAGCTGCTTATACTGCTGCCAAGCAAGAAGAATATACAAGAATAGTAGGTGAAGAGCAAGAGGAGGCTGCCGAAGTTAAAAAGGGCATGTTTGCAAAGTTTCGGGCAGCGCAGAATAAACAAAGTAAAGCATTGGGCGTTTTAAATAATGCTGCACAAGCGCTTGGTAGTGATGATATCCAGGTAGTATTAGAAGGCGTAAGAGAGGCATCAAGAAAATCTGCAACCAGAAAAGCAGGAGCGTCTGAGAAACTAAGTTTAATGACTGCTTGTAAGCGCTTAGATAAAGATGTTGAGATTGCAGATGATATTGCGCTGCAGGGTCTTAGGGATCTTTTCATGGATATGGCTGGAAAGTTATTAGGAAGGGTAGAGACTGCTGAAGCAGAGGGGGCAAGGTTAGGTAAGGTTGAGGAAGTATATACTACTGCGCAGAATGATTTGATTAAAGCAAGAGAAAAGGTCGGTGATGCGTTGCAAAACATAGCTCGGTTGGAAGCTATAACAGCTGATGTAGATGTAGGGGATGCAGGTTTGAAGGCGCATATTCAGTCTAAGATTGATGAGCAGATTGCAAAAGGAGAGTCATCCTTAGCTGATGAGCAGAAAAAAATGATAGATCTTTTGAAATCAAGCTGCGAGAAATTAGAGATAGAGGAGGGGGGTAAATGGAAGGATACAGAATATGAATTAAGCGGGCCATATATATTGAGATTGCAAGTCCTTGTAGAGAAAAAAATAAAGGACTTACAAGAAGAGAAGAAGCAAGCTGAAGATGCAAAAGATAAAGCTATAAGGGGTGCGGCTCAAGCCGTAGCAGATATGGAGAGGGCAACTCAGGCTTTTAGTGTAAAAAAAGGAGTTTTCGAGGAGAGGATTAAGGGTTTAGAGGTTAATCTTGCAGCGGAGAAGGTGAGAGTAGGTGAGCTAGACGGTGAGCTAAGAGTTGTAAAGGAGAGCTTGTCGAAATTGCGGTCTGATTGGAATATTATAGCCACAGCTTTAGGGGTTAATGTTGTAGATGCTGAGCTTGCTATACTTGAGCAAGCGCTAAGAGATTCTCCTCTGACTGTTCAAGTTCAGGCTAGCGTTATGGGTGTAACTGGAGAGGAGGGGGAAGAGCAGAAGGCTTATAAAATAGATGCTTTAAGAGAGAGGGTTGGATTATTAGATAGTAATTTGAAAACAGAGGTGGTGAAGGGGGCTCTTGTAGCAGGTGAGCTAGTGCAAGCTACATCTAAGGCTATATCTGTAGAGCAGGATCTACAACGAGAGAGGGCGCTCAAAGAAGGTGCTTTAAAGAGGGTTGAAGAACTTGAGGCCGAAGTCCTCAGGCAAGGGGAAGAGTTAAGAAAGATTGGTGCAGAAAAAAAACAGGCTGATACGGAATTAGTTCAAGTTAAAGAAAGCAATATAATGTTGCGGGAACAATTGAGTATAGAAAAAGCGAAGGTTGAGGGGGTAATGTTGCATATGAAGCAGTATGACCCTAATTTTTCAGACATATCTAAGTTAAAAGAGGTTTTAAAGCAAGCGGTTGAGTCCAAGAAAGGTGTTTATCAGAAAGAGGTTTTAACTACATTTTGTCAGAACACCGGTGTGGGTCTTACGGTTGCAGAGAAAGGCTTGAGTTATGATAGATTATTGCCAGAAGTAGGAAATAAAGTTACAGAGTTATTTAAAAAAGTTTTTGAATTGGAATTGGATGCCGCAACCTACCCACCTAAAATAGAAGCTGCAGAGAGTAAAGCCCGCTTATCTGAGGCAAAATTAGCCGAGAATGAAACAGCTCTATCTAAATCTAAAGATAAGTTAGTCAGTGAAAGACGAGCTTTGGCAGATGAGCGAAGTAGTCTTAGAGAAGGAAGTGAAGAGTTACATGATGATGCTAAAAGAGCAGCAAAAGATAGGGCGGATATTACTAGGCAAAGAAGAGAATTGGAAGCAGATACGAAAAAGTTTCAGAAAGAGATGGCGCGCGCCAGTAAAGGAGACCCTAAGAAAGCGCCTAACAAAACAGGTGGTAGAAAAGTTAACCCTGCTAGGCCAACTACCCTTGAGACAAGAACACCTCCTCCAGGAAGAAAACAAGCAAGCTTTTCAGGGTTAAGAGAAGGGCTACCACAAGATTCAGAAAAAGTGCCTGAGACTGATATTGTAATAGGTCCTATAGTACGTCCTCCTCTTGAAAATCGTGCAGACAGAGCATTAGAAACTAGCGAAGAGGGAGATAAAATAAGAGGTCAGGCTAAAGAAGTTAAAGGGGAGTCTAAAACAATGGCGGCGACAGGTGTTGTTGTTGGAGGGGGCGCTATAGCCTTGGCTGTGCTTTTTGGTCCTTATATCGGAGCAATACCTGCTTTACTATCTCTTGCATTTGGAGGGAGTGCTGTTTACAGCAAAAGAAAGTCAAATACTTTACTAGAAGGTGCAGAGGCAGCCGATAGAACTGCAGAAGGAGTGGGGTTAGAAGAGCAATCTAATCAGCAGGATGCTCCGCTTAATAGTCAGGTAAGTCATGTAGAACGTCATACTGATACTGGCCGCCCTAAAGTGGATCAAAGCCATGTAGAAAGCAAAACCATCAGAACTGGTGGACCTACCTTAATGGCAGGAACATTTACGCCTAATTAGATATATTTATATATGGCTTCAAAACGCTAAGGATTTTTTTTATTACGCTTAAGCGCCGCTAAGGCTATCGGAGCACTTGCTCCTCAGCGCTCGCTTTACTCGCTGCCTTGCGGTTCTTGAGCTTAGTCAACCCTCTGTCATTCCGGACTTGATCCGGAATCTCATGCAGGCTGGTTAGGGGGGGGCAAACAACTGTCATTCCAGACTTGATCTGGAATCTACGTGAAGGCTGGTATGGGGTGATGCGAGATAGATCCTGAATCAAGTTCAGGATGACATACTTGGTGGTTCAGGGTGGCGTGCTGGGTGGCTGGGGTGATGCAAACAACTGTCATTCCAGACTTGATCTGGAATCTCATGCAGAGATTGGTATGGGGTGATGAGAGATAGATCCTGAATCAAGTTCAGGATGACATACTGGGTGGTTCAGGATGACATGCTTGGTGGTTCAGAGTGGCGTGCTGGGTGGTTCAGGATGACGGTAACTTATTAAAAATAATAAGTGATTAATAATGAATAAGTTACGCACATAATTAGGGCTAGTGGTATACCGCCTTTCATGAAGTCTATGAATTTGTATTTACCTGGGGACATTACCAATAGGTTAGTTTGATAGCCTATGGGGGTAATGAAAGAGCAGTTAGTTGCAAAGATTACTCCATAGATAAGAACTCTAGGGTCAATACCAAGCTTTAAGGCAAGGTTAGCAGCAATAGGGGTGAATAATACTGCTGTTGCAGCATTACTTAATACATTAGTCATAAAGACTATGAATAAGAAAAAGAATGCGATAATTCCAAGTGAGGATAAACCAACCGTTACTTTCATAAAGTTTTCTGCAAGTAAACCTGCTCCTCCAGTTGCTTGCATGGCACTTCCCATGGCAAGTGAGGCTACGATCATTAGGGTTACATTTCTATCGATTGATCTTGCCGCTTGTCTGATATTAATGCATTTTAGAAAAATTAATAACGTAGCTGCAGTAAAAGAAGTAATAGCAATTGGGGCAATATTAAAAGCCGACATGGTAATTACAATAGCAAAAATCACTAAGGTCTTAACAACTGTTGCTATAGAGCTAATTTGTTGAGCTGACCATTTGGTGAGGATAATGTCTTTGTTGTTACGGATAGCTAGTAACCTACTATTTTCTCCTAAAATTAATAAAACATCTCCAGCTACCAAGCGTAGGTGAGCAATTTTAGTTTTAATAAGGTTACCCTTTCTTTGTATACCAATGACTGGGCAGTTATAATTTGAATAAAGGCCTGATTTTCTAATGGTTTGACCAATTAAGCGGGAGGATGGGGCCACTACTAATTCTGCAAGATTAGTCTCGTCTAAGTTAAGGCCTTCATCATTTTTAGTGGCATGGTCACCCATATGTAGGTTTTTAACGAATATTTCGGTTTTCTTGTAAACCAATTTAGAAAGCATATCTCTGGTTCCTGAGATTGCCAATGTATCACTTTCTTTAATTATCATGTCATCTTGAAATGGTGGTAAGAAGGTTCTATCGCCTCGTTCAATAACTCTAATTATGATATCGGGAAATCCAGGTAAAGCTCCTTCAACTAATGTCTTCTCTGAAAAGCCTGAATCTTTAGTTATTATGATTTGTGAAACAAAAGGGCGGTCATCTAAGTACTCATCATGATTAACGGCACGGTCAGGTAAGATGTTTGGTAATATAAAGGCGATATAGACCATACCCACAAGAGCCATAATACCACCAGGTACGAAAAACTCGAAGAAGTGAATTGGGTCTAAACCAATAGATTCTACGGTACCAGAGACCAATAAATTAGTACTACTACCTATTAGAGTCATCATGCCACCTAAGATTGCTGCATAGGAGAGGGGTATCATTACCTTACTTGGTGATATATTTAGGTTCTTGGCAATTTGAGCTAAGATAGGGATAAAGATAACTACAACAGGAGTGTTGTTCATAAAGGCGCTAATTAGTACAACGATCAATAATGAAAGAATCACAGCAATAGCGGCATTATTGCGGGTTATTCTCATTAATAGACTAGGGATAACATTTAGGGCATTCGATTGTATGATTGCCTGCCCAATAATGAGCAGAGAGACAATGGTAATTAATGCGGGGTGGGCAAAGCCCATCAGAATAGTCTCGGGATTTAACAAGATAGATCCATCATGGCCATAGAGAGGAAAGAAATGGAAAAATAACATTAAAATTGTAAGCGTGAATAAGGAGGTGAGCTCTAGAGAAACCTTCTCAAAAGCATAAGAAAACATTGCTCCAATAATTACTGCAAGTACAAACCAAGTATGGAATGAGACAAATTTGGTAATAAATAACGAATGTTCAGCGTACACTTTTTTCAACTATAATTTGAAGCTGTTATAACCCTAACTTGATTAAATATAAATTATTATTTTTAATTTACGCTTAGGCGCCGCTAAGGCTATCGGTGCGCTTGCGCCTCAACGCTCGCTTTACTCGCGTCTTGTGGTTATTAAGTTTAGTCGGCCCCTGTCATTCCGGACTTGATCCGGAATCTTATGCAGATTGGTATGGGGATGGTGAGAGATAGATCCTGAATCAAGTTCAGGATGACATGCTGGGTGTTCAGGATGACATGCTGGGTGGTTGGGGTGATGTAAATAATTGTCATTCCAGACTTGATCTGGAATCTCAAGAATTCTGGTTAGGTTGAGAAGGGGAGCATAAAACTGGCTCTAAAATTATTAGCAAAAACCCCATGCCAAAGCGCAAGCAAGGCATGGAGTGGTGAGAGATAGGTCTTGAATCAAGTTCAGGATGACGTACTGGTCTTTCTACCAGAACACATATATTAAGACTTGCAAAGAAAGTAGTTTTGGCTATATTTCAGCTGCTTTTATGGCGGAAAATATGATACAAATTGGTGAGCATAAATTATCTTCTAATGTTTTGTTAGCCCCTATGTCTGGGGTTAGTGATTTGCCGTTTCGTAAATTGGTTAAGCAATATGGGGCAGGTTTAGTTGTCTCTGAGATGATTGCAAGTAGAGCGATGATTATACAGACTCGTAATTCTTTACAGAAATGTAGCTTTGAGAAAAGTGATGATGAAATGCCCGATGTTGTGCAATTGGCGGGTTGTGATCCTGTAGTTATGGCAGAAGCTGCAAAAATGAATAAGGACTTAGGTGCAGATATTATAGATATTAACTTTGGTTGTCCGGTAAAAAAAGTAGTAGGTGGTAATGCTGGCTCAGCATTAATGAAAGATGAAGAATTAGCGACTAAAATATTAAAGGCAACCGTTGAGGCTGTTGATATTCCTGTTACGTTAAAGATGCGTATGGGCTGGGATCATGATCATCTTAATGCTCCAAAGTTAGCGCGTATTGCCGAAGATCTAGGGATTAAGATGATCACTATTCATGGTAGAACGAGATGCCAAATGTATCGCGGCTCTGCTGATTGGAAGTTTATCAAAAAAGTTAAAGATGCAGTATCAATTCCAGTAATTGCAAATGGTGATATTAAAACCTATGCAGATGCAAAGCAGGCACTAGAAGAGTCCGGTGCAGATGGAGTTATGATTGGTAGAGGTTCTTATGGTAAGCCATGGCTGGTAAATCAAGTTGATCATTATTTAAAAACAGGTGAAGAAATTCCTGATCCTACCTTAAAAGAAAAGAAAGATATTATAATTAAACATTTACAAGATGTATTAGAATTATATGGTGAGGAGAATGGTGCTAAGATGATGCGTAAGCATTTAGGTTGGTACAGCAGTGGTATGAATAGTTCTGCTGAATTTAGAATGAAAATAAACAAAATGACAGAATATGCAGAAATGGCAGAAGCTATCAATAATTTTTTTAGTTAGTATATCTTTTATGTTCGCTTTAAACCTTTTTAAATCTAGTAGAAATAAAAACCGCGTAGATTTGTCGCAGACTAAATTCCAGGTAGATTATTTTAAGCTAGATAATGGCATGGAAGTTTTAATTATTCCAAATAGTCGTGTGCCAGCTGTAATGCATATGCTGTGGTACAAGGTGGGTGGTATTGACGAGAAGCTTGGTAAAACGGGGCTAGCACATTATTTGGAGCATTTAATGTTTCATGGAACAGAAAAATACGCTAAGGATGAGATGGATAAACAAGTCTCGGATTTTGGTGGTAGTCATAATGCTTTTACTTCATATGATTTTACAGCTTATTATCAAAATTTACCTAAGCAGTATTTAGAAGGAGTGATGGATATGGAATCGGACCGTATGCGCGGTTTGGTTCTAGAAGAAGAGCAGACTAAAACCGAAAGAAATATTGTTTTAGAAGAAAGATTAATGCGTCGTGATAATTCTCCTCGTGCGGTACTTGGTGAGAAAATTAGAGAAGCCCTAGTTGGAAAAGAGCATCCTTATGGACGTCCTTTAATTGGTTATGAAGATGATATTGAGGGTCTTACTCATCAAGATGCATTGGATTTTTATAATAAATATTATTTCCCTAATAATACGGTATTAGTTTTAGCCGGAGATATTACCAAGGAAGAGGTAGAGCCGCTAATTGAAAAATATTACGGAGTTATACCGAAGGGTCCTGAGTTAAAAGTTACTATGGCAGAAGAAGTAAGTAAGCCATTAAAACAAAAAGTTGAGCATAGTGATAAAAACACTTCTAATGTTGAAATCAAATATGCTTATTTAGCACCTGATTTGCTTTCAGTAGAAAAGAAGCATGCTTATGCTTTATCATTGATTTCATATTTGTTGGCAGATACTAAAACTTCAGTGCTTTATAAAAAGCTAGTTTTAGAAGAGGATTTGGCTATATCAGTTTCAAGTAGCTATAGCGACATGTCTAGAGGGCAGGCTTTCTTTGAAATAGATGTGGTATTAAAAGATCCTAAAAATGAAGAAAAGGTTTTTCAATATATTAATGAAGCACTTGAAGATTTGCGCTTAGGAAGGCTACAAAAAGATAATTTAGAGCGTGCTAAGAATCTATTTTTAATCGAAACTATATATAGTAAAGAATCATATAAATCTTTGGCTTATATTGTTGGAATGAACTATACGACTGGAATTTCTTTAGAGGAGATTCTTAATTGGGATGATAATATTATGCAGGTAACAAAAGATGATATTTTTGAAGCTGCAGAATATGTTTTTCAAGATGAGAAAAGGGTAATCGGATACTTGTTGCCTGAGTAATTGTTGTTCTCTGACATCCTAGTTTGACCCAAGTTTGTCATCCCGGGTGGGTAAAATTGTCATCCCGGATGGGTAAAGTGTTGTCCCGGATGGGTAAAATTGTCATCCCGGACTTGATCCGGGATCTATGGTTGCCTTGGAGATAGATCCTGAATCAAGTTCAGGATGACTTTCTGGGTGGTTCAAGGTGAACTTTCTGAGTGGTTCAGGATGACTTTCTGGGTGGTTCAAGGTGAACTTTCTGGGTGGTTCAGGATGACTAAGAGAGGTTTTTGTAATTATTAATTTGTAAGTGAAATGAGCAAAGATAGTATAAGTTATAAAGATGCGGGAGTTGATATCGAGGCTGGAAATAGCTTGGTTGAAACTATTAAGCCTGATATCAAGTCAACGAATAGGCCTGGTGTTATGGCTGGTATCGGTGGTTTTGGTGGTTTCTTTGATATTGCAAAATGTGGTTATACAGACCCAGTTTTAGTTGCTGCGACTGATGGAGTTGGGACTAAGTTAAAGATTGCGATTGAGGCTAATGATTTTTCTACTATTGGACAAGATTTAGTGGCAATGTGTGTTAATGATCTAGTAGTTCAGGGTGCTGAGCCTTTATTCTTTTTAGATTATTATGCTTGTTCAAAATTAAATGAGAAAGATGCGGCAGCAGTAATAAAGTCAATTGCGGCTGGTTGTAAATTGTCTGGCTGTGCTTTAATTGGTGGCGAAACTGCTGAGATGCCAGGAATGTATAAACCTGGAGATTTTGATTTAGCTGGGTTTTCAGTAGGTGCGGTTGAAAGGGGTAAAGTTCTTCCTTATAAAGACGATATAGCAAAAGGAGATGTTCTAATAGGAATACCTTCTTCAGGGATGCATTCAAATGGCTTTTCTTTAGTTAGAAAAATTATGGAAGTTAAGAAATTATCTTATGATGATAAAGCTGACTTTGATCCTAGTAAAACATATGCCGAGATTTTCCTAACTCCAACTGAGTTATATGTAAATAGTTGCTTAGACTTATATAAAAAGAATTTAGTGAAAGCTTTTTCTCACATTACAGGGGGAGGGTTTATAGAGAATATTCCGAGAATATTGCCAGAAGGTTTATCTTTTGAGATAGATTATGATAATTATCAATTACCTCCATTATTTGCTTGGTTAAAAGAGCAAGCAAATCTAGATAACCAAGAGTTGTTTAGGGCATTTAACTGTGGAGTTGGCATGGTTATAGTTGCTAGCTCAGAAAATGAGGCTTCAGTTATAGAGGTTCTTAAAGAGCATAATTATGATGCTAAACTTTTGGGAAATATAGTCTAAATTAGCAATATCAGTGGATTGAGCCTCTCTTTTTAAGCTGAGCTTTGCTCATAAAATGGTTGACATTTCTGGGCTTTAGCTCTATATAATCACTTGAAATTTAACGGTGTTTATACCTATGTCAGAAATAAAACTTGCAGAATATCTTTGGATCGATGGAACTGATCCAGTTGCTCTTATTAGATCAAAAGCTAAAGTCTTTAAAACTCCAGATAATGGAGAAGTTACTTTAGATTGCTTTTCTGATTGGAGTTTTGATGGTTCATCAACCAATCAAGCTGTAGGAACGGATTCTGATTGTATTTTAAAGCCAGTTACTTTCGTAAAAGACCCTATTAGAGGAGAAGGTAATTACTTAGTGCTTTGTGAGGTTAATAATCCTGACGATACTCCTCATAAAACAAATACTAGAGCTCAGCTAAGAGCGTATTTAGACAATGGTGGAAATGAACAAGACCCTTGGATGGGTTATGAACAAGAATATACAATGTTTTATCGTGGTAAGCCTCTAGGCTGGCCTGGTAATGGCTTTCCAGCTCCTCAAGGACCATATTATTGTGGTGTAGGAACTGAGCAAGTAAGTGGTAGAGAAATTGTTGAGCATCATGCTCAGATTTGTCTAGATGCAGGTTTAATGTTTTACGGGATTAATGCTGAAGTAATGCTTGGTCAGTGGGAATTTCAAATTGGTTACAGAGGTATTGATGGAGAAGCTGCTGATGCTTTGACAATTTCTGATCATACTTGGATAGCTCGTTGGTTGTTATATCGCGTATCTGAGGATTTTCAAGTAGAGATAACTCTTGATAATAAGCCTGTAAAAGGAAGTTGGAATGGTGCAGGAATGCATACAAACTTTTCTACAAATGCAACTCGTGCAAAAGGTACTGGTTTAGAGGCAAT
>Ga0302127_10002647_pt1 | contig 10826 bp, 7 predicted proteins | sample CB4_SCM_MG_FD_204452 | JGI IMG/M metagenome (GOLD analysis project Ga0302127, IMG submission 204452) | Marine microbial communities from Western Arctic Ocean, Canada - CB4_SCM | ecosystem: Environmental > Aquatic > Marine > Oceanic | place: Canada: Western Arctic Ocean | collected 2017-09-24
CTTTATATTAATAATGATGGGAAAATTTATCTATTAACTACTTCTATGAATATTGAATTTACAGGATGTTTTACTAGTGTTAAAGAAATATTTAATACATTAATAGATGGCGAACACATTTTACATGATAAAAATGGACAATTTATTAATTTATTTGCAGCATTTGATATTTATTATTTAAATGGAAAAAATGTTACAATGCTTCCGTTTATTGATGTATCAACTATTGCGAAACAAAAAGAAGAAAAAAAAGAAGAAATGAAAGAAGCAAAAGATAAATTAGCCAAAGAAGAAGATGAAGATGGTTTAGATGATGACCCACAAAGTAAAGTTGGAAAAGGTGAAAAAACTAAAGAAGAAGCCGCCAAATTTAGATTGGTTATATTAAATAGTATAATCAAAAAATTAAATATACAATTTATTCTACAAGATTCAAAGGCAAAACTGCCATTTACTATTAAAATTAAAAAATTTTATGCACAAAATATTTTTAGTGGTTGTGCTACTATTTTAAATAATATTGAAAAAGGATTATATGAATATACAACAGATGGTCTTATATTTACACCTACCAATACAGGTGTAGCAAGTAAAAAAGTGGGAGAATTAGCACCTAATTATAAAATTACATGGACAGAATCATTTAAATGGAAACCACCTCATTATAATACTATTGACTTTTTAGTCAAATTTAAAAAGAATGAATTCAAAAAAAATATTGTATCAAACTTACATACTGGAGGAGTTTCTTTAACTGGAGCAAATGAATTAAAACAATATTATACACTTCTTTTACATGTAGGTTTTGATGAATCAAAACATGGATATATTAATCCATTTAATGATGTTATTAATGATTATTTACCTTCTACATTAAATAAAGATTCATATTCCAGTAATTATAAACCTATGCAATTTTATCCAACAAATCCAAGCGATAATAATGCTGGTATTTGTAATATACTTGGAACAACAAATAATGAAAATAATCTCAAAATTTATACATTAGAAAATGAAGAAATTGAAGATTATTGTATTGTTGAATTTAGTTATGATTCTTCCAAACCCGAATTTTGGAGATGGACACCTTTGCGTGTTCGCTACGATAAAACAAGCGAATTGAGAGCAGGTGCTAAGAATTTTGGCAATGCATATCATGTTGCAAATTCCAATTGGCAATCAATTCATAATCCAATTAGCGAAGAAATTATTAAAACTGGTAATAATATTGTATTTGATAATGCAGATGACGATATTTATTACAATAAAGTTTTAAATAAGACACAAACACGTGGACTACGTGATTTCCATAATTTATATGTTAAAAATATTTTAATCAACAATACACTTCAACCAGGACAAACATTAATTGATTATGCTTGTGGTAAAGGCGGTGATTTACCAAAATGGATTAATGCCAATTTAGCATTTATTTTAGGTATTGATTTATCAAAAGATAATATTGAAAATAGAATGGATGGTGCATGTGCTCGTTATTTAAATTATTGTTATAAATTTACTAATGTTCCAAAAGCATTATTTTTAAATGGAAATAGTTCTGTCAATATTAAATCTGGCGAAGCATTATTTACAGAAAAAAGTAAAGCCATTATAAAAGCAATTTTTGGAGAAGGAACCAAAAATGAAATTACACTCGGTAAAGGTGTTTATAAAAATTATGGTATTGCTAAAAACGGTTTCAATGTGAGTTCTATTCAATTTGCACTACATTATATGTTTGAGTCAGAAACGATTGCACATAGTTTTCTAAAAAATGTAGCACAATGTACTGCAATTAATGGTTACTTTATTGGTGGGTGTTATGATGGTAAAAAAGTATTCAAGATGTTTGAATCTTTAGAAGAAAATGAAAGTAAAAGTTTATTTAAAAATGAAACTAAAATTTGGGAAATTAGTAAACGTTATGAAAATAGTGAATTTAATGATGATGAAAGTTGTTTTGGATATGCAATTGATGTATTTCAAGAATCAATTAATAAAACATTTCGTGAATATTTGGTAAATTTTGATTATTTAGTGCGATTAATGGAAAATTATGGTTTTGTATTATTAAATCAGAGCGAATATAAACAATTAGATTTACCGGGTTCTTTAGGTTCATTTGAAGAAATGTATAAATTTATGAATGAAGAAGTTAAAAGAAAACATAGTTTAAAATTTAAAATTGGTAATTCATTATCTATGAGCGAAGAAGAGAAGAAAATTTCCTTTTTAAATAATTATTTTGTATTTAAGAAAGTTAGAAACATTGATGAAGATGCTATTGAAGAAAAAATTAAGTCTCAAACAGATAATTTAGAACAATCACAAAAAGTAGTACAAGAAATAGAAGCTTTAGATAATGAATTATTAAAAACAGAAAAAAAATCTATTGAAGAAAAGTCTAAAAAATTAGCACAACAATTTTTAGAAAAAAAAGAAAAAGAACAAATGGAAGAGGTTAGTTTAAAAACTCCAGTAGTAATGGAAGATAAATTAGAACCAGGACAAACTTTAAAAACACAAGTAAAAAAAGATTTAAGTAAAATGAAATTAACAATAGATGAAAAAATTGCATTAGCCGAAGCAAAAAAGAAAGCAAAAGAAGAAGAAAAACAGAAACTTAAAGAAGAAAAAGAAAAAGCCAAATTACAAAAAAAAATGGAAAAAGAAAAACTTAAAAATTAAATTATCAAAAAATATTTTAATATTTAGATATATTTATTTAATTTAATAATTATTTTTTTATTTATACATATATATATATAATGGCAAGTTCTTTTATGAATAGAGGGGTCCAAGGTCCCCTGGAACGCAAGCGTGCCGACACCGCCAAGGCCGCCGCCGCCGCCGCCGCCGCCGCCGCCGCCACCGCCGCCACCACTGCTGCCGACACTGCTGCCGCCACTGCTGCCACTGCTGCCGCCACAGCCGCCACCGAACCCGAGGCTGCAGCGAAATTGGTTGACGATGTAATTTTCCCGTATTCTCCTCCAGGAGATTTAGATAGATATCATAACATTGCTTATATTGGATGTGCATATAGAAAATATCTGTCTTCAATCATGCAAAATCCTTTTACTGATCATGATCAGAAAAAAAAACTAATTTTACATGTTCGGAGTATATTATATTGTTATATTGTTAATATAGGCTTCACGAGAGATAAGGGCAACGAATTTTTTGATAAAGCTAAACTTTTTTTAAATAATAAAGGTAATATCGATAAATTAAAAACCATGCGCGTTAATAATGAAAAGTATGTAAAATTGTTTAAATCGGATGGGTACGGAACATGGGATAATGGTTTAGGGGCGGTGACTAGCGGCAATGGGTATTATCCGACGTTACTAAATGAGAATGAGTTCGTGGATGCGGATGGGTTATTAAAGACAGAAGGAGTTGTAGCTGCTGCTGCTCGTGGACATGGCGTTTTGGCGCGTTACACAGAGGGAGGAGGAGCAAAAAAAAAAAAAAGAACTACAAAAAAGAGAAAAGTAAAAAAAGGAACTACAAAAAAGAAAAGAGTAAAAAGAAGAAAATATAGTTTAAAAAGATAAAAAAAATAATTAATTAAAAGAACATAAACTTATATTATTATTAATACTAGTTAAAATATTAATAATATAATTCAATGGCTTATATTAGTATACCAAGTTTAAATTTTAAAGATTTGAGTTTAGATATTAGTTTTTTTGATGGGTTGTCTAGGACAGAAACAGAATCAGAAAAAGAAGAAAATAACGAACCTTTTATATCTCCTTCATTATATAATTATTTAACAAAAATCAAAGAAGAAATTGATATTTATGAAGAGCATTGGGATTATTATAAAAAAATTACAAATCCACACGAATATATTCATACGCATATTTTTGGGAAAAACTATTCGGTATGTAAATATAAACCATTAAGTCGTGCTTTTTTTAAAATGATAGAAATAATAAATATTTTTAATTTTTTAGATGAAAAATATGATATCAATTGCTTTCATTTGGCAGAAGGTCCGGGTGGTTTTATTGAAGCATTTAGTTATGTTAGACAAAACAAACAAGATAACTATTATGGTATGACACTAATATCTAGTGATGTAAATATTCCATCGTGGAAAAAAAGTCAAACATTTTTAAATAATAATAAAAACGTTTTTATTGAAAACGGTAAATCAAAAAATGGAGATTTATTTTTAGAGACTAATTTAAATTATATTAATGAAAAATATGGTTCTAGTATGGAATATATTACAGGCGATGGAGGTATAGATTTTTCAGTAGATTTTAATAACCAAGAAGAGATGTCGTTAAAATTAATTTTTTCACAAATAGTATATGCAATAATAATGCAGAAAAAGAATGGACATTTTGTTTTAAAAATTTTTGATATATTTAAATTTAAAACAGTTGAATTATTATTTTTATTGTCCAATTTATATGAAAATATTTACATTTATAAGCCACATACAAGTAGAGTTGCTAATTCTGAAAAATATATTATTTGTAAGTATTTTAAGGCAAATAATAATAATTTAAAAAATGAATTATTAAAAAATTATAAATCTATAATTGGTAATATTGAAAATATTAAAAGTTTATTTAACAAAACATTTCCAAATATGTTTATAAATAAAATAAAAGAAATTAATGCAATATACGGGCAACAACAAATTGAAAATATTAATAATACATTGAATTTGATAAGAGAATATTTGAATCTTGAAAATCTTGATTTTCATAATAATGATTTAAATAATAAAAATAATAGTTTTGAATTGAATTTTGGAAAAACCAATCATGATTTAAGTGATGAAGAAAAGAATGAAAGTATAGAAAATAAAATTTCTAAAAAAACAAGAATTATATCTTCTGAATCAATTAATATAAATATTAATGATAATCAAAAAAATAAAGAGATAGATGATGAAATATATTGCTATTCACCTCCTTCAAATATACATATTCTTGAAAATAATACAAAAAATGATTCAAAATTAACTAATATATTAAATTATAATATTAATCTTAACGATGATTTTAAATTGACAGAAACAAATGAAACAAATGATATACGCGATATTAGCGATATTAGCGATACAAGTAATAATAAAATTATTAAATTAAACATTGAGAAATTTAATAATAAAATAAATGTATTGAAAAATTTGAATATTCAAAAATCAGTACATTGGTGTAATAAATATAGTTTTACAATAAACAAGAATTTTAATGATTAAAATTTTGTTAAATGTTTATTAATTTATCTTTTTTTATGATATTTTGATTTTTTATGATATTTTGATTTATTATGCCTTCTTTTATTAGATTTTTTATGCTTTTTTGTTTTTTTATGCTTTTTTTTACCTCCGACTGATGGTGATGCTGCTTCTGCTTCTGCTTTTGCTGCTTCTGATGCTGTTGTTTCTTCTGTTGTTGTTTCTTCTGTTGTTGTTTCTAGTGTTGCCGGTGCTAATTCTGGTACTATTGGTGCTTTTGATGTTGAACCACCCATTATTCTTTATTATATATTTACTAATATTTAAAAATATATAATAATTATTAAAATCTAGTTAAATGTTTATTTTAATATATTTATTCTTTTTCTTCTTAATTTTTTATCACCTACACAACCGTAACAAGCATTACTTTGTAACAATTCTAATTTAGTTTTACAATCTTTATCATTTGTTTCACATTTACTATTAATACCATTTTTATAACATTTTTTATTTGTTTCATCATTGCAAGCATATTTTAAAGCACTAATACGAGAACTGCTAGTTATAGGTCCTTGTGTTTTATATTTTTGATTGGATGGATTAAATGTTATTTTACAATTAAATGTGTCTTTATTACAAGATTCAGTTGTCATTGTACCATCGCCGTCAAATTTAGTGCTATTTTCAACAAAATTAGGTAAGTTTTGTGTAAATGTTTTACATTTTTTATATAAATATTCTTTATTAGAGGTGCAATAATTTGGTTCAATAACAGTAGTAGCACGTTTTATAACCATTGATTGTGGATTACAACCAATACAAACCATTTTATTTTTAGAAGAATCATAAGACCAATCTCCTGGTTGTGGAGAAGGTTCATTTTTATTAAATAAAGTAATATGTATATTTTGCGAGACTTGTTCGCCACAATCTTTGCAATCATTACTATTTGTTACAATATAATTACCGGGTTTATCTAAAAACCCAATCATAGAATTATTACTCATAGAATTATTACTAACTGAAGAAGCATTTGTATATTGTTTTCTATAATGCTTAATGGGATTTGCATTGAATTTATATTTTTGTTTACTTTGACAAGTTTTAGGCCAAGGAGTAAAATTTGATGAATTATTTGGTGTTTCATTATATACATTTTTAGCAACAATTATAGTATTATTATTTGATATATTTTTCCATGTTTCTTGGTTATTTGATTTGTAAGGTTGAAGTTGTGTTCTATTTTTATTATTGCTTAAAAATAACATTTATTAATATAAGATAATATTATTTTAATAAAATATTATTTTGCTTTTATAATATAATAATTATAAAATGATGAAAATAAATACTAAATTTTTAATAAGTATTTTAGTAATATTATTATTATTATCTTTAATAAATCAATATACTGGAATAATAGAAAATAATAAGAATAAAGAGAAATCAGAAGAGGATAAAGAGAAAGTAGCAGAAAATTTGAATATAATAAACAATATTAAAACTTAATAACTTATTTTATAATAATTTTATAATAATTTTATAATAATTTTATAATAATTTTATAATAATTTTATAATATAATTATAATTATGCCTAATCCTAAATGTATTTTAACTAATCCAGAAACAGATTGTATTAAAACCGCAGGTGAACAATTAGGAAAATTATCAGCTACAGATGGATATTCTACAACAAATACAGGCAAAGCATTTGGAGTAGCAGGTTCATATTTAACATCATTAGTTACTATGGATCCTAATAATAGTATAATAAAAGAAAAATGTGGAACTGTATTGGGTAATAAATTTTTATATGAATATGGTAAATGCAAAGATAACACTGATAAAATACAAACTCGGTATAAATATATTGATGCAACTTGTGAATCTGGTGGAACTTTTGGTGGAAAAAATGCAGGTTTAATACCTTGTACTATTAATAGTGCAATGGATGTTGGTGGTGCAGCAGTTGGAATACCTACTGCTATATTTCAAGATTCAGTTCCCCCGTGTGAATTAATGACTGTTTCATGTAAAGTTTCCAATAAAGGAAAGGGAACTTTTACCGATGATACTCAAGCATATATAGCAAAAGGTGATTATGGTAGTGAAGATAATCCTGCACTAGCGAGTTTTGAAAATTTATATGAATCTGTAAATGATTATATGATAACTAATGATTTAGATTTTAATAATACTGATGAAAATATGAATATTGATGATAATGAGATTACTAATAATAATTTTAAAAGTGATAGTACATTAAATGAAATGTATTATATTATGTTAATGATATTTTTCTTATTTATTATTTATAAATTAATGCATAAAAAGTAATCAAACCTTAATAATAATTAAATTTTTAAAATAGAATTTAATTATTAATATTAATTTAAGAAATTATGTAATAAATTTTCACTATTATCATTTTCTACGTCACCACTTAAAATAGAATCTTCATATAATTTACGCAAAACATCATTTGGTGATTCTGAACCTAATTTTATTAGATTTTTCTTTCTTAAATAATCTTTTATTTCTTGAATGGATTTACTTTTGAGGCTACTTACTTCTGCTTTAACCTTTTTTTGTGTTTCTCTATTTTTTAATAAAATACCTACTTGTTTTGAGCCTTTTTTTTTACCTAAAATATATTTTTTTTTGCGTGTTACTCGGTTTATTTTAGGTAATTTGGAAATATCTATTGTATCCATATTATCTTCAACTTTTTCTTTATTTAATTCTGTTTTAATATTTGGTTCATAATCAATACTGTCTTCATTTATAGAAATAATACTATTTTTACTATCCTCAATTGTTGTTTTTAAATCTTTAGGCAATTCTGAAATTACTGAATTTTCTAACTTTAAATCTAAATCTAAATTTTCTATTTTGTCTATTTTTTCGTCAATAAGCTCTTCAAAATGTGTTTTATTTTTATTTAAATTAATTGAATCATTTGTTTCTGGTGTGTTTTGAATAACATTATTACTTTCATATGATTGTTTTGGTATTGGTTTAGACTTAGGATTATCATCTGAATCATTATTTTCTAAAGATATTGTTATTCTTTTTCCAATGTGTTCTCTTTTTTGTGTTTTATTAAGTTGAGTATAGGTTGGTTTACTACCATTTTTTAAACATCCATATGATGGTTCCGAATCTTGTAAATTATTTGGCAAATCCATACTTACTTCTATTGATGGTATTTTTTGTGTTTGTTTTTTCTTTTTTTTCTCCTTATTTCTTTTTTCTAAATTTTGCAAGAAATTTAACGATTTATTAAATTCTCTTTCAAAATCACTGTTTTCAAATTCATTAGATTCAAACAAATTTGTTGGATAGTTTTCTTTTTTTTCATCTTTTTCACATTTAATTTGTTCTATTTCTTTGTTTTTTTGATAATCTTTTACCTTTTTTAATAGTTCTTTTTTTGTCTTATTAATATTTTTAACCTCTTTTTCTTCAATCGATGGTTGGAATTTTTTTTGTTTTGTTTGATTTTTATTTCGTTTGCCACCATTTAATTTAAACAATTCAGGATTTATTGTTAAAGTTCTTTTATTTGATTCCATTAATTACTTAATATTATTTTTTATTAATAAACTTATTTTTTTACACAATTAATTTTAAAATTGATTAATAAAATTATTTAAAAACAATATTTTAATTAAATAGTAATTATGAACAATGATGAAAAACCAACAAATGATGAATTTAAAGAAATAAATGAAACCTCTATTCCGTGGTCAATTATTGAATCTTATTTTAAAAATCATCATTTAAAACAGTTAGTTAAACATCAACTTGAATCATATAATTATTTTATTTCAACTCAAATTGAAAATACCATAGAAATGTTTAATCCAATTCGTATTTGCTCGGAACATGATTATATTAAAAGTCATAATCTATATAGATTGGAAATTTTTATAAAGTTTGAAAATTTTAATATTCATAGACCACAGATTTATGAAAATAATGGTGCAACAAAAATATTATTTCCACAGGAAGCGCGTCTAAGAAATTTCACATATGCGAGTGCAATGAATGTTGATTTAAATATTAAATATATTATTAGAAATGGTGAAGATTATAAAAATGTATTAACTTATACAAAATTATTAAAAAATATCCATATTGGTAAGATGCCTATTATGTTAAAGTCTAATATTTGTATTTTAAATCAATATAATCATTTTGATTCCAATAAAACAGGAGAATGTAAAATGGATCCAGGTGGATATTTTATTATTAATGGTTCAGAAAAGACATGTTTAGGGCAAGAACGTGCTGCAGAAAATCAAATTTATTGTTTTAATATTTCAAAAAATAATACAAAGTGGAAATGGTCAGCAGAAATGAAATGTATTCCTGATTGGAAATTTATTTCTCCAAAACAAATTAATATTATGATTTCTTCAAAAAATAATGGCTTTGGTCATCCATTATATTTACAAATACCGCGGCTTAAAAATCCCATTCCGTTATTTGTGATTTTCAGAGTATTTAATATTACTAGTGATAAAGATATTTGTGAAAAGATTTTATTAGACAAAGATGATGCAAAAAATAAAAAAATTTTGTTTCACCTACAATCATCAATTGTTGAAGCAAATGAGTATTTAACATATGACGATGCAATTAGATATATTGTTTCTAATGTAATATATACACCTTTAAATGTTGATAAAGATACTGGTTATAAGAAAAAATATGATTTCGCTATAGAAGTGATTAATAATGATATATTTCCGCATTGTAAAACAAATATGCAAAAGGTGTATATGCTCGGGTATATGACAAATACATTACTTCAAACTTCATTTGGGTGGATTCAAGAATCGGACAGAGATTCTTATATTAATAAGCGAATCGATTTAACAGGGTCTTTATTAAATAACTTGTTAAGAAATTATTTAAATAAACTTGTAAAAGATATGCAAAAACAAATAGTCAAAGAAATAAATAATGGTTCTTGGAAATCCAGTGAAGATTATGAAAATATTATTAATGGTACAAATATATATAAAATTGTAAAATCTACCACTATAGAAAATGGTATTAAACGCGCACTAGCAACTGGTGATTTTGGTATTAAACAAATTAATAGCAATAAAGTAGGTGTTGCGCAAGTATTAAATCGTCTTACATATGTTTCTACGTTAAGTCATTTACGCAGAATTAATACACCAATTGATAAAAGTGGAAAATTAATTCCTCCTCGTCGTCTTCATAACTCGTGTTGGGGTATGATTTGTCCCGCAGAAACTCCTGAAGGTGGGGCCGTAGGTGTTGTAAAAAATCTAGCATATATGGCGCATATTACTGTTCCATCTAATAGTAGTGGATTATATGATTTTATACTTCCACAAATTGATACTATCGATAGTTGTGAAGAAAATAAAAAAACATTATTTAATAAAGTTAAGGTGTTTATCAATGGTTGTTGGGTTGGTATTAGTAATAATCCAATTGAATTATTTGAAAATTTAAAATTAAAAAAATATAAAGGGATTATTAATGTTTACACATCTATTATATTTAATCATAAATTAAAAGAAATTAGAGTTTGTAATGATGCAGGAAGATTAACAAGACCGGTCTTTAAA
>Ga0302127_10002649_pt1 | contig 10823 bp, 4 predicted proteins | sample CB4_SCM_MG_FD_204452 | JGI IMG/M metagenome (GOLD analysis project Ga0302127, IMG submission 204452) | Marine microbial communities from Western Arctic Ocean, Canada - CB4_SCM | ecosystem: Environmental > Aquatic > Marine > Oceanic | place: Canada: Western Arctic Ocean | collected 2017-09-24
GAAGTTTTTATTTTAAAATAATTTTACTGTTCTGGGTGTTTTTTTACGGTTGTGGAGGCAGTCCTGAAGCAGAGTACTCCATCGGCGTCAAGGAGCAGGGTATTTTGATCGAGGGATCAGCTCGGCTAGTGAACGTGGAGGCTTTAAGGTTAGATCTCCAGTCTTTCACAGAGATGATCAACCTTACTGGTGTTGCTGTCGCCGATCAGGATGTCACAATCTCAGCTCAAGAATCAGGGGTGGTCCTTAATATTAATTTGGAAAAAGGCAGCTCAGTAGTAAAAGATCAAAAATTGTTCAAAATTGACGACCAAATCCTGAAAAACCAAGTGGGAGAAGCCAGGGCTGCAGCGAATCTAGCAAAGGAAACTTGGGCGAGACGAAAAAATCTTTTCGAGGATGACCAAGTGGGATCTGAGTTGGCCTATTTACAGGCGAAATATGCTGCAGAACAAGCTGATGCCCGTTTGGCAATCCTTCAGGTACGCCTTGCGAATACTGTGATTCGTGCACCTATAGACGGTGTACTAGAAGATAGGATGGTAGAAGTAGGGACCATGGTGAACATTGGCAGGGATGTGGGTCGCATAGTCTCCCTTAGTCCAATAAAAGTGGTGGCTGGTGTTCCCGAAAGGTATGCACTGGACGTTTCAGTAGGTACCAGAGCGATTGCTATTTTTGACGTTCTAGGACTGAGTTCGGAAGGAGTCATAAGCTACGTAGGTGCAACTGTAGACCCAAGCAATAGAACCTTTAAGGTAGAGCTGGAAATGGATAATCCCAACGCCATGATCAAGCCGGAGATGATTGCAAATGTAAATGTAGTTCGGAAGAATTTTGTGGATGTCATTGTGATTCCTCAAGAAGCTTTAGTTAGAACTGAAAATGGGTATGTCGTATATCTGGTTGACCAAGTGGACAGAGATTTTCGTGCTATATCTCGGCCTGTGAAGCTAGGACCGAGTCAAGAAAATAGGGTCGTGATCGAGAGCGGTTTGAATGCAGGAGAGCAGCTCATAGTTGTGGGTCAGACTTTGGTTTCAAATGGGGACATAGTCAACATCGTCGGGAATTAATAAGGTACAGCATAATATGACCATTACTGACAGCCCTGGAGATGACACACGCATTAAGCGACCAGTGGATTTGCAAACTGAAAAATCTTCTGGACAATACAAAGAGTTTGCTCCAACCAGTTGGGCTATCGACCATGGGACCAGCATAGGGGTATTACTGTTTTTTATAACTGTTTTAGGCTTTATATCTTACAGGGTTATTCCACGAGAATCTTTCCCGGAAATTGAAATCCCTACTATTGCTATTAATACGGTTTATCCTGGAGTATCTCCAGCTGATATTGAAAGTCTTTTGACTCGCCCTCTCGAGGAAGAGTTGTCGACCATCTCGGATATAAAAGATCTGACCTCTACTTCAGTCGAAGGTTATTCTAGTATAGTTGCTGAATTTGAAGCTTCTGTGAATCTGGATGAAGCACTCCAAAAAATTCGAGAAAAGGTGGATCTCGCTAAATCAGAATTACCTACTGAAGCGGAAGATCCGTCTATAATAGAGTTTAGTTTTTCCGAGATTCCGATCATGCAGGTTAATCTTGCAGGACAATATGACTTGGTCCGTCTTAAAGAGGTCGGTGAAGACATTCAAGAGAAAATTGAACAGATACCTTCCGTTTTGAGAGTGGGGCTTCGTGGGGGATTGGAGCGGGAAGTTCAGGTAGATGTGCAACTAGATCGGCTCAAATTTTATGGTCTCGCCATAAGCGATGTAATAGACGCCATTCGCAACGAGAATGTGAATATACCTGGTGGTTCAATTGATGTAGGATCATTTACTTACTTGGTGAGGGTGGACGGAGAATTTGATGATCCGAGAGTAATCGAAAATCTTGTGATTGAAGCAGAATCTGGACGTCCAGTTTATGTCAGTGATGTGGCCCAGGTAGAGTTCGGGTTTCAAGACAGGGCAAGCTTTGCTCGTCTCGATGGTTCCCCTGTGGTCACCTTAGACGTGATAAAACGTTCTGGATATAGCATCATTGAGACATCGGACATGGTGAAGTCTGCAGTACTCGAAATGGAATCAGTCCTGCCTCCGACAACCGTTGTCAAAATCACTTCTGATCAGTCAGTCGGCGTTGCCGATATGGTGAGTAATCTGGAGAACAATATCATCTCCGGACTCATACTTATAGTTGCCATCCTCCTGTTTTTTTTGGGTGTTGGCAACTCACTTTTTGTTGCGATTTCAATACCCTTATCTATGCTACTTACCTTCGTGGTATTAAACATGTTAGGGATTACTCTCAATATGGTTGTTCTGTTTTCATTAATATTGGCTTTAGGGATGTTGGTCGATAACGCGATTGTGGTTGTCGAAAATATATACCGTTATGTAGAAGAAGGTTGGGATAAGCGCGAGGCATCCAAGAAAGCGACTGGAGAGGTGGCGGGACCTGTGATAGCTGCAACCTTAACCACGCTGGCTGCATTTGCACCTCTTATGTTCTGGCCAGGAGAAGTTGGAGAGTTCATGGGCTTCATGCCTATTACGTTGATGATTGCCCTTTCAAGTTCTCTGTTTGTTGCTTTGGTGATAGTCCCCACCTTGTGTGCATCATTCCTTCGTCTGGAGCATGAACCTCAACAGAAGATGACGTCGGTAGCCAGAAGAACTTTTGGGTGTATGCTAGCATTGGTTTTCATTGTCCTAGCAATGGTCAGTCCTGTAGCTGCAATGGTCACGCTGACCCTGGTTGCGTCGATTTTTATAATTTATCACTTCTTTGTAAGGAACATTTCCAGGAAATTTCAAGATGCGTGGGTACCGAAAGCAATTGGAGTATATACTAGGCAACTGGAGTTTGCTCTCGACCATAGAAAATCGGTACTAATCGGTTCTATGATGGGGTTGGGATTCACCTTATTTATGTTTAGTTGGACAAATTCTGGAGTAGAATTTTTTCCAGAAGACATGCCCCCAGAAAACATTATGGTAGGTGTCCAACTTCCAGTTGGGAGTCGAGTACAAGCCACTGATGAGGTGGCTCGGAAGCTGGAAATTGCGATTGCTGGAGTCAAAGGGATTGTAGATGCCTCTTCTGTAGTTGCGACAATAGGGTCAGGACCTGGCGGCGGCAACCCGATGGGTGGTGGTGCTTCTGGCCCGAATTCTGGCCGGGTAACCGTAAGTATGGTTGATTTCGGTAGTCGTCAATTTGACGCTAGAGACCTCCTGATTGACATGCAAACCTCTTTGGGGACCGATGTGGCTGGAGCGGAAGTGACGGTGGATCAGAGCGCATCGGGTCCTGCACAGGGATTACCGGTCAGTATCGAAGTGACAGGTGAGGACCCACAAGTACTAAAGCAACTTTCCGATCAAGTCTTGAGTGTTTTACAGAATCATTCTGTTTACGGTAAATTGGTGGGTCTAGAAAGTGATTTGGATCAAGCCCGCCCAGAACTTTCTGTCTATGTTGATAGAGAAAAGGCAGCTCTTTATGGAGTATCCAGTAGAGATGTGGGGCTTGCGATCCGAGGAGCCATTCAGGGTGTCGAGGCAGCCAAGTATCGTAATGGTAGCGATGAGTATGACATTGTGGTCAGACTAGGACAACGGTATCGGGACGATCTCGAGAGCCTCAGCCAGCTGACGGTTATGAATGAGGGTAATCAGATACCACTACTATCTGTAGCGAACTGGGAAGTAGGCGAAGGTCTAGGTAGCATTCGTCGTAAAAATCAGGTTCGGATGGCCACGATTAGTGCTGATACCAGAACTGGCTTGAATAGTAATGCTGTTTTAGCGGAAGTGACAAATGTGCTAAGTAATTTTTCTGAAAATGGTATCCCAGTTGGTTATCAGCTCCGTTACACGGGGCAGGCAGAAGATCAGAAGGAGGCTATGGATTTCCTGGTCTCCGCTTTTCTCTTGGGTCTAGGATTGATTGCTTTGATTCTGGTGACCCAATTTAATTCTGTCATTAAACCAGTGATAATCCTTACTTCAGTTTTGCTATCTACGGCTGGAGTCTTTTGGGGACTTATAATCTTCCGCATGCCGTTCGTGATTATAATGACTGGAGTGGGCTTAATCTCTTTGGCTGGCATAGTTGTAAATAATGCTATTGTAATGATCGATTATATTGACATACTCCGATCTAGGGACGGCCTTGGCATACGGGAAGCACTTATACGAGGTGGTCAAGTTCGCTTCCGCCCAGTGATCCTGACCGCTCTGACTACTGCCTTAGGGTTGGTGCCTTTGGCCATCGGACTTAATTTTGATTTTTTAGGTCTATTCACGAGGGTGAATCCAGATTTATATTGGGGTGGTATGCAAGCGGCATGGTGGAGTCCAATGGCAATCGCGGTGATAGTAGGAATTTTGTTTGCAACCTTCTTGACTCTGGTCCTCGTGCCGGTTCTTTACTATTTGTTTGACAGCACGATGATAATGGTGAGAAGAAAATTCATGATTTCAGAACAGGTTTAGTGAATAGATTGATTAGAGCACAAGAATCAGAGGGATTGAAAGAATCCAGTCCTGTTTGGGCTAAAGTGTTGGACCATACCAGGTGCATAGGGTGCCACGCGTGTACCACAGCATGTAAGTCTGAGAATAGCGTTCCTCTTTCTGTAACCAGAACCTATGTGAAATATGTAGATGTAGGTCGTTATCCTCAGACGCGAAGGTCTTTCCAAGTGACTAGATGCAACCAGTGCTCTGATGCGCCCTGCGTCCCAGCTTGTCCTACCTCAGCTATGTACGCACGTCCTGATGGGATCATTGATTTTGATAAATCTTCCTGTATTGGGTGTAAGGCTTGCATAGCGGCTTGTCCTTACGATGCGATTTTTATAAATCCTGAGGATAATTCAGCGGAAAAGTGTAATTTTTGTGCACACCGACTGGATATTGGCCTTGAGCCAGCATGTGTTGTTGTTTGTCCGACTCAAGCTATCCTCGTTGGCGATATGACAGATCCTCTATCAAAGGTCAACCAAATTATTGCTAGAGAGCCAGTTACGGTAAGAAAACCTGAGAAGGGTACTCGCCCCAAGGTGTACTACAAAGGGGCTAGTAATATGACTATGGACCCATTGGCCGCCAAACGTCCGCCAGGTGGTCTGTTTATGTGGAGCGAGCAGAATACTGATCCCCATAAAGTCACATCTGGTCACCCTGGGACGCAGAATAGTTCGGCTGCAGCTGTTCTATCCTATGATGTACCGCATAACGTTCCTTGGGATTGGAGGGTCGGTTTGTATACTTGGACTAAATCTATTGCGGCTGGTGCATATATAGTACCGGTCTTATTGATGCTACTGGGTCTTATGTCTGCTAATAGTCCTACTTGGAGTATTAGTACTCCACTGTTGGGAACCTCACTATTAGCTGTGACTGGAGGTCTCCTGATTTGGGATTTGGAGCATCCAGAGAGGTTTTATATGATCTTTACTAGACCACAGTGGAATAGCTGGCTCGTCCGAGGGGGATTGGTGATCGGAGCTTACGGTGCAGTGTTGGTATTACATGGAGCTTTGTCTTGGATAGGAGAGGGTACCTTGCAGGGGAAAATTGCCTGGATAGGATTTCCTCTTGCAGTGATGACAGCCATTTATACAGCGTATCTGTTTGCTCAAGCTAAAGCCCGAGATTTATGGCAAAATCCACTTCTTCCAATCCATTTTTTTGTCCAAGCAGTCCTTGCTGGTGCTGGAGTGTTGGCACTGGCTTCCCGTTGGGTGGATACAGAATCAGTGGAAGTTCTGATTTCTAGTTTTCAGATTGCGTCGGTATTGCATCTTTGTATGGTGTTTGGAGAACTCAGCTTGCCTCACGGCTCCGCACACGAACGCTTAGCGGTAGACGAGATTCTAAAAGGACAATTTAGGAATCTTTTTTGGTTAAGCACACTTCTATCTTTTCTTGGATTACTGGCCCCCGCGATAGGTGCAGTGGCTTTGATCTTCGGCTTAGTAGGTCTGGCAATCTACGAGCATGTGTATGTACAAGCTGGGCAAGTCGTACCTTTAGCTTAGACAATGTTTCCAAGGGATGCTTTATTGTGAATGATTTAGATCGGATAAATAATCGGGTTTCAGTAGCTCGGAAAGACGTTGAATCGAGAGGGGAAACTTTCTATCCCGGGCCGAGCAGGATCCATCTTTCTGCATTCCCCCCGAAGGAAAGATGGGATGATTGGGTAGAGTTGGAGTCGACTGAATGGCCTAATAAAGTAGAACGGCGTTATATGCTGGTACCAACTACTTGTTTTAACTGTGAATCGGCCTGTGGGCTACTAGCCTATGTGGATAAAGAGACCCTCGAAGTAAAGAAATTTGAAGGGAATCCTGAACATCCAGGGTCAAGAGGTAGGAATTGTGCGAAAGGACCTGCCACCCTGAACCAAATTAAGGACCCAGAGAGAATTTTGTACCCCCTCAAGCGAAAAGGGAAGCGAGGTGAAGGAGACTGGGAAAGAGTGAGTTGGGACGAAGTTCTCGACGACCTTGCTGGTAGGCTTCGAAAGGCTTTAACAGAAAATCGAAAGAATGAAATAATGTACCACGTGGGCCGTCCAGGCGAAGATGGGTTTGCAAATAGAGTCTTGGGTGCCTGGGGAGTAGATGGACATAACTCACACACTAATATTTGCTCCTCTAGTGCGAGGGTAGGTTATCAGTTGTGGGTAGGCTCGGACCGACCCAGCCCGGATTTCGCTAACGCAGAAGTGATATTCTTGATTTCTAGCCATCTTGAATCTGGGCATTATTTTAATCCGCATGCTCAGCGAATTATCGAAGCTCGTGAGCGTGGGGCTAAGGTCATAGTTTTTGATACTCGATTGTCTAACACAGCGACTCACGCAGACCACTATATTTCTCCATATCCTGGGTCTGAAGCTTCTATTAATTTGTCGATTGCAAATTACTTGATTCAGAATGACTTGTATGACAGTGAATTTGTACGTTCTTGGTGGAATTGGGAGGAATATATGCGCTCCTGCCATCCTCAAGAGGAATGTACATTTGATAGATTCCAGGTGCTTCTGAAAGATGTCTATTCGGATTTTACTTTCGAGTATGCTGCTTCGGAAGCGGGAGTCAATCCGGAAGATCTAAAGGAAGTAGCTGAAACGGTGGCACAGGCTGGCAACAAGCTTGCTGTTCATAATTGGCGGAGTGCAGCTTCAGGTAATTTGGGTGGGTGGCAGGTTGCCAGAAGTTTATATTTGCTTTGTACGCTTATGGGAGCGGTAGCTACGAAGGGAGGGACTCACCTGGCGGCCTGGAATAGATTTTCTCCCAAGCCTATGTATAGCCCTGAAGGTCCAGACGAATGGAATGAGCTGACTTGGCCTAAGGAATATCCTTTATCCCATCATGAAATGTCTATACTGCTCCCTCATTTTCTGTTGGAGGGAAGGGGCAAGTTGGATACATATTTTACGAGGGTTTACAATCCTGTGTGGACTAATCCAGATGGGTTTTCATGGATACAGGCACTCACTGATGAGGACCTTGTGGGGATGCATGTTGCTCTGACACCTACTTGGAATGAAACTTCCCAGTATGCGGATTATGTGCTTCCCATGGGCTTGGCATCAGAGCGGCACGATGTTCATTCCTACGAGCAATACGACGGACAATGGATCGGCTTCAGGCAGCCTGTGTTAAGAGCAGCTCGGACACGGATGGACCAAGAGGTAACTGATACAAGGGAAGTGAATCCAGGGGAGGTTTGGGAAGAAAACGAATTTTGGATGGAATTGTCTTGGAGGATCGATCCCACAGGAGAGCTCAATATCCGGAAATACTTTGAGTCTAAAGTGAATCCTGGAACTCGGCTTTCCGTAGATGAGTATTATGCTTGGATGTTTGATAATTCAGTGCCAGGTCTTCCAGAAGCAGCTGCCAGTGAAGGTGTCACCACACTAGAATATATGAGGAGATACGGCGCTTTCGAAATCAGGAACAAGGTGGGTGCACTTTATGCGGAAAATGTCGATTCTGACGAACTTAAGGATTTAGAGATCGACAACTGCGGTAGGGTCTACACTAGTGCTCCTAAAAAGAACCAACCACACACTGTCACCGCTCCAAAAGGTCCAAAGCGTGAAGGTTTGAGGTGTACGGGTTTACTAATTGGTGATGACGTGAAAAGAGGTTTTCCTACTCCTTCAGGAAAACTGGAATTTTTTTCCAGTACTATGGCGGATTGGGGGTGGCCAGAGCTAGCTATGCCAGGTTATATCAAAAGTCATATACACCCGGAAAATCTGGGTGACGGACAACTTGTGCTACTGCCGACTTTTCGAGTGCCAGTCCAAATTCATACCCGGAGTGGGAACTCCAAATGGCTGGATGAAATTGCTCACACAAATCCACTATGGATAAATCCATTGGACGCTGACCCATTGAGCTTGAGTACGGGAGATCTATTAAGGGTTGAGACCGACTTGGGATATTTTGTCCTCAAAGCCTGGGTGACGGAATCCATTAAACCTGGAGTAGTGGCTTGTAGTCACCATATGGGTCGATGGAGAGTACAGGTGGCAAGCCAGCGTCAGGTGACGGCTGCTGTCGATCTTGATCGAGAAGGAAATAAGTGGAATATGAGACGCATTTCTGATAAGGTAGCTTATAAGTCCAGTGATCCTGATACACAACGCATTTGGTGGTCTGACTTAGGGGTCAACCAGAATCTGACTTTCCCAGTACATCCGGATCCCATTTCTGGTATGCATTGTTGGCACCAGGCAGTTAGAGTTACAAAGTCTTATCCTACAGATAGACCTGGGGATATATTTGTTGACACCGAAAAATCATCTAGGATTTTTAGAGAATGGTTGGCCCTCACTCGGCCTGTAGATACTGTCAGTCCAGATGGTACTAGAAGACCGAGTTGGTTCGACCGGCCAGGCAGACCTTCGGATGCTGCTTACAAGCTCTGATAAGTAGGCCATAATAATGTTCGGAATCTCTTGGAATTTACTCCCTCGTGGTTGAATTAATTCGGGCCTTGGGAGTGTTTTGTGAACCTCCTAAAGATGAGCATAAAAAACTTGCTGATATTCTTGGCTTTTCAGCATCCCCACGTTCGGATGTTTACCAAGAAATCTTTTGCAATGACTTGCCTCCGTATGCTTCTATCTATACAAGCGATGAAGGTATTGTAGGAGGTGAAGCCCTGGGCCGCATTTCTGGATTTTGGCAGGCTCTTCAAAGAGATGTACCACATGAACCAGACCATCTGGGTAGGCTTCTTGGATTGGCCGCCTACCTCGAAGAAAGCCAGGCATCTGAGCAAGAGCCTGCGCGTGCAGTCTTAATTGAGCGATCTCTAGCAGCTCTGTTTTGGGAACATCTGTTACCGTGGGTGCCAATGTATTTAGATAGAGTTGAATCCGTTGGGAAGGGAACAGTGTATGGTGACTGGGCAAGGCTTTTATCTGAAACTTTGATATATAAATTTGAATCATTAGGTCCTTTGGAGAACTTACCGAGGCACCTGGCCACCTCCTCTGGGTTACTCGATCCGCGTCGTAGTGGAGCGACACAGTTTTTGTCCAGCTTGCTCGCTCCCATTCAATCGGGATTCATCTTGCTTACCGAAGACCTGAATCATTTATCTGCTGAGATTGGGGTTTCCACAAAAGATCACGACCGCCAGGAAATTCTTGAGGACTTGCTCGGATTAGCACCCAAGCAAACATTAGAAGGGTTGGCTAAGGTGGCTTATGAAAGGTCCCATTATACATCGGGGAGATGGAGCTTGTTGGGAGAACTTTGTTTGCACTGGGAAGGGCGTGCCAAGGAATCCGGAGAATTGCTCCAACAGTTGTCCTGTGATCTGGGGGACTGAGGTGCGTGATGAATAGACTGAAGGATGTACTTTCTGGGGTCAGTGTGGCTTTAGTCCTCATCCCTGCATCAATGGCCTATGCCGACCTAGCTGGATTGCCTCCGGAGTACGGGTGGATATCAGCTATCGTAGCTCCTATAGCCGCTTCTTTCTTTACATCTTCACCAATTTTACAGACCGGACCAACAGCGTTAGCAGCCCTTCTCACCTTTAGCACTATAGCACCTTTGGCAGAGGTGGGCTCCCAAGAATTTGTACTTTTCGCCGCACTGTTGGCCTTGTCTATTGGTATAGTGCGGATAATGATTGGTTTTTTGGGTGGAGGATGGATCTCTTATCTTCTTTCTCGTCCAGTCTTGGATGGGTTTAGTTCTGCCGCAGGAATTCTAATCGTGTCTTCTCAGTTACCTTTAGTGTTGGGGGTAACACGAGAAGGAGGGAGTGTTATTGGGGCTGCTATTACAAGTCTGGGATCTCCAGAAAATTGGCATCTTGTTACTATTATAATATCGGCTTTGACGGTACTGATTGTCTTGGTCAGCCGACGGATACATGTGCTGATACCAGGAGTCTTGATGGCTACTGTTCTCGGAATAATTTACTCCCAAATGTCAAACTATACCGGCGCTACAATTGGGATGATCGATGTTAGTATACCTCGTCCAAGTTTGGCTTTGCCTTGGACACAAATTCATTTACTAATTATCCCCAGTATCGTGATAGCACTAGTCAGCTTTGCCGAAGTTGCTGCAATTTCAAGTAAATATGCTAAGCTACAGAGGATAGCTTGGAACCCTGATCGTGAGTTTATTAGTCAGGGCGCCGCGAATTTAGCCTCGGGATTATTTGGTGGTTTTCCTGTGGGAGGATCGTTTGTAAGGAGTAGCTTGAATTACTCATCTGGCGCTCGGAGTCGGTTGAGTGGCGCTGTGGCG
>Ga0302127_10002650_pt1 | contig 10821 bp, 23 predicted proteins | sample CB4_SCM_MG_FD_204452 | JGI IMG/M metagenome (GOLD analysis project Ga0302127, IMG submission 204452) | Marine microbial communities from Western Arctic Ocean, Canada - CB4_SCM | ecosystem: Environmental > Aquatic > Marine > Oceanic | place: Canada: Western Arctic Ocean | collected 2017-09-24
TTATAAGCAGAACAAAGGAGCCGACAATGAAGCGTCGTGAAAAGAAAATCTTTCAAAGCTATCAAGCGGCATGGGCGTCTGTCTGTGCGGAAGACATATCCAATGAACAGAAATTGGATAGGCTCACAGACGTATGGGCTCAAGTGGCTGAAGAGCATTCGATTTGTTCTGGCGAAGTGGCGATGATCATTAGTGAGCAAGAAGATGATCATCGAGAGTATTTGAACAATAATTTTATAAACAACGTGGGAGTTATTTGCTCGAACTGCGGGCACGGTACGAACGCCGAAACTCGCAGAAAATTTGATGGGGAAGATGATTGCATGTGGTGTGGCTGTAGGGCAATAATCGCCGCTTGCAGCGATGACGCCGAAAGTGATATCTTTACGGGAAGGCAAGAGCTTAATTGGAGCCAGGAAACTCTTGACGAGCATATGAGAGGGGAAGAAGAAGATTGAACGAAAAAGTATTCAGCAAGCTTCTGTAAAACTTTTGCCGAAATACTTAGTGAAAAAAAATTATTCATGTTAAATAAGGGTGAATCCAGAGCCGGCAACGGAACGCCGTGAAAGAAATAAAATGAGCAAGCGAATAAATCGAATGGCAAGGCGCAAGGGATGGAGCGATGAAAAGAAAGAACTTTTCATCAAAACTCTTGGCACCATTGTTGATCGCGCGATGGCTGAGACTTTCGGCGTAACAAATTCGTTTGCTTTTGCCTGCCGTAGGGATGCCGGGATTGCTCGATTCAAGAAAGTCAAGACCCCAAAGGTAAAGAAGGAAAAAAAGCAATTTCTGCCCGATGCCCTTATCGAAAGGCTTGGCACAATCCCCGATGCTCATTTAGCCAAAGAATTTGCCGTTGGGGCTAGGACCGTAACAAGGGCTCGAAGCGAACGGGGAATTCCCAATAATAAATCTGGTATTGAATTGGGAGTTTTAAGCATTATCCAGGAACTCATTAAGCAAAGGGAAATGACCGACATTGATATTGCCAGAGCTTTCGGCGTTTCAGATTACATCGTAAAAAGGGAACGGGATAAGCTTGGATTGCCAATGTGCGACAAAAGCACGGCAAACATTCCTGAGATTATCCCGATGCTGGGCACGATGACCGATGCTGATTTGGGCCGCAAATTTGGCTTTAGCCGTGGAGCTATCGCGCATTTGAGGAATAAAAAGGGAATTCCGATTTTTTGTCCCGCAGAGTGGAAGCGTCCGCCGCTAAAGAAGAGCCTTGATAATCCCTGGGTGTGGATTAAAAAGGTAAAGTAAAACTTTTGCGGTAATACTTAATGAATACTTAGTGAAAAAAAATTATTCATGTTAAATAAGGGTGCAAGCAAAGGGGATTTAAAATGAAGAAGACACCATGGGGACAAATTAGTTTTGATTATTCTGCATTCTCATTTATCCCAAAATGGGGTGGTGAGCTTGAGCCGATTTCTGCAGACGGTGAATTTCTTACCGATGACCTTCGGGTCAATATGATTAAGGGTTCTGGAAGTTTGGTAATCATTAGTGTTGTTGACGAAAATCAGAACTTTTCACCAATCTATCTTGAGCCGGGAGTTTTGGACGCCCTGAATTTGCAGGGTAGGCTCCGGTACAATGAGGCTTTGAAGTACGTTTTGGGAGAGCCATATACCAAGCCGAAGGACGAAGCGTAAAACTTTTGCAGAGATTGTGGGCCTGTAGCTCAGTGGTAAGAGCACCCGGCTCATAACCGGACGGTCCTCGGTTCAAATCCGAGCGGGCCCACTACATTCTACTGTTGTAAAACTTTTGCTGGGAGATTGAAAAATGGGTGAGCGGGAAATTGCGCGGGAAATTGGAGCTATCGGTCTCTCTATGGTTCTTGGCAGTAGTATAATTTTAATCACGATGCTGGCGGGTGCTGCGATCGCAATACATTGGTAGGACTTTTATTGGAAAATTGTGTTAATGATGGCGGGAGATTAAAAATGAAAACCCTATGCTTTGAAGTATCCTTTCAATATAGCAGCTTAACTTTAAGCTGCCGGCAAAAGTTTTACAAAACTAGTTGAGAATGATTATCATTATCAGTGGTGCAGTTTTTTGCACTTGACATTTGAAATAACTAACAATGCTAATAAATGGTTTCTGCAAAAGTTTTACAACTAGTTAGTGAAAATAATTTGTTCATGTTATTTATAGGTGTAAGAGGAGTGATGTTCACTCCTTGATAACAGGGGTGTTAAAGAAATGAAAATTCTCGGAATTCACGAACTCGATCCGGTTCAAGCAATGGCTCTTACCAAGGTGCTGAAACTGTCAGAGGTTAATGATGAGGATGAATTACCTCAAGGCAGCTCGGCTTCGGTTGACTTTTGTGTTCATCTCACTGGAGACCTCACCCGTGGTGAGGCTAAGAGTAGAGCCGGCACTAATCGCGCATTGACCGCTATGGCTTTCATCGCGACTCTCGATCATATGGGTTTCATGCGGGACGTTCAGCCAGATAAAATTGTTGAAGCCTGGAAGCATTTCGGCAGTCTAACAAGGTCTGAAATTGGAGAGCATAAGAAAAGGCTTGAGCCGGAAGCTAAAGCGCGGTTTGAGGATTGCGAGCGACTATTTGAAGATAAGGTTGTTAACGAGCTTCCAAGAATCCCAACTAGAGGATATTTGAAGTTTTATCCTTCAAATTAACATGAACCCCTGGGATACGGGGGGGGCGGTTATTCGCCCTCCCCTGTTCCGTATTTTTTATTCATAGTATGATTTTGATGGAGGGGAGAAGTGCCTAGGACTAATCCGAATGGTTACGCCCGCATGTATGGGAGTAAGACGTTTGTAACAAAATTTCAGCATGTCGCAAACCTCCTGCAAATAGCGGAAGTTATCAGAAAGCAGAGCGGACACGAGCAGGGACGCATGCTTTTGAAGACTGCTCTTGAAGTTGAGAAAGAGTTGACAAATCAGCATAAATAATTTGGGGTTGCCGGCGTAAAACTTTTGCTGGGAATTAGTTAAAAAATTTATTCATGCTATAAGTAAGCGACTAATGGAAGGTCACAAGATGAGCTTAGTAGAATCAGCTAACTTATTGGATGGAGAGTTGAAAAAAATACTATCCAGCCCATTGAGCGGGGATGATGCAGACGCACTTGGGAATGCGCGTGATGGACTAGGGCATGTTATATATGCTTTATCTCTAAATGCGAACCTTGATGAGGTGTTGCCTGCTTCTGAATTTGTGTGCCAAAGGCTTAAAGAAAGGTGTGAGAATTCAAGTTTTGCTGAAGAGCTGCAATCCTTTGTTATTGACTTTTGCGAAAAGATTAAAAATGGAGAATAATGTGAGCTATGAAAAATTACTTGACCGAGCGAGAATGATGCTTGCCTTCGGAGTGGATAAGGGTGATGTGCTAAAAAAGTTGGTTGATTCTGGCGAAGAACCAAGTCTAGCATATCTTGCCGTAATCGGAGCCACAGTCTTAATCGGTCGAGAGGACGGGTAAACTCCGCAAAAGCTTTACAATAAAAGCCTTGACATTTTGAATAGCTAAAATTTCTAATACTGTCGCTGCAAAAGTTTTACATATGGGAAACAAGAGTTAGTGAAAAAAATTTATTCATGTTATAAATAGATGTAAGCAAACGGGGAGGCTCTTATGAGTAAGGAAAGAATTGAGGAATCAAATCAGGCGATTACTGATACGATTATCAAAACTCTTGAAAAGGGTCAATCTACTGGAAAGTTTGAACTCCCCTGGAACCAAGCTGACGGGTGGGCAATGAATGCCACCACTAATCGAGTTTATGGAGGCAATTACAATGCCCTAATTCTGATGGTGTATTCAATGCAGTTTGGTGATTCTCGATGGGCCGGTGCAAGCCAATGGAAAAAAGCTGGCAATCTGGTCAAAAAGGGTGAGAAGGGTACTGCCATCTTTTTCCCTCGACTGAATTGCTCAGGCTGCAGCAAGGCGGTAGGTTTCGCCAAAAAGTGCAAGGGGTGCGGAAGGGGATTCAAAAAAGCTGCTGATAAGTATTGTACCGGCTGGGGGTCCAGCTATGTATTTAATAACCAGCAGACTAATGAGCCATTGCCTGCCGTGGTTCGCGAAGAAATTTATCCTAAAAAAATCTTTCAGGATGCGGCGGCATTCGTTAAGAATATCGGGGCTGACGTTAGGGACGGCGGAGGACGCGCATTTTATAGCCCATCTGATGATTTCATTGGAATGCCTCGGACTGACCTCTTTAAGGATTCGGCTGGATACTGGGCAACAAATTTGCATGAGCATGTGCATTGGACTGGACATGAATCGCGCCTCAAGCGTGATGGAATTGTGAAGTTTTCTGGCTTCGGCTCTGAGAACTATGCTTTTGAAGAGCTTGTCGCTGAGTTGGGGGCTGCATTCTTGTGTACGCACCTTGGTGTAAAGCGCGAGGGTTTACTTGATAACCATGCTGCATATGTAGGTTCATGGATTAAAAAGCTAAAGGATGACCCTAATGCAATTCGAGACGCAGCTGTGCAAGCGGGTGCGGCTATGCGGTACTTATTAGATAAAGGTGAGGGTGCAGGGCGATAAGCCCTGCCGGGGACTGTAAAACTTTTGCGGAGTATTGAAATGACTTACGAAGAATTTATGAAAAAAGTTAATTCCATCATCGCTAGCCGATTGGGCGGATTGACTTCTGGGGATTTGGCTGACACAGTTTTTACTGTGGATAGATACAATGATGATGCCGAACCAGAGGACGTGGCGGACGAAATTATGGAGGGTGATGACATCGCCTGCCAATGGTTTAATCTGGGTATTTGATAGTAAAACTTTTGCAGAAAGGGGTAGCAAATGGACGAGAAGAAAATTTATGCTGAATTCGTGAATGAAATGGGGAAGTGTGGGCATAGGCGCTCGAACACGTATGCTATGCTCTTGGATATTCAGTATCAAACGATTCAAATCCGACAGAAGTACGGGATTAACTCATATCAGTTATCTAGTATAATTGATAGGAATAGGAATGTTAGCTAAAATAACAAAGGAATGTGTGGTTAGAGGCGCATGCTTGATTGTGGGCGTTGCTCTAATCGGGGCTGTCATTGTCGCTCCCTATTTTGTAGGGCGAGGCAAGTAGCTATAAACTTTTGTCGGGATTGTTTCCCGCACCAACAACAGCCCCAATAAGCGGGGCTCTTTCTGCAAAAGTTTTATAAAACTAGTTGAGAATGATTATCAGTGGTGCAGTTTTTTGCACTTGACATTTTGAATAACTAACAATGCTAATAAATGGTTTCTGCAAAAGTTTTACAATTAGTTAGTGAAAAAAAATTATTCATGTTATAAATGGGTGTAACGGATGGGGCCGAAAAGCGAATCATTACAAGCCAGATGAAACGGAGAATGCGATGTTTTCTATTAGCGGGAATAAAGGTTTTAAGATTACTTTTGAGAATGGTAATACCATTAGCATCCAATGGGGACCGGTAAATTACTGTGACCCTACTCACCCCGATGGCAGAAACGCAAGCTGGGATGAACCCATGAAGACCGATAAGGCTTGGGAAGCTAACTCTGTAGAAGTTGCAGCATGGAACGAAAATGGCTGGCATAACTTTGGGTGCGATGAGGTTGAGGGGTGGCAAAGTCCTGCCGAGGTTTTGAAGTTTATGAATTTTGTTGCAAATAATGAACTCAACGTTGTAAAAGATAAGGATGATGAATCGGAGGATGATGAATCGGAGGATGATGAGCCATCCCAAATTGAATTTAATTTAGATAACTTTGCAAATCTGCGTGGGTTTAATACGCCTCCTAAGGGAAAGCGATGGCCCTTCTGATGATTAGTTGAGCAGCCAAGTGTCCGAATGAGGTGTATAGAGCTGGAACAATCGGCCGGAAATCCTGTGGGAACATTGTGGGGGAAACCTCTTGTTCAGATTTTGTTGAAAAGACAAACGATGGGTTGGCAAACATTGAAGGCTCTATTTGAAAAATTCGGATGAACGCTTTCCTTGTTGGCGGTCAAAAATCAACAGGGTGCGCAAGTCGGCGCATGGAAGTGAGCGTCTCATATCCGACATAACCCACTTGCAGACGTGTATGCAAGTGGGGAATTAAAGTGCAGTCGATGTTCCTACCGGCTGTGAAAAAGAGTGTAGGGAATTAATCTTTTGTAAAACTTTTGCCGGGGTGGGTATGGTTTTTTATATTGAAGAGGAATACGGTTATAGGTATTGGGTTTGGGAAACTGGAAAGACAAAAAAAGAAATGGCAGATTGGTGGGAAAGCCTAGAGACTGTTGAGCCATTCTTTTTCGGTCCAGGAGAAACCCTTCCATTTGGCGATGTACGTGAAGTATTTCTTTTACCCAAGGAGTGTACTAGGGCAAATCGGTTTATTCGCCTTCACACAGACGATGATTCGCACATGTACGTCGACGGAAAGATATTAACACATAAGGGCTATAACCCTTTGCCGACTTAGTGAAAAAAAATTATTCATGCTATATATGAGTGAAGGTGGTTGTTATGTATGGAGTGATTAAGTGTCCGTGTGGAAGTGGCGAAAATTCTTTATGGGTAAATGATGCTCAGGGGATTCCGCTCTCTAGGGTTTGCCCTAAGTGTGAAAAGGAAAAATTGGCAAAGTATCGTCCGGAGATTCTGTCCGGATACGATCAAAGTGATGTGGACGAACCAATTGATGAGGATTATTAAAATGAAAAGAGAAATTAAAATCCGAAATCCCTATGCTACAGCCTTGCAAAAAAGGCATGGCGGCGGTATAAAGGTCCACGGAGATAAGAATAAGTACACACGCAAGACCAAGCACAAAGGTCAAGTAGCGTAAAACTTTTGCAGGAGGTAGATGTGAATAAGGAATTTTTACAAGAACTTTTCGGTGGTCTAGCCCTTTTCGCTGGTCTTTATGTAATGACTGTGCTGATTTTCTCATTATGATTCTCATGTACGTATCCTCGTAAATTGTGAGTAAGATTTTTCATGGGGGATAATGCTTTCGTAGCTCAGGTGGATAGAGCGCAGCTTTCCTAAAGCTGATGTCACAGGTTCGAGTCCTGTCGAGAGCGCCATGGCTGGGTGGTGGAATTGGTATACACAGCAGACTTAAAATCTGCCGCCGCAAGGATTGAGGGTTCGAGTCCCTCCCCAGCTACCAAGGTAAAACTTTTGCGAAAAACGATGGGTCGTTAGCTCAATTGGTAGAGCATCGGACTTTTAATCCGCAGGTTCAGGGTTCGATTCCCTGACGACCCACAACATATTGTTAGAGGCTGCCTAGCATTTTATTGAGCGAGATTGACCCTAACGCGGGGGGTCACAATAATCTTATTATTTGTAAAACTTTTGCGGGGGTCACAATGGATATTGGGAGCGTTGTTAGGTATAAAGAGTATCCGCATGAAGAGTTGCATAATTCTGGAATGATAGGAATTATATTAGGGGAACCATATACCCTGGATCTTAATGGATTGCTCGTAATTGATGTTCTATGGGATCGAGTTAGGCCTCAGGGAAGAGATACTCTTGTTACGTGGGATTATATTTGCGAATTAGAAAATGTTAAGGCTTTAGCTCTATGAAAATTATTCTTACTATATTATTTATTATTCCCTTGCTTTATGGGTGCCCTCTAGATGACGGCAGCAAGAATTGCAATAAAGTAATGTATTGCGAAGATGATAAGGAAATGCTATGCGATCCGCTCGATTCAGGTTGTGGCGAAGTTTGTAGTTATTTTGTTTATGAATATTGTTATGAACGATGCGAAAAAGATATGGGGCTTTAGCCCGCAAAAGTTTTACAATACAATCCTTGACATTTTGAATAACTAAAATTCCTAATCCTTTTAAGCAAAAGTTTTACACTTCTATCATCAAAGTTAGTGAAAAAAAATTATTCATGTTATAAATGGGTGTAGCCACTGGGGTTATAAAGGCAAAGAGGAAAAGATAATGAAATGTAATAATGACGAATGTGATGTTGTTGAGCATAACTCAGATTACTGTCCTGCCTGCAAAATTGACGAATGGGGCGAAGATCATCATGATCAGTCTTATGAGGATTATTGTGATTCTCAGGCTGCCAAAAATTACGAAGATTATATGCATGGCGGAAAACAGGACGATTGGAATGATAGTGCTTCCGATGACATTAAATTTCGGGATAATGGCGAACCCATCGGATATTGCTAGAAAAGGAAGACAATGAACGAAACTTATAAAATAGAAATCCACGATGAATCTTCTGCTGAATCAGTTGAGGAGGTTTTTGCAAACTTCAAGTTAAGGTTACAAAATGAAGAAACAACGGTATGCATAGAACATATTGAAAGTGGAGAGAAGTATTTTATTGAATTGCAAAGCGGTGGTCTCCTAAGTATGAAGCCATAGCTATATGCGTAAGTAAAACTTTTGCCGGGCCGCCTCGGAAAATGGGGTGGCTATTGGAGGCCTGTCGTGAGTAGAGGTTTATCAGATTTCGCAAGAAAATATATTAGTGAAAATTCAGAAGATGGTCTTTGTGCCAAATGGTGTCAGGTATATATTTACAAAAATTTCTCCAAAGATGAAGCTGATTTGATTTGGGCAATACTTCCAATGGATACTGCCACCGGAATGTTCCTAGATATGATTGATTCTAATCCTGGCTGTCAAAGAATGCATTAAAAGGAGTGTAAGTAATGAAAGAAATAATTAAAGAGTACCAACACATAATGGGTTGGAACGATCAATCCATCATAAACATCCTTTGTGACTACATAGAGGCTGTTACAGACGCCATCGCCCGCGTGGATGCGACCGTCACAGTCGTCAACTTGCAAGAGTTTTTAGAGCGACGGGCCAAGGAAGAAGAAGAAATGGGTGTAGTGTAAGCGTATGATTGGAATATACAGAACTCTAAAGGGCGGCATAGGCATAAAGTACCCGCGTATATTTGTAAATCTTTTGCGGGGGTGGGGGCTTAGCTTTAAGCGATACCACTTAGTTTTAAGTGAGGATACGACCACACCTTATTTAATTTTACACATTGGACCATTTGAATTTTTTATAGTTCCTAGAGTACAATTTATCATATAATCATAGGGGAGTTTAGTATGAAGAAGGCGGCGGAAAATCTATTAGTTGAACGCGCACGTACAGGCGATGAAAATGCCTTCTCTGAATTAATAACTCCACTTAAAAATAAGATTTACTGGAGAGCCTTAAAAGCGATGAAAGATCCTGATGAGGCGGAGGACATTACTCAGGAGACAATGATTCGTGCGTACACACGGTTGGAAACATTCCGTGGTGATTCTCGATTTAGCTCATGGCTCTATACGGTTGCGAGCAACTGCATCCGCATGCGCTTACGAACCATTAGGCGGAAGGGTGTGCTTAGAATTGATGATAACAAATTTGAAGTAGAGCAGTCTATTTCAAATAATTTAGATTATCTACCCGCATTGCCAGATGAAGTATGTATACAAGGGCAGTTGTTTGAAGCGATTGATAAGGCTATGTGCGATTTACCTAAGAAGTATTCTGAAGTTTTGCGCATGTGGGCATGTGATGGTATGGACCTAAAGCAAATCCATGAGTATGAAGACGTATCTATACCCGCCATTAAGTCGCGTCTGCATCGTGCACGCAAAAGCCTTCGAATTGCTCTTAAGTCAGAGTATGGGGTCGGTGAACTTCTATCCGCATAAAATATATCTATATTAAAATATATGGTATATGAAAAATGGCTACATAATACAACTTGACTCGAATACTTTTGAGGGCTGTAAGTGCTATATAGCTTTGCTTGGTCTTAATATATCCCAGGGGCATCCAGCTAAATGGGGCAGGATTCTAGACTCAAAGTGGGCACATGTATTTGCTTCTGAATCGGACGCAGAAGAAGTTTTATCTAAATTACTATGTAGCGAATCTTTTGTCGCACCAGAAGTAAATCGAGACCTAGCCTTACGACTAGGTAATGCTAGCATAATAAAGATCGACATCCAAAAGATAAAATAAGAGTGGCGCACTGTCAATGCAGTTGGGATTTAACTATCCGAACTTCCCTCCCGTAAGGGGGTTTAAACTAAGGGTCAGGGGTTTCACCTGCCACCACAATTATTGTGGAGGATAACGGGATCGAACCGTTGACCTTCTGGTTGCAAACCAGATGCTCTCCCAACTGAGCTAATCCCCCCAAGATATAAAGGCAAAAAAAAGCCTACGGCATGAGCCGCAGTAAATAACTACAATCTATATGCATCTCACTATAGGAAGTAAAATCAATCGCAAGGAGAAACGACCGTCAATAATTAAAGGAGGTAAAATATATTGAACTTCAATAGTCGCCGTAGGCTCATCTTCACTTTTTTATTTCAAAGAACCGCATCGCCTAATTGAATATTACTCCATTCGGCAAAAGTTTTACAAGAAAATTTAAGTTTAATTTTTGGGAGAGAATTATTTGTCGAGGGGGTAAAAATGGAGAGGGGGTAGGGGGTGAGGCGCGAATGAAATGAGCTTAAATAAACCTTATCAAGAGTTACTAACTTAGTGAGTTTAAACTATGAGGAAAATAGCTTGTAATAAAAATTATAGACTTCATTAGAATTATCACGACTTAACCTTTATTCTTCCATTGTACTCTCAATCGCTAAATCAGAGCAGTGATAGCATTTAAAATATTGTGGTGGGAGGTTTGCTACATCTGACTTGATTTGTTTTTCTGCATTTACTTTAACCATTATCATAAATAACGGCACCAGATCTTTGTGAGATTTGCATTGTTTATTTCTGCACTTTAATACTTTTCTCATTGCTACAAATTCTCTTCTA
>Ga0302127_10002652_pt1 | contig 10816 bp, 10 predicted proteins | sample CB4_SCM_MG_FD_204452 | JGI IMG/M metagenome (GOLD analysis project Ga0302127, IMG submission 204452) | Marine microbial communities from Western Arctic Ocean, Canada - CB4_SCM | ecosystem: Environmental > Aquatic > Marine > Oceanic | place: Canada: Western Arctic Ocean | collected 2017-09-24
AGAAGACTCAAGGAAATAGAAAACCGTCGCCATCGCGAAGCCGTGGCGCGTGAATACCCATATACAGTTTCTCTGGTTGGCTATACCAACTCTGGCAAATCCTCGATGTTGAAGAAGTTGACTTCGGCCGATGTTTACATTGCCGATCAGTTGTTTGCTACTCTTGATACGCGAGTGCGTTACTGGACACTTCAAGATACGCGGAAAGTTGTGCTTGCTGACACAGTGGGATTCGTGCGCGATTTGCCGCACAACTTAGTCGCCTCATTCCATGCAACGCTCGAAGAAACAATCAATGCCGATTTGTTAGTTCACCTTTGCGATGCATCTGACCCAGATTTGGAATTAAACATTGAAGCGGTTAACGACGTCTTGCAACAACTAGACGCTATCCACATCCCTTCGTTACTTGTGCTGAATAAATGGGATAAAGTCGATGAACAGTTAGCTATCGAGTTGCGTCATAAATACCCCGATGCGCTTTGCGCTTCGGTGCACGATGGCTTTGGTATAGACAACCTCGACTCAACGGTTGCTGCGTTGGTTGACGATTGGTCATTGCACTTAGAAATAGAAGTGCCAGCTACCGAAGGCAAGCTGTTAGCCGAGTTCAATCACCACGCAATGATTGTTCGCGAACATTATGATGAGAGCAATTGGGTGGCGCACATCAGCCTAGCTCCTCGTCACTGGAATGCATTGCGCCCGCGACTGGAAGAGTGCGGCGGCAGGTTTAGCGCCTCTTCGGAGCGCCCACACCTTCAATAACAGGCAAGGTCACTTTGTCGCCAATCCCGATGTCTGACGGGTCGCTTAAGTTATTAGCATCGCTAATTGATTGTAGAATATCTTCGGAGTATGTGCCGTAGTGATTCAAGATGATGCGATACATCGTGTCGTCTTCACGAACCACGTACTCTATTGCACCACCTGCTTCGGTCACTGCCACAACATCTGCTTCAGTGACAGCCTCTGGCGGCATTGGCTCATGCACAGCAACATCTTTAGTCGCTGGCGGCGCAACATTAACATCTGCGTTAGTGCTCTCGCTAACAGCTGCCACTGCTTTGCTCTCCGGGTCAGCAGGGGATGCAGCTTCGGCACTTGTGACACCAAGGGTCATAATCCCAATACTACTATCGTGCGGAAGTTGGGTCGGTGGCTGGTCTTCGTCATTATTACTAGTTTTATAGACTACGGCGTAAGCCAAAGCTACGACAAGGACGACAAGGGCAATTAAAGTACGCATTACATTAAAGTAAACTATTGAGCAGTTATTTCAAGAACAAAAAAAACAGCCCGCCGGTGAGGGGGCTGTTTTGGTGCTAAATGGCTTGCTTAGCCGTTAGCTGGAGCCGTTTTATCGATCTTTTTCGTTGAGCTTGCCGACGCCGAGCCGATTTTTTTATTACGGGCCCAGCGGTCGAAGAAGATAAGTAGCGGTGATGCCACGAATATTGAAGAGTACGTGCCGACGACAATACCCACCAACATCGCGAAGCTAAAGCCTTCGAGAGTATTATGGAATTGACGGTTAGAGAAGAACAAGACACCTACCACGAAGAACGTAGTTACAGATGTCAGAATCGTACGGCTTAGAGACTGGTTAATGGAGATGTTAATAATCTCTTTGAAAGACTCTTTGCGACGTGGCAAGTTCTCGCGGACACGGTCGAACACCACAATCGTATCGTTAAGTGAGTAACCGATGATTGTTAAGAATGCCGCGATAATTTCGAGGTTGATTTCGACGTGAACCCAACCCATCTGCGAAACGAATGCCAATACACCTAGAGTGATAAGCACGTCGTGGAATAGGGCAGCAACAGCTGCTAAACCAAAACGATATTCGTGGAAGCGGAAGTTCATGTAAACTACAATCAACACCAACGCCAACAAGAGAGCGCGCACGGCGGAACCTTGTATTTCGCCTGACACTCGAGCGCCAACGGTAGACTTTTGTGGGAATGAGGCGTCGAGGTTTGCAGCGCCAGTATCGTCTAGAATTAATAGTCCCTCGAGAGACGTTTGTAACTCGACAACCATTTCTTGAGCTAAGTCTTTGCCACCTTGAACTTTGTTGGTTGCAATTCCTGCCGCACGGTCTGCGGCGCTTAGTTTACGCTTAACTTGGAAGTCTTTCGAAGTGTCAGCACCAGAAGTGCTTGCGGCATCGGATTTGACAACAGTAACTTGGAAACCATCGAGGCGATCACGCATTTCAGAAATGCTAACTTCTTTGGCCAAGTGAACGCGAGCGGTTGATCCACCTGCGAAGTCAATGCCAAGCATCTCGCTGGCGTTTTGCGAGTATATCCACAAACCGCTAGAGAGTAGGGACAGCGAAAGGATCGCAGCAGCCTTGTGCAACTTAGGAAAATCTATAATTCTCTTGCCAGCAAGGGCGGCCATCATGCTTACCTTCGTAGGAGCATTCTTGCCAAACACAATCATGTGCATGATCACCTTGGAGAATACCAAGGTTGAGAACAGGGTAGTAAGAATACCCAAGCACAAAGTCGCAGCGAAACCTTGAACCGGACCGGTACCGAATTGATACAGGATGAAGCCGGCAATCAATGTAGTAACGTTGGCGTCGATGATCGTCCAGAAGGCGCGCTCGTAACCATTCTTGTAGGCCTGCGGAACTTCGCGGCCACGTTCCCATTCTTCGCGGATACGTTCGAAGATGAGGATGTTAGCGTCAACAGCCATACCGATGGTAAGTACTAAACCAGCAAGACCCGGTAAAGTAAGAGTGGCTTGTGAAAAGTAAATTGCACCAAGTAACAAGAAACCATTAAATCCAAGTGCAAGACACGCGACTACACCGTTCATGCGGTAGTACAGCAGCATGAATAACAGAACCATGATTCCGCCAATCATCGCCGACTTAGTACCCGTTTCGATGGCATCGGCACCAAGTGACGAACCAACGAAAGACTCGCTTTCTAGTTCGGGTAACACCTTCAGTGAACCCGTGCGCAATACCGTAGTAAGCTCGCGAACTTCCTTAACATCGAAGCCCTTGCTTCCGCCTTCAATGATGCCGGCGCCATCGAGGCGACCGTTGATGTTCGGTGCGCTGTAAACTTCGCCGTTCAGTACAATCGCCATTTTGCGACCTTTGTACTGCTCGGTAAAATCGCCGAATGCCGACTTGCGGTATTCAGAAAACTCGAATGCCACAGCAGGCATACCTCCGCTGTCGAGTGTGCCGCCTACATAGTTGAGGTCGTCACCGCCGAAATGCCAAGAGGTAGCTTCGTTCGTTGCGAGATCGCTACGCACATGGTCGAGCATTAGCAGTGGGAAAGCGCCACTAGTCATCAAGAAGGATAGGTTAGTGCCAGCCTCGCCTTTTTTAGAAGGCAAGTGCCAATTAATCTCTGGCCGCGGACCACCTTCTGCCAGAGACAACTTATTGAAGTCTTTGGTAGAACCCTCTGGGTTGAGGGCCATCCAGTCGGTGATTTTTTTCTTTTCGTCTGCGAGACCTAAGTCGTCGCTTAGCTCTGCGATGATTCGGAAGTCGAGTAAACCCTGATTGCCAATGGTAGTTTTGATTTCAGCGACTTCGCTTTCGCTACGGTCTGGTAATTCGATAACTAGCTGCGTCTCACCCTGTGGGTAAATCGGAATGTCAGCCAAGCCGCTTCCGTCGAGACGTTCGCGGAAGATGTCGGCCATTTGACCAACCATTTCGCTTTTGTTGGAGTATTCGGATTCGCTGATTTGATTGGCCTCTAAAGCCGAATCGAAATCGAAGCTATAAACAATACGAGCACCGCCGCGAAGGTCGAGGCCAAGGTGTAGAGAAAAAGCAAAAAGCGCATAGATGGCAATACCAGAAAAAATGGCAATACCAAATAACTTGCGAGATAGATTGTTGATCATGGGCTAGCGCCTATTGAATTACAGTTGAGCAGAGCGGCCTTGACGATCGCGTAGGAAGAACAGCTTTGCGCGACGCGGCTTGTTGTTAGGAGCGCGTTCGATGCTGACATTCATTACCCGGGGGCTGTGAAGAGCAAAAGTACGCTCGACACCTTCACCTTGCACGATGCGACGTACAGTGAAAGTTTTGGCAACACCGCCGCCTTTGAACTGGATGCACTGACCGATAAACGGCTGCACACGTTCGTTTTTACCTTCTTTAATAAGGTAATCAACTTTTACGATATCGCCAACAGAGAATGAAGGAGCTTCTTCTTTCATGTTGCGCGCGTCTAATTCTTGGATGATTTTGTCCATGACTATGTTTCTTTTTTATTGTTGTGGTTTAGCAAATCAGGACGCCTTAGCTTTGTGCGTTCGGCCGCCTGTTGTTGCCGCCAGTCGTCGACCTTTTGATGATCGCCACTGAGTAGTATTTCAGGAACCCGCATACCACGAAATTCTTCGGGACGGGTGTAGTGTGGATGGTCTAGCAAGTCGGGTTGCGTGAAAGATTCTTGAACGGCTGATTCGCTATGCCCTAAAGCACCAGGAATCAAACGAGTTGTCGCTTCTATTACTGCCAAAGCTCCAAGCTCGCCGCCGCACAAAACGTAGTCGCCAATGGAAACTTCGGTGAAGTCGATGCCAAGGCGGATGCGTTCGTCATAGCCTTCATAGCGCCCACAAAGCAACAGTAGACGTTCTTCTTTGACGAATTCGGTCGCGTGTTGTTGTTTAAAGGGCACGCCATCTGGGCTAAGCAGAATTTTGCGCGCAGGACCGAAGTTTTCTTCGACCCACTCGATTGCTGAAAAGATCGGCTCGGGTTTTAACACCATCCCCGGACCTCCCCCGTAAGGGCGGTCGTCGACGTTACGGCGGGTTCCTTTGGCAAATTGCCGGAAATCGAGAACGTTGACTTGGAGTAGATCCGAATTCTGTGCGCGCCCTAAAATTGAAGCATCTAAGTATGACTTGATGGCTTCAGGAAAAAGCGAAAGAATGTGGACCTCGAGCATCCCAAGTAGTTGTGGGAAAAATGGTCGAGTAAGATACGCTAAACTACCTCTAAAGGCAACTATTTATGACAAAAAGACCACTTCTCTGGGCAGATATTTTATCATAGCCGCCATGTTTACGGGACTCGTTGAAAGAACAGGCCAAATCTCTTCTGTTGCAGAGATTTCTGGGGGGACGCGCATTGGCGTAGAAATGGGCGAAATGGCCGCCGAAATCGCAATTGGCGACTCTATCTGCACTAGCGGAGTATGCCTTACTGCCATAAGTGTTGATAATAAAACAACTTACTTCGATGTGTCCCCGCAAACCTTAGAGGTCACGAATTTGGGCACATTAGAGGCCGGCAGCGTGGTTAACCTCGAACGCAGCTTGCGAGTTGGCGATCGTCTTGGCGGGCACTTTCTCAGCGGTCATGTCGACGATATCGGCGAATTGCTCGAAATAAAGACCTGCGGCGACTTCAGTAACTACGTTTTCAGCGCGCCGCCCTCGATGTTGCCGTTGATGGTAGATAAAGGTTCTATCGGGGTCGACGGGGTCAGCCTTACTATCGCTAAATTAAATGACAGCGGTAGCTTCGAAGTGGCATTGATCCCAGAGACTTTGAGCACCACGAATCTTGGCGCGATGCAGGTCGGAGGAAAAGTGCATCTCGAAGCAGATATTCTTGCTAAGCATGTGCAGCGGTTATTGGCTTACAAATAATTTATAATTAGAACAATGCTTTCTCTCAGCCTAATACTTCTGGCCTCTCAGTTCGAGTTGTCACAAATAGAATTCGACGCGCATGTTCGCGTGCGCGCCGGCCATAACAGTTTATCCAATACAGCTAGCGGCGCCTCAGGCTCATTGTCGTCTAGTGGTATACACATTCATTCGGCGGCGACTATCCCTCTTAACGAGTTCTCCAGCCTGACGCTTGCTAGCCATATTCACGCCGATAACTTCGACGACGAGACTGGCGTTCATTTTGATATTGAAGCTTACCTCGATGCGGACCAGCTGTGGGGTGACTCTCAATTACGTATCGGGCGCATGGGTCTAGAATTCGGTAACGGCATTTTAATCTCTTCCAATCCTTGGAGTTTCGAAGAAAATGTTCACGATGCCGTATTGTGGCAGGCGAATTTCTTTGAAACCGATTTCGACTTTTTCGGTTCAAGCGCAGTGACGGGTGAAGCCGCAACGAATAACTCGCAAATGCTTGGCGTCCACGGCGAATATGAAATGAATTCAAATAGCTTATTTGAGACGTATTGGTTTAAACACGATAAAGACAATATCGGCGTTAGAGAATATAATCTTGCGCTGCGTTTGGCATCGCGCACTAGCAATGGCCTCAATTACGACTTAATGCTAATGTTGCAGAATGGTACTGACGGCTCGCAGGAAATAACATCAAACGCTTATTTAATCAACTTGTCAAAGCAACTCGATTTTGGACATGGTGTTGGCGTTGGTCTAGCAGTTGCGCAAGGTGATAGGGAAGGCGGAAGTATTCGTGAAAGTTACACGCCCGTGATGATTGATTTTCACAAATATAACGGGCGCGCGGACATCCTAGCTTTTTCCAATTTGATGGATTTCTCTTTCAACTATTGGCTTAACTGGAATGAACGATGGGCAATGCACATTGATGCCCATAGTTTTTTGCGTCAATCTACGGAAGATGGAATTTATTTCGGCAACGAAGCAACGATGTCAGTGGTCGCGAACGACGATGCTGAAATCGCACGTGAAATCGATTTTTACCTCGAAGGTGCAGTCTCAGACAACCTTAATCTCGATTTTGGCTTAAGTTTGTTCTCGCCGCAAGGTGCTATCGCTCATGACAAGGAACAGTTTATTGTATTTTTGCAGGGCGAATACAGTTTCTAAGAATCGCGATTAATTGTCCTGCACCGCCTTCATGGGCTAATCCAGGAAACCAGGCCGCGCCATATCCTGCGGAATTCCAGAGTAAAGAACGGCCGCCGCTTGGCAAGAACTTGTGATGGAAGGTGTGTCCTGCGATTTGCGGTTGAGCGGCGTTTTGTTCGAGTAATTGGTTTATCAAATCGCTAATTGTTGCGCGGTGCTCGACAGAAAAATGTTCTGTGTGTTGCGTACCATTAAGAGCTTTCTGCATTTGCCTCAGCCAACTTGCAGTGCCATCAACGGAAGTCTCTGACGCACTTAAACGCGTAGCAACATCAACAGCCATTTGTGTAGCGCGCGCATGATGCACATATCCGGGGTCAAGAAACTTCTCGATTAAGTACGGAGTGTCAAGCGCCGAATGGTAAACACCGCTGCCGCCATGAAAGCCAAATGCCATGCTCTCGACTCCGGCAATTTCAATGAAAGGCACATGGTCTGATCCGCCACCGGGCACGCCCAGATTCTTAGGTGGGGTGATGTCATTAGCAATAGCGCTCGCGGTTATCGCGGACTGCAGACCTGGAGTGCAAGAAGCTGAAAAATTCGGACCCGTCGCGGCTACGTCAAGATTGACGTAAGCAACGGCATGTTTAATCAAGGCATCGCGGTTCTCTTCAACCCACTCAGTGGAGCCGACTAGCCCCCATTCTTCGGCATCCCAAGAGGCAATCACCAATCGACGTTGCGGACGCCATCCGCTTTTGTAAGCTTGGCCGAGAAGGCGGGCGCTTTCAATTAATACTGTTGAACCGGTGCCGTTATCAGTGGCGCCGCGTCCCCAAGCGTCACGATGAGCGCCTAAAATAATCCATTGGTCGTCGTTGTCGCTGCCGTTCAAAGTGCCGACAACATTGCATATTTTTTGCAGCGTGGTGTCTTGGACGACTTCCATTTTTGCGCGGACCATGGTGTTGCCCATTTTTTTGCCGTGCTCAGTGATTATTAAGTGCGCGTTTGCCGACGAGATAGGGAGGCTTGGTATTTTGACCATACCTGGCGCATCTTCGGCCGCCAAGCGCGGCGCATCTTTAGTTGCTGCCCATCCTGGGGTTAAGGGGTCGCCGTGTCCGTTGAAAACCGATCCGCGCTGAATACCCGTGGATGGTCGAAAGGGCCCGTCGGGCAGAACTACGCCACGACCCACTCCGTCGTCTTCAGCATCGGTGTAGAGTAGGGCTCCTGAGAAACCGAATGCTTCGGCATTAGCGACTTTAAGGCCACGATAGTTCGCGCCATAACGCATCAAGGCAATGCCACCTTTGAACTTATCACCAAAGCGTTTTTGCAATTGCAGGAATTCATCTCGAGTGCCATAGCCAACATACCAGACGTTGCCCTCGGCATGGCCGGCAGCCGTTAAGCCGTGCATCGGCGGGATATGCTCCGACAAAGTGCGTGGATCCTCGGCGAAACCTTGCTCAGTTAAATCGACTTCATGCCAACGGTTTTCTGTAGTGTAAACTTGGAGCGACTGAGAAGTCTGGCGCGGTAGATAAGCCCAGTAATATTTTCTTTCGACCTGCCAGCCTGCTTCTTCTAATGCGTTGGCGACATAGTCGATGGCATGTTGCGAGCGCGGGTCACCCGCAAAACGCGGATATTCACATAAAGTGTTGAGGGTAGCTTTTAGGCGTTCGGGAGATGGAGCGATACTTGTTGGCGATTGTTGTTGGCCACCAAGAATTGCAAGCAGAAGGGTTAGTTGAACTAGCATGAAGTGTTAATCTATGGCAACCATGGCATCGGCGCACCCTAATTTTGTTGCAATTGACTGGAACGGCACCGTCGTTCCTTTTTTTGGCTTACCTGCTTTTGCCGGCGCTGCCGAAGCGGTGGCAAAATTACGTGCGCAAAATATTCCGGTTATAGTTGTCAGTCGCGCATCTAAAGCTGAGATTAATGCCGATGTCGCGCGTTGCGGCATCGAATTTGATGCCGTCTATGGTTGCAGCGAGAAAATGCCCGTGCTTTCAGACCTGCGCATGCAGTTTGGCAGTGGGGTTTATATCGGCGATATCCCTTCTGATCAACGCGACGCAATAGGTGCCGACCTCTATTTCATTCAGGCCTTGGTCGACTCAAATACCCAGCCAATCCCCGGAGTTGGCTCGGTAATTAAGTCTTTCGATGAACTTGATACAGTTTTGCTTGCCATGTTTGGCGGCTAAGGGTAGAATTCCTGTCCCTCTAACGAGGCTTTCTATTATGGAAAACACTCTTCCTCAACGTCTACAAGAATACGTCAATGGTTCTTTCGAACGCACTGTTTTGATACAGAAGCGTATTCGTCAGTTAGTCCGTGGCGACGCCCCGTTATTTGATGCCGAATTAGCTCGCATCGAAAACCCAATCGAAATTGCATTGGTCGAAATAGAGCGCGGGTTGATTGAACTTGCAGTAGACGAAGTCGAAGAAAAGCCGACTCTATAGTCGCGCTAGTAATTGCCGCAAGCATTCTTGCATGGTCTCACGCAAATTAGTGAATCCTTGGTAGTGACATGTGATGCACGGTTTTTGCCCGGCATCATTACAGGCCATCCGCGCGTTCTTAGTGAAGGTGGTGCGATTCCAATGCAAAATGATAAGCGCATCGTATTTGCCTTTCATGTCGGCACGTAATTTGTGTATTTCTTTGTGCCACGAAACATATTCAGCAGGGCGCCAGTCGGCTTGAAAACCTAGAATGTCGGCATACTCTTGCAGTTTAGGTTGATGCGTGAGCTGTGGTTCGCCACCACCGACTACCAGCACTTTAAAAGTCACTTGAGCCTTTTCTATTTGGTCGCGCAAATCGTTTTCGATTGCTAGCAGTGGCCGCTCGTGAAAGTTTGCAACTTGTTCTTCGGGTAAATTATCGAAACGGTCCCGGTCTTCAAGTACGCCGCGCAAGTCTTCGCGTTCGAAAGTCAGCCATTCGACTTTTTTCTCGGCCAGGTGTTGCGTCTGTTGCGATTCTTCGAGCAACTGTTGTAGCTTTTGTTCGCGATCACTACTTGACGAGGTCGACGACAAATCTTTCTTTAGCTCACTGGCTCGGCGCTGTAATCTAAGGCACTCGGCCTGGGCCGCGGCCAAATCTTCTTTTAGCTCAGTCTTACGCACGTGTTCAACATGCAGATGTTTTTCGTTGTCGGCCAATTCCCTGCGGCATTCGGCCAGCTGCTGTTTCAAGTCTTTGATTTTAGCTTGCAAGCGTTCCTCGGCACTTTGCTTTGGGGCAGTCGCCTTCTTCTTTGGCGTAGCTGGTTTTCGCGAGGCAGCTGGCTCGAGATCGTTGGCAAATTCGGGAAGAGAGTCAATCGCTTGCTGCCAATCCTCTTTGTTGGCGCTAGTCATTAAATTACAGCATTCGAACAGTCGTTTGTCGGTGTCGGCCGTTAACTGAGCGATTTTAACGAGTAGCTGCTCGGCGGTGGCGCGCCGCAATTTAGGATGAGTGCCTAAAACGTGAGCGATACGTTGCTCTGGCTTGACCACGCCAGGTTTATTGAAGCCAGATGAGTCGCTTAGCTCCTTCAGCTGTAGTGTATTCAGCATTGCACGCAAAAATGCGGTGCTTAATGGTATATTGTTGCTTAACAACAGCAGCGCGGATTCTAGGTGTTCGCGCAATTCTTGCTGTGGTTCTGACATGCCGAAAGGTTACCATATCAACAACCCCATCTTGAATCTACTTCGATGAATTTCCGTAATCTCTGCTTGCTAGTCGTGCTGTGTCTTGCCGCGTCATGTGCCAAGCCTCAACAGCCGAATGTAGTGTTAGTGATTGTCGATACTCTACGTAGCGATCACTTGCCTAGCTATGGTTATCAGCGCCATGCAACCACACCGTTTTTGTCAGGATTGCAAGAGAGCGGTCAACTACAAGTTCTAGATGGTTTGCTAGCAAGTAGTTCATGGACTAAACCTTCAGTCGCTACCATTTTTACCGGCTTGA
>Ga0302127_10002653_pt1 | contig 10811 bp, 12 predicted proteins | sample CB4_SCM_MG_FD_204452 | JGI IMG/M metagenome (GOLD analysis project Ga0302127, IMG submission 204452) | Marine microbial communities from Western Arctic Ocean, Canada - CB4_SCM | ecosystem: Environmental > Aquatic > Marine > Oceanic | place: Canada: Western Arctic Ocean | collected 2017-09-24
AAGCTATAGAGGATATAAGGCAGATAAATTGCCTTTTGCGGCTAATAATTGCTAAGACAAAGATTAATATACAGAGCACAAAATAAACGGCAGCTGTAACTCCAAAGAAATTCAAGAAAATTAGGGAGGTAACAAAAGACCCTAATAGTGATCCGATTGTTGAGAAGGCTAAAATTTTTCCTGCAATAGAGCTGAGTTTTTTTCTGCCAAAGTAATTGCTCACTAGAGGCACAGTTTGAGCTAGTAGAAAAATAGGGTAAATAAAGAATACAGCCATATATAAAGAGGTCTGCATAACTTTGTTAAATCCTAGATCTTTAAGAAGCTCAAAGACAAACTCATTAACAAATAAAGCAAATCCTGCCCCAAGAAAGAAAATAGCTTGAGTGATATTATATTTTAGCTTGTCTCGTATGCTTATAAGGTGGCTAATTTTATTGCCCCCATAATAATAACCCAAAGCCAGAGGCAATAGAACTAAACCAATTATAGTCGCAGTAGAATCGATACTATTCCCGATATAGGGAATAAATCTTCTGATCATCAGAATTTCTGAGGCAAGTACAGCAAACCCCTCTAAAAATATAATTAAGAAGATTAGAGGGGTGTTTTTGTAACTCATAGAAAACTAAGATGGAGAGTTATACTTTTTGCAAAGTTTGTTCAGTGGTAATAGTACGAACAGTTCTAGTTGAAGAACGCATCACTATAGAATGAGTAATATTTCTACCTTTATAGTGTTTAACGCCATTTAACATAAAACCATTAGTTACTCCGCTGGCTGCAAACATTACGTCACCTTTAGCCATTTCTTCATGAGTATATTTCTTATTAAGATCTGTAATACCCATTTTTCTAGCACGTTCAATTTGACCTTGGTCATCATTGAATACTAATCTTGCCTGCATCTGTCCACCAGTTGCTCTTAGAGCTGCGGCTGCAAGAACACCTTCTGGCGATCCACCAATACCAAAATAAATATCAGCAGTTGGATTAGGTATTGCAGTGGAGATTATTCCAGCTACATCACCATCAGTAATAAGGTTGATTCTAGCTCCAGCCTCTCTTACTTCTGCGATTAATGCTTCATGACGGTCTCTTTCCAAAATAACAGCGGTTAAATCTGAGATGTCACATTTTCTAGCCTTAGCTAAATTTTGTAAATTAATTTTTGCAGAGGTATCTAAATCGACAACACCAAGTGGTAAGTCGTTACCTACGGCAATTTTATCCATATATACGTCTGGTGCATGTAAGAAACATCCTTTTCTTGCAAAGGCAATTACTGCTAAAGAGTTTGGGCTACCAGTTGCACAAAGGTTAGTACCTTCTAACGGATCAAGAGCTATATCTATAGCTGGTCCGTTACCTGTTCCTACTTTTTCACCGATGTAAAGCATAGGAGCTTTATCTCTTTCTCCTTCACCAATTACGACAGTTCCGTCGATGTCCATGGTGTTTAGTGAATCACGCATTGCATTTACTGCTGCTTGATCTGCGGCATCTTTCTCGCCTTTACCAATCCAGAAGCTACAAGCAAGAGCTGCATATTCTGTTACTCTGACTGCTTCCAAAGCAAAATTTCTATTTAAATTTTCTTCGTTTTCTTTATCTTGTGATAATTCGTTACTCACGTTTTTCATACTTCAATTCATTAATTTATTTCATCATAAAATTTTTAATATTATTGTCCATATATTATGATTGAAAAATACATTGCACACGCCTGTGGAGGCATTAACGGATTAACCTATAGTAATTCAAGGGAAGCTCTAGAATTAGCGTATAAAAATGGACATCGCTTTATTGAGTTTGATACCAATAAAACCAGTGATGGTAAATATGTGCTAATGCATGATTGGCAGGAGACAAGGGTGAAGCTATTTGGTAAGACGGGGCAATTAACATATAAGGAATTTAAAGATGATTCTATGTTGTCTGGTTATCATCAAATGGACCTATCTGAGATATTGGAGTGGTTTGTAGAGCATCCTGATACTTATATTGTTAGTGATACTAAAGAGATTGATCCCATTGAGTTTTTGGAATATGTAATTACGAATTACCCGGAGCTTAAAGATAGAGTGATAATGCAGATTTATCATTTCTCAGAATATCAGGAAATATATAACCTAGGCATAAAGAATATTATTTTTGGTACTTACCGCATCGATAGTTCAGATCAGGAAATAATAGATTTCTTGGCGGGGCATCCATGTTATGCAGTTTCGATGGTCATTGCTAAAGCGGAAAAAGGGTTTGCATTAAAGGTGAAAAAGGCTTTAAATTTAGCGACAATGGTATTTCCCGTAAATAGTGAAATAGATGAGGATAAATACAAAAACCTAGGAATTGATTTTTTCTTTACCGACTATCTCACACCTTAAAAAAACAAATGAATTACATAGACCAGCAAGAAGAGTTAGAAGATTTGTGCAAATCTTTAGAGCAAGAAAAAATCATAGGATTTGATACTGAATTTATTAGAGAAACCACATTTGTTCCTGTTTTGTGTTTAATGCAAATTTCTACAACAAAGGATATCTATGTGATAGATCCATTGGAAATAGATATTTCTTCTTTGATAAAGATTCTAACCAACCCTGATATTCTAAAAATTATGCATAGTAGTGTGCAGGATATAGACGTATTCTACAAAAATTTTGAGATCATTCCAAAGCCCATTTTTGACATACAAATAGCAGCAAGTTTCCTAGGTTATGGAGATAGTATTTCTTATGCAAAACTAGTAAAGAAGCTGACTGGAGCTGCCATATGCAAGGAAAGTAAGCTGACGAATTGGCAGTTAAGGCCATTGAATGAAAAGCAAATTAGCTATGCTGCAAATGATGTTAAATATTTGCATGAGATGCATGAGACGCTTTTAAATAAGCTGGAAGAAGAGGAGCGTCTTGCGTGGGTGGATGAAGAACATGAGAATCTTTACACTTTAGATAGCTATTATCTTGATCCAGAACTTGCTTGGAAGAGGGTGTCTCAAAATAGAGAAATTCCATTTTTCTTGAACTACCTTAAGAGCTTTGCGAAATATCGCGAAGAACTAGCTGTACAAAATGATAGGCCTCGCCGTTTTATTATAAGAGATGAGGTCTTGGTTCGTTTGGCTAAGTTGCAGCCAAAGCATCAAGAGGACCTTAATAAAGATAGAGTTCTTAAAAAGTTACTACCTAAAAATTTGGTGTCAGACTTAATCTATTTAAGTAATGAAGTCAGAAAAGAAAAGGAAGAGCTGGTAGTGCCAAATAAACATAAACTATCCACGAGTAAGGAATTACTATCTGATTTGCTTAAGCTTTATTTGAAATATGTCTCTCAGCACTACAAAATAGCCTTAAAAAATATAGCAAGAACTAGAGATATAGATAATTTTTTGAATGATGAGCCAGTTAAATTTACTTCAGGATGGCGCAATGATGTATATGGTAAGGTTGCTGCCGAGATAGTAGCAGGTAAGAAGATGTTAGTGGTTGAGGAAGGTAAGCTTGCCATCAAAGATACTCCCTGATGGCGCGCAATATTTAAGTTAAGCTTGCTTAGTTTCTAAGGCTTTTATTCTTGCTTCAATGTCTTTGTAAGAACGAATATTATCAAGCAATTTATATAGATTCTTAATTCTTTTAAATGCTCTCCATACTAAAAATAAAATTAAGATGGTAGAAAATGACAATATACTTAAGAATATTTTAACAAATTTTATGAGACCATAAGCCTTGTTTTTGATGGATTCTAATTCATCGATATTTTTCCTAACGTCACCAATGGCTTTATCTACTTCTGAATCAATTTTATTATCATAATATTCAATTCTATCATTGATACGCTCTTCTAATTCAGCAATTTTGTTATCTGCTTCATTTTTAATACCATCAGTTAGGCTGCTTAGAGAAACCTTCCCTTCTTTCTTTGCACTATTTTGAACGCTTGCTTTAGCATTATCTTCAAGTTTGTCTAAAGCATCATCTAGGTTAAAGGCAAAAGCTGAAGTTAGTGAAATGGTTAGGATTAAAGATAGTATTAATTTTTTCATGATTATCTCTATAAGTTAATAGTTTTCATTAAAGCTTGTACAGCTGATACAGAAGCGTCGAATTCTTTTTGCTCATCAGCATTTAAGTCTAATTCTACAATTTTTTCAACCCCATCTTTACCAATCATTACTGGCACACCAACGTAGGTTTCTTTAACGCCATATTCACCATTTAAATGAACTGCACATGGCAAGATTCTTTTTTGATCTTTTAGGTAAGACTCAGCCATTGCAATAGCGCTAGATGCTGGAGCATAAAAAGCAGAACCATTTCCTAGTAATTTTACAATTTCAGCGCCACCACTACGTGTGCGGTCAGCAATTTCGTTTACGCGCGTCTCACTAATCCAGCCCATTTTAACTAGTTCTGGAATAGGAATTCCGCTAACAGTTGTAAATCTCATTAAAGGTACCATAGAGTCACCATGACCACCTAAAACAAATCCACTTACATCTTCAACAGATACTTTTAATTCTTCAGCTAAAAATAATTTTAATCTAGCAGTATCTAATACACCTGCCATACCAACTACTTTATTATGAGCAAAACCAGTCGTTTCGCGCATAACCCATACCATTACGTCTAGTGGGTTGGTAATTACAATAACGAAAGCATTAGGTGCATGTTTTTTAATTCCTTCACCAACTTGTTTGATAACTTTAGTATTTGTTCCGATAAGATCATCTCTGCTCATACCAGGCTTTCTAGCAATTCCAGCAGTAACAATTACTACGTCACTATCTGCGATATCTGCATAATCGGCTGTACCTTTTATTTTAGCATTAAAACCTTCAACACTACCACTTTGAGAGATATCTAGGGCTTTTCCGCTTGCTACTCCTTCTGACAAATCAAGTAAAACAACGTCTCCCAATTCTTTTAAAGCAATTAAATGAGCCAAAGTCCCACCAATATTACCTGCTCCTACCAATGCAATTTTATTTCTTCTAGCCATCAAACACATACCAATAATTATACGAAAATCTTGCCGCTTTGTTTAACAGCTATCGCTGGATTAGTCAATTGTGTTAAGGGTGGTTTGCTGGCAAGTGGTTGATAATATAGGTTATTATTGCTGAGCTTAAAAATGGAAGTGTAAATAGTTGTGCGCCAGTTGCAAAAATGGAACTATATTAATATTCGTTGCGAACAAATGTTGAATCACTATGTCTAGAGATGATAATCAAGAGAATGTAGAAACCCCTGCAGCAACTGCAAGTAGAGGGACGACAATATCGGAAAGGTTTAGCCGGGATAAAGCAGCTTTAATGGAGCGGGCTAATAGCTATTTAGAAGATTTTCCTCAAGATGCTGGGGAAGTTACAGAAGAAGAGATAGCCCAGCATAGGAATCAAGCTAGCGTATTAGTGCAAGAAGCTGTTTCCGGTGATTTAGGATCTGCTTCAGCCCAAATTTCTAATGCAATCAGAGGTTTCTCAAAGTCAAAGTGTTGCTACTAGTGTAGTGGAGCAGCAAGAATCGGTGAAGAAGGCGGCGGTGGTGGAGCAAGGACCTGAAACTGATGAACTTGAAAATAGACCGGATATAACAGGAAATCTTCAACGACCAGGCCCATTAGAGCTAGTTAAACAACCAAGTCTGGAGAGTGACGCAAGGCAAGGTTTAGGTGGGAAAGATGGCACTGTAGTTCCAACAGAGGTAGCTGATGCTATTGCATCTGCCGGCCAATCTTTTTAAAAACATAAAGTTTCTGGTGGGAGCGGGAAAGTAGCGCCAGCTCCTGGCGGTATAAGCACTGAGCGTGCTCAGGAGATACACGCTGGAGGAGACGACGTTGGAGGGAAATAGTATATATTTCCCGTTAGTATCCTACTGATTCATTGAGTCAAAGAAATCGGCATTGCTTTTTGTGCCTTTGATTTTGCTTACTAAGAATTCCATAGATTCTATGGTATTCATAGGGCTAACAATCTTTCTAAGTACCCACATTTTACTAAGAATAGCTCTTTCAACTAATAGCTCTTCTTTTCTAGTACCAGATTTATTAATATCGATTGCAGGATAAATTCTTTTATCTGAAAGCTTACGATCAAGAACAAGTTCTGAATTACCAGTACCTTTAAATTCTTCAAAGATTACTTCATCCATACGTGAACCAGTTTCAATTAATGCAGTTGCAATAATTGTAAGTGAACCACCATTTTCAATGTTTCTTGCTGCACCAAAGAATCTCTTAGGCCTTTGTAGGGCATTAGAATCTACACCACCAGTTAGTACTTTTCCAGATGAAGGAACTACTGTGTTATATGCTCTAGCAAGTCTAGTGATTGAATCTAGTAAGATTACTACATCTTTACCTTTCTCAACTTGTCTTTTTGCTTTTTCAATTATTAATTCTGCCAATTGTACGTGACGTACAGCTGGTTCATCAAAAGTTGAACTTACTACTTCACCTTTTACGGATCTTTTCATATCAGTTACTTCCTCAGGTCTTTCGTCAATTAGAAGTACGAATAATGGAATCTCAGGATGATTTTGATTAATTGCATGTGCAATATTTTGCATAACCATAGTTTTACCAGTTCTAGGAGGAGCTACAATTAGTGCTCTTTGTCCTTTTCCTATTGGTGCAACTAATTCAATAACTCTAGTAGTTTTATCTTTAACTGTAGGATCATTAAATTCTAAATTTAATTTATCTTGAGGGTATAAAGGTGTTAAATTATCAAAGATAACTTTTTTATAACGTGCTTTAGTAGCCTCATCACCATTTAATAAAGTGGTGTTTTGTAGAGCAAAATATCTCTCACTTTTTTTAGGGGACCTTATCTCACCCATAACGGTGTCACCAGACCTAAGTCCGTATTTTCTGATTTGGCTAGGTGATACATAAATATCATCTGCACCTGACATATAATTAGTTTCAGGAGATCTTAAAAATCCAAAACCATCATTTAATACATCTAACACACCGCCACCAACTATCATGTCACCATTTAATGCACCTTGCTTTAAGATGGCAAATAGTAAGTTTTGTTTGTACATTGTGTCTGGATTTTCAATCTCCATTTTTTCTGCCAAGACAACTAGGTCTTCTGGAGATAAAGCTTTTATTTCTTGAAAATCTAAAGTATTTCCACTGGGCTCAGGTTGGGGTTCTCTATTATTGTGCCTATTATCTCTTCTGTGATTATTATTTTCTCTGCGTTCTGGTCTTTCAGATCTTTCTGGTCTCTCAGATTTTTCTTCTTGTGGTTTTTTGTCTGATTCTGCTTCTGCAGTTGCTTCTGTTTTATTATCTTGTACAGCATCTTGGACTTCTGTGTTTTTTCTATTTAAAAAACGACGACGCGGTTTTTGCTCAGGTTCTTTTGTCATGATATATTTTGTAATTTTAAGGAAAAGTGAGATCGAGAAGATCTCGTGACTATAGCTTTATAGTGTGTTGGGTTATATGTCAATAGAAAACACTTTAATTAAAAGGGCTTTAAAACTACTAAAAAGACAATTGCTATCATTAGCACGGTAGGAATTTCATTTGTGATTCTATAGAATTTCTCAGATTTGGTGTTTTCATCACGCGCAAATTTCTTAACTGTAGATGCACAAAATCCGTGATATGCCGCTAATAACAATACAAAAGAGAATTTTGCATGAATCCATTTTTCAGTCATGTAATAAGCCGGATATTGTTGGATGATTGCTATACCAAAGATAAAGGTAATAATCATAGCTGGAGTCATGATAAATCTTAACAATTTATGCTCCATGATTTTGAACTTTTTAGAAACTGCGCTTCCTGGTTTCTCACTTGCGTGATAAACAAATAAGCGAGGCAGGTATAATAAACCTACCATCCAAGAAATAACTGCAACTATATGAGCGGCTTTAAGCCATAAATAAAGTTCCATTGAGGATTATTTATTCTCTTCTTTTTCTTTAGATTCAGCAGGCTTTGCTTCAACTTTCTCATCAACAGGTTTTTCCTCAGCTTTTGCATCAACAGGTTTGTCTTCAGTTTTTGCAGGAGCTGTACTAGGTCTTCCACCAGCCATAAAGCTAACGCCACCAAATCTTTCTTTAAATTTAGCAACTTTACTTACATTTTCATTAATGAAAGTAGTACCACCAGTCCAAGCTGGGTGTGTAGTAGGGTCGATATCTAGTTTTAGCGTATCGCCAGGTTTACCGTAAGTTGAGTTAGTCTTAAACTTAGTACCATCAAGCATTTGAACATTAATCTCATGGTAATCTGGGTGAATTCCTTTCTTCATTTTCTTCAAATAAAAATTATAGTGGAAGGAATATATAGCAACATTAGAGTAGTTTGCAAGTAAAAAGCTATAGCGAATTATGCAATATGATTTAAGGTGCCGTGCCCAGTTCCAGGTACAATTGCATTCTTCATAGCTCTAAAGACGTACTGACGTGCTTGCTGGATAGATTCTTCTAAGCCTATTTTATTGGCTATGCCAGTTGCGATCGCGGATGCAAGCGCGCAGCCGCTTCCATGGTTATTGTTGGTAGGAAGGCGGGGGCTTTCAAAAATCTTAAGCAATTTATCAGATAGCAATACATCATGAACCATTTCATCATCCTGCAGATGCCCTCCTTTTAGTAATATAGCTTGTGCTCCCATACGCTTCATAATTTGAGTAGCTACCACCATGTCATCAAGGCTAACAATTTTCATGTTACAGATAGTTTCGGCCTCAAGAATATTAGGCGTGACTAAGCAGCATCTTTGCATAAGAGAATCTTTAATAAAGCTTAATGATTTATGGGTCATCTTGCTTAGCTTTACTCCGCTAGATGAAATCATTACAGGATCAAATATGATTGGTGCATCAGGAATAAGCTCGTCTAAGCAGGTAAAAATAGTCTCTAAGCTTTGCAAATCAAATATCATGCCTATTTTGACCGCATCAATAGGAATATCAGTGCAGATTGTGCCAATTTGTTTGGCAATAAATTCAGGATGTATAGGCAAGATCTCGGTGACGGTTAGAGAATTTTGAGCTGTTAGAGCGGTAATGGCTGTTGTTGCATAACCACCTAAATTATTAATTGTCTTAATATCAGCTTGGATCCCCGCTCCCCCTCCGGAGTCTGACCCAGCTATTACTAAGATTTTTCCAGGCATTATTAATTAAATGTAATGGTTGTACTTTTGTATTTGTTTTTTCATCTCCAATTGCTTTTACTATTTGCTCTGCAATTTTATTTATTTCTGACATTTTGCTACCTTCCACCATAACGCGTAAGACGGGCTCTGTACCAGATTTGCGAACTAATATTCTTCCACTATCCCCAAGTTTTTTCTCAGCTTCATTAATTAAATTAATTAATATAGGGTCTTCTATAGAGAAATCTTTAGAGATGCGAACATTTTTAAGAATTTGAGGAAGAGGAGTAAAACTACGTGTGAATTTATTATCTGATTCTACAATTACTGCAAGTACTTGCAGAGCTGCAATAAGCCCATCACCTGTAGTTGAATAATCTGAGAGAATAATATGTCCAGACTGCTCTCCTCCAACATTATAACCGTTAGATTTCATATATTCTGCAACGTAACGATCACCAATATCTGTGCGTTTGAGTTTTAGGTTTATGTTTTGCAGGTGTTTTTCTAAGGCAAGGTTAGACATTTTTGTCGTAACTACTCCGCCACCTTTTAGCATTTTATTTTTCTTCCAATATTCTGCGATGGTTGCGATGATTTGATCACCGTCGATAATTTCTCCCTTGCGGTCTACTATTAGAAGTCTGTCGGCATCTCCATCTAATGCTATACCAATATCCGCCTTATTTTTTACAACTTCTTTGGAAAGCATGGCAGGATTAGTAGATCCACATTCTTCATTAATATTAAATCCATTTGGGTTGTTTCCTAAAGCAATGACTTCAGCCCCTAATTCCCATAATACAGTAGGACCAATTTTATAGGCTGCACCATTTGCGCAATCTATGACTACTTTTAAACCATCTAAGGTTCTCCCCTTTGGAAAGGTGCTTTTGATATGCTCTACATAACGACCAGTTGCATCATCAATACGTTTTGCTTTACCGATTTTATTTGCAGTAGCCAAATATTTTGAAAGATCTTTTTGCATTAAATCTTCTATTTCTTTTTCTATGGCATCAGAGAGCTTGTGTCCATCTGGGCCAAATAATTTAATACCATTATCTTGAAATAGATTATGCGAAGCTGAAATCATAACTCCTAAATCGGCGCGCATTGATTTTGTAAGCATTGCAACCGCAGGAGTGGGTATTGGTCCAGCTAGGATTACATCCATTCCCATAGAAAGAAGGCCGGCAGTTAAGGAATTTTCAATCATATATCCAGAAAGCCTAGTGTCTTTTCCGATGATCACTCTATGGCGATGATTACCACGTCTAAATTTTACTCCAGCAGCTTGTCCTGCTTTAAGCATGATGTCGGGAGTAACACTGCCTTGATTTGCAGTTCCTCTTATACCATCTGTACCAAAATATTTACGCGCCATATCACTTTATTTTTAGAGGGTTACCATAGCAAAAAAAATCTAAAAAGCTAGAATTAAGAAAAGCCGGTATAGCGTTATCTAGGTACATCAAGCCCGGATTGAGTTTTGAATTTGAAGCCCATGATACATTCCTTAGTGTTACGATTCATGTCATATTCCCAAGAAGAATCTTTACTTTCACTATTAGCTACCCTATCTCCTGCACTATCGATGATACAGGTGGTTGTATCCCAGTCAGTGCTATAGCCATTTCGGCCATAAACGGAGCCAGTTCCAGGATTCCCATCAT
>Ga0302127_10002654_pt1 | contig 10810 bp, 9 predicted proteins | sample CB4_SCM_MG_FD_204452 | JGI IMG/M metagenome (GOLD analysis project Ga0302127, IMG submission 204452) | Marine microbial communities from Western Arctic Ocean, Canada - CB4_SCM | ecosystem: Environmental > Aquatic > Marine > Oceanic | place: Canada: Western Arctic Ocean | collected 2017-09-24
TTAACTCAGTTCTTGAAGTCAGCTCCTTACTTTGCTCGGAGGCAATCGCGGCTAATTGACTACTCTTTGGCCTACTGAAGAAGTATTTCGCTGATTCAGTTTTAGAAATTTTTATGACTTCTCCACAGATTTTTATCTGACGATCAATTGAATGCCAGGGAAAGTGTAAACTAATTTTGGAATTTTGATTCAACTCATCAGCCTTACGACTACTGTAATTCGTGTAAAATACAAAACCTTCATTGTCAAAATGTTTTAATAAGACGATTCGTTGACTAGGTTGCCCATTAACCGCAACTGTAGCAATAGTCATGGCTGTTGGGTCGCTGACTTTAAGATCGATGGCTTGCTGCATCCAGATTTTAAATTGCTCGATAGGATTCTCAGCCAAGTCTTCACGGCTTAAGCCACCATGCAAATATTCTCGCCGCAGCGACTCTAAATCCATATCTAAAAGTCCATCCTAAGTGAGTTTTATAAAGGCCTCGATTCTGAACGCCTATTTTTTCAAAGTTAATTTCAGCAAAGTTTTTCTACGAATAGGTTAATGAAAATCTTTTTCCAATAACTGCAGCATATTGCAAATAAAGGAATCTATTCTGGTATTTAGAATATCTTAGCGAGCTAGATTACCATATTCCCACCACTGTGGCCTGGGAGCACCGGTATCGTAATAAAATGTACCCTGCCCATGCTTGTTACCGGCAAAGAATCCACCAACAAATTTCGTGCCATCGGACCAGCGATAGGTTCCTTGCCCTTGATAGTGATCGTTTACGAACTGACCAGAATAGTTCTCAGTATTTTCACTCAACCAATGTTCCGTGTGTTGATTCTCTTTCCACTCCGGTAAATTGAAAAAATACGACCCTTGGCCATTGCGCTTATCATCACCCCACTGGCCTATATAAAGATTTCCTTTTCCATTCCAGTAAGTTCCGCGGCCTTGCCTAATTCCATTCGCCCAATTTCCTCGGTAAACAGATTTGGCGAGGAAAGAAATAGGAATTTCTAGCCTCCCAAAACCATTAAACTCGCCGTCCTTAAATTCACCTACGTAGCTACCCTTGCCGAATTCCGTTATTAATTCCAAAGTGCCTGTTCCTGCTAGGCAATCCCCACGGGTGCAGGTCTCTTCTGTGACAGCCGCCAAAGATTGAGCTAGCGTTATCTCCCTGGTGAACACAATGGCAATAAGCAATATTGAACAATAGGTTATTTTGATAAAAATGAGTTTATTTGACGTTTTCCTTTTTTTAATCAAAGCCATAGAGCTTTCCTCATAGCGAAGTTATAGGCTACAGATAGTGTTGATTATATACTTATAGACAATTGGCTCAACAGATTCTCAAGCAATGACATATCTTACTATAGGAGAAATTAAAAAAGCGGAATCCGAAAAAGCATCCGGCGATATAGTTAAGTTAGTCTGCGGCGGCCGAGTTGTCATACAACTTTGCGGAGGACATTGAGGGGACTGATACTTACTACTTGACGCGTAGAATTTACTCCAAGTCCAGCGATGATGAGCATACCCAGCAACGGGCCTGCTAACCAGACCCAATAATGAAAATTGAATTCTTGCTCGAAAATTTCTTCCTGCAAGTAATAAAGGCTCGCCTCAGCTCCCATTGTTGCTATAAGTCCTGCTACAAACCCAATCATTGCGAACTCGATCAGCAAGCTCGAAAGAATGAGTTTTTTACCGGCGCCTAAAGTCCGCAGTATGGCATTCTCATGAAACCTTTCGTCCAGTGTCGCGTTGACACATGAAAGTAGAACCAATCCACCACATAATAATACCAACACAGAAATTAACTCTATTGCTGAGGTAACCTGCGCGATTATAGTTTGGACCTGTTCTATCAGCGCATCAATTTCAATTACAACAATAGTAGGAAACAGTTGGATCAAATCATTCAAGAGAATTTTCTGCTCTCTCTCCATTAATGCCGTTGACAAAAATGTCGACCCTAAGTGATCTATGGTTCCGGGAGAAAATATTATAAAAAAGTTTGGCTGCATGTTATCCCAACGCACACTGCGAAAACTGCTCACTTCGGCTGAAATGATTTGCTGATTTACTTCAAACTCCAAGCTATCACCTAACTCCAAATCTAGCCAATCGGCATAGTCCTCTTCAATGGACACATAGCCTGGCTTAATATCTTCTCCCCACCAACTTCCTGCTGTAATACGATTATCATCCGGCAGCTCATCCGCCCAAGTGACTTGGCGCCGACTCAGAGAGCCTCGAACTCGCCGGCCTTCTTCGGCCGCTTCGGAATCAGGCGCATCCAGATTCCCTGCAGCAGCAGATGGCTGAGCATCTATCGATGCTCTAATTTCCTCATACTGACTCTCTTCTGCTCCCGCATTTTCTGTGAGATTGCCTCGTTCGGAAGAGCTTTCTAGATCCTCTTCCGGCTGCGGGATAACACCATTCACAGTATTTACTCGGGCACTAATTAATGGGTAAAAAGCATTACCTTCAACTCCGTTTTCATTGAAAAAAGCTTCAATACCCTCGATTTGATTTTGTGAAATATTCATCATGAAATGATTAGGAGTATCTTCTGGAAGTTGCGCCTGCCAATCGTCAATCAGGTCAGTACGAAGCAAAGTTAGAATTAACAGTGACATAATTGTTACTGAAAAAACCATTACCTGAAGAACATTTTGAGTTCTTCTTCTTCTCGCAGCGGTCATAGCAAGTTTCCAAGCACTGCCTGCCTTCATACCCACAGACCCACTTGAACGCAAGAATAGATAGGAAATAATAGAAAGAAAACCCGCAATTCCAACGATAACAATCACCAAAACCGAAGTTAAATAAAAATTCTGACTGTACCAGTAGACTAGAAATATCGCGCCGAGAATGCCAAATATATAAGGTATTCTCGCGCTTATTTTTTGTTGGCTAATATCTTTTCTGAGTACCCGTAGTGGCGGAGTTTCTCTTAACGCCAACAAGGGCGGCAATGCAAATGCTAACAAGCAAATGAATGCCGTCAGCGAACCGATTACATAAGGCTGAAAACCAGCAGCAGGCAAAGATATCAAAAGTACAGATTCCAATAGCAGTAGAATTCCTTGGTGAACTAAATAGCCAAGAAGCGAACCAACAACAATAGCAATTGCTGCCAAAACTATCTGTATTGCCAAATAGATGGTAGCGATTTGAGAAGAGGTACAGCCAAAGGTTTTTAGTATCGCCACATAATCATAATGGCGTTCACTGTAGCGCTTGGCTGCCAACGCAATAGCGATTCCCGCAAGTAGAACCGCAAACAAAGATCCTAGTAATAGAAAACTTTCAGCCCGATTGAGAGCCTCACTGACTTCTTCGCTCTCATCTCTTACATCTCGAATATAGTATTTGCCTAGCCATTGTTCTTGGCCACGAAACCAGCTTTCGAAATCATTGAGTTTTTGTTGATCATCATCGGCAAATAAATATCGATAGCTTATTCGGCTGCCAACTTGGACAACATTCGTTTGTTCAACGTCATCCATATGCAGCATGAGTCTGGGCCCAGCATTATCAACCATGCCACCACCAGACCGGTCTGGCTCAGCGATAATTATCTTACCTACTCTTAGCTCGGCCTCACCAATAAAAACCGAATCACCAACCTCTACACCAAGAGCCGACAGTGCTCTGCTTTCTAACCAAACCTCACCAACTGGTGGGCCGTTTTGAATTGGCGTTCCCCGAATGAATGCCTCTTCAGCAACAATGACTTCTCCGCGCAATGGATACGTGTCAGTCACCGCTTTCGCAGCCACTAACATATTACCTGAGCCTGAAAAGGCCATAGATGTAAATGACAAAGTCTCAGCAGTTCGCAAACCACGAACCCGCCCTTCTTCGAGTACTTCTTCAGGCAGCAAACCACGGCCGCTGACAATGCGATCAGCAGCAAGCATATTTGCTGATTCCAGTATTAATGCTTTTTCTAATCTGTCAGTAAACAAAGCAATACCAGTAACAGAGGTTACCGCCATAACTAGAGCGAAAAACAATAGCCGTAATTCGCCGCCGGTCCAATCGCGCCAAAGTAAGCGCATGGCCAAACCCAATAAATTACTGAGCGGTTTTTTATCGCTTAGAACACTTGCTCTCATGCTATGCAACCGCGGTTCCCTCATTTGTTTCACCACTGACGATTTCTCCAGCAACTAATTTTACACTGCGGCCACAACGTTTAGCTAAACGCTCATCGTGGGTTACTAATACTAATGTGGTGGTGAATTCTCGATTTAAATCAAACAACAGATCGGCAATTTTCGATCCAGTAGCTGTATCTAAATTTCCTGTGGGCTCATCGGCGAATAGAATTTTCGCCTGAGTCGCAAAAGCTCGAGCGATTGCAACTCGCTGTTGTTCACCTCCAGATAATTGGTTAGGATAATGATGGCCACGTTCTGCCAATCCAACTCGTTCCAGCAGCTGCTTGGCCTTTTCATTTGCTTCAGCATCCCCCTTCAGTTCGATAGGCAACATGACATTTTCTAAAGCCGTCAGACTTGGCAATAACTGGAAGGACTGGAATACGAAACCCACCACCTGGCCCCTAAGAACTGCTCTTTGCTCTTCATCCAATGAAGCCAAACTATGTCCATCGAGAAACACATCACCTGAACTTGAACCGTCGAGACCCGCCATCAAACCAAGCAAGGTTGACTTACCTGAGCCGGAGGCTCCGACGATGGCCACAGCTTCTCCCGCATCAATGGAAAGATTAATGCCCTTTAATATTGTTAACACCCCTTCGCTGGTATTAACACTCTTAGTAAGATGTTCAGTACGTATCATGACTTTCGCCCATTCAACCTCATAGTCAAACCTTTATCCGCCTGCCTTGTTTTCAAAAACCTATTAAGCCAGTTGTGGCACAGCAAAAACAGCCAGCATTATAGTCGAATTATGTGCTGTGTATGCTATGAAGTGTGCTTTTGGATTGCATCTGAGCTGAGGGTCTATAAAATTAAGGCTTGAAGTCTTTTTTCTCCATTCTCAGCAATTTATTAGCACATTTTGGGAACTATTTTACCTTGTACGCTATTAATAAACTCCTTACTCGATTACTAGCTGTATCCCTTCTCACTGCAGGCGCACCACTGCAAGGGGCCGACGACGACTATGTGTTAATGGTATTTGGCGATAGCCTCAGTGCCGCTTACGGAATCAATGAGGAAGAAGGATGGGTAACACTTTTGGCCAATAAGCTTCGCAATGATCAATGGCCATACAGAGTCGTGAATGGCAGTATTAGTGGCGAGACTACCACTGGTGGCTTAGCAAGGCTTCCCGCCATGCTCGACAGTTATCAACCTGAAGTAGTTATTCTGGAACTGGGCGGAAATGATGGATTGCGAGGCTTGCCTCTGGAAATTCTTAAATCCAATATGCTCATTATGATCAGCCTAATTGAAGAGCAAGGCGCTGAAATCTTGTTAACAGGTATACAAATACCACCTAATTATGGTCCTCGCTACACGGAGCCGTTCTATAAGCTTTATGAGGAATTGGCAGCAGAAAAGAACTTGGCGTTGGTACCTTTCTTGATTGAGGGGATTCCACAGCAACCAGAGCTTATGCAAAATGATGGGATTCACCCTCGTGCCGAAGCTCAATATATGATCCTCGATAATGTCTGGGTTGTACTGGAAACGATGTTACAGAAGCGGCAATAGTAGAAGATTGAAAGACGTATGAGCCAAATAGAAGAGAGTTGAATATTATCTACATTGCCTCGCAACAATGCCTTATCATTATACTCAACGTTAATGAACCTGCACCTCCTTTGCCCTTACCATCGAAAGAAGTTGCTCTACCATCTTTTCTGAAGTGGAAAATTTAATCTAATAATGTAACCGAGAGTGATTAATGCCGCCGTAATGAAGTCATTATAGAATAAAAAATTAACCAAGAATTGAGCTATCAACTTCGGTGATCGGTTCGGATTTTTGCGTACGTGGGTCATCACCAATTCTAAAAAGCATAATAGCAGAGGCGATATTACAAATAGCAATGGCTAATAGCGCTAAATTGTAATCACCGACAGTGTCATAGTAATAAGCGACTAATACCGGTCCAATCGCAGACATACCAAAAGTAAACGGCATAGCAGTACTCCGGACTGATCCAAGATAACGGCGGCCAAAAAACGAAGCCCAAATAACTTCCTGCAAAGGAAGCAGACCCCCCCAACCTATGCCCATTATCAAAAAACTGCCGTAAATCAAATAATCAATCTGTCGGGATACACTAAAAACGATTGCCATAACGGAAAAGCCAGTGATCGCAGCGCCCAATCCTGCCAGCTTCTTCGGACTGTATTGATCAATAAGCATCCCCCAAAAAGGTTTACTCAAGAAAGCTGGAATTGATGCAATAGAAATCATAGACGACGCAACCAATCTCGAATAGCCAGCATCTGACATTAGCGGAATCGTTTGAATCAACATGGTGGTTATTGAAATCTGAAATAGACCAAAGGCTAAAACTAAAAAATAAAACGCTGAGGTGCGCATAGCCTCAGCACGCGTCATTGATTTATCGAAATCTGCTTTCGCAGCATCGCCACCACCCGAAGCTATATCTTCGGCAGTTTTGCCATCTGGGTGCATTGAATAGTCTTCTGGGCTGCGTCTTATCAGCATGGCCATGGGCAAAGTAAAAACCATTGCTCCAATACCGAGCATTTCCCAGGCACTTCGCCAACCATACACGTCTACCATCCAGGTTGCGATTGGAGGGAGAATGACACCGCCTAAGGAAATACCCATACCTGCAACTGCAACAGCTCGACCTCGTTTTTCTACGAACCACTTTCCCAGAGTTACATTGATCACTAAATTGCCAATCATGGCCGCACCCATTGTCAATATAAGGCCATTGAGCACAAGCCACTGGGCAAGACTATTGATACTTCCTAAGCTGTATACTGCAGCGGATAGAGTCAGCGATCCAATAATAATGAAAGGACGGCCACCATAGCGATCAATATAGGATCCAATGATAAAGCCGGTAGTGGCCATGACAATCTGACCTATTGACCTAGATGCCGAAAATTCAGCACGGCTCCAACCAAATTCCTCAGTCATGGGGATCATGAAAGAACCAACTACATAGTTTGCCATACCAACAGCTACAAATTGAGTAACAAAACCTGCTACAACAATCCAATAGCCAAAGTAAATATGGTTATCTGAATGAACCAATAGAAAATCCTGAGAAATGAGTGAGCGAATCTTAATCGATCAGCGCCCGATAGTATAGATTCAACATTAAGACCCTTAAAGAAAAACTAATAATAAGATACCTGCCCCCAATATCTTAACTATATATAAGATTTAAAGATCGGACTTTTATAGATCAGATAAATTTAACAAATTGGCTCCATCAAGCCTCGCCAAATCATCCATGCTAGCCCCCTTAGACAATAAAAGTCGACACGATGTCCTTGCATCGGCGATATGAAGATGTCGCATATAGCAAGTTTTGCCTACCGTATTAAATAAAATAATATCTTAGTCTAAAAGATTAGGAGTTTGTGATATCCAAGTATTTGGCTATAACGGATTCAACTCCTTGTTGAATTGACTCCACCACTAAAGCATGGCCGATGGACACCTCAAGAATGTTGGGAATCTGTAGAAATTTGGCTAAATTCTTAAGGTCTAGGTCATGCCCAGCATTGACACCAATTCCTAAGGTTGTCGCCATCTCTGCTGTTTCTCTATATGCCTGAAATACAGAATCAGCAGACGCCGAACCAAAGCTGCTAGCAAATTCCTCTGTATAGAGCTCAATACGATCGGCTCCAACTCCCTGAACTTTCTTTAGTTCTAAAGGAGCAGGATCTAGAAATAAACAACTTCGAATTTGGTGCCGTCTTAATTCTGTCAATGTATCAAACAAAAACTGCTGGTTATTACCAATATCCCATCCGTGGTCTGAAGTTAACTGACCGGGCAAATCTGGGACTAAAGTGCATTGATCTGGACAAACTTCCAACACAAATTTAATGAAATCGTCTGAAGGGTATCCTTCAATATTAAATTCGATGTCATTCTTTTCCTTAAGGAGATCACTTAAAGCATATACATCTGCTCGGGTAATATGACGCTCATCGGGCCGAGGATGAACTGTAATACCTTTTACTCCATTAGCAATTATTTGTTCGACAAATTCCACTACATTGGGAAAATCACGACCTCTGGAATTACGAAGCAAAGCTATCTTGTTAACATTAACGCTTAATATTGTCATCGTTATAACTCTATCTATGGGAGAAAATATGAATTTAATTAAATATTAAGTTAGAAAATCCACGGCGATTTTATTAAAAGCCTTAGGCTTGTCTACATGTAACCAATGTCCACCCCCCATAATAATCTTAGAGGTAGCCTTTGGAAAATATTTTAGTATGTTTTTTTCATGCTCAATTTTTATATAATTAGATAAGGCGCCTTTTATAAATAAAACCGGCTTTTTAAATATTTTATTGCCGGTTGATTCAGCTCTGAGGTTGCCATACTCTTTCTTGATCACCGGTAAATTTATACGCCACCGATACCCGCCTGATTTCTCCCGCACTAAATTTGTAAGCACAAACTGTCGCGTAGACTCATCATGAATAAAGCTTCGCAGGTTATCCTCGGCTTCAACACGATTCTTAATTTTCGCCAAATCAAGCGATTCCATGCCCGTAATTACGCTCATTTGATCATCAGCAGAACTTTCATAGGCGACGGGTGCTATATCCACTACGATCAACTTACTGACAAGTTCCGGGTGGCTCAAACTAAGCTGCATTGCGACCTTACCGCCCATGGAGTGACCAATGATGGAACATGGCTCAATATCTAAATGCTGAAGCAGCTCTTGAATATCTTCAGCCATAATTTGGTAGTTCATGGTTTCTGCATGAGGAGAGCCGCCATGATTGCGCAGGTCTACACCAATCACTGCAAATCGAGCGGCCAGTTTTTTAGCATGCCACCCCCAATTACTGTGACTACCGAATAGCCCATGAAGGATTAATAACGGCTCACCTGAAGTTGAATATTGGCAATAATTTAGTTGCATAGTGTATTAGGGGAGGGCTTTTAAGAACTCCTGGACATCATCATGATGAGATTTTGTCTTAACCTTATCTATAATGTGGACAACGCGTCCCTGTTTATCGATTATGAAGCTTGTACGAATAATACCTAGATACTCGCGGCCCATAAATTTCTTTAGCCCCCACACAGCATATTTGTCAGCAACTGAGTGATCTTCATCTGAAAGGAGCGAGAAATTCAGATCTTCTTTCTCTTTAAATTTAGCCAACCTTTTAACAGGATCTGGGCTTACTCCAAGAGCCACAGCGTTTAGCTTAGTTAGCTGACTTTTGATGTCTCGCAAACCACAAGCCTGCAGGGTGCAACCAGGAGTCATCGCTTTTGGATAAAAATAGAGGATGACATTTTTCTGGCCTTTATAATCACTTAATTTAGTTTGCCTGTCATGCTGATCTAACAAAGTAAATGCAGGTGCCATATTTCCTATCTTAATAGATGTCATATTCTAAGTTTCCACAATTCGGCTCGAAAGTTATTATACCTAAGTAAGATTTCCCAAGCGCAACTTTCCCCATGTTATGATTTATTTGATGAACTCAATTCCACAATCCGTTGTTGTTCTTACTGGAGCTGGCATATCTGCCGAATCAGGCATCAACACATTTCGTGCTGCAGGCGGGCTTTGGGAACATCACTCCATCGACGAGGTCGCAACTCAGGAAGGCTTCGATCGTAATCCACCACTAGTTTATGAATTCTACAATCAACGCCGACGCCAACTATTGTCTGATGAGACCAAACCGAACCCGGCTCATACAGCTCTCGCAAAATTTGAACACGAATTTAAAGGTTCTTTTTTGTTAGTGACGCAAAATGTTGACGATTTACATGAGCGCGCAGGAAGCCAGAACCTTCTTCATATGCATGGTGAATTGCTAAAAATGCGCTGCCTGAATTCGAAGATAGTCTATGGTCTGCGAGGAGACTTAAATTTGGACTCAGAGTGCAAATGCTGTCGATCTCTAGGAAACCTGCGACCCCATATTGTTTGGTTTGGTGAAATACCCTTCCATATGAATCAGATTAACTCTGCCCTCGAAGCCTGCGACATTTTCATAGCTATCGGCACTTCTGGAAATGTGTACCCTGCCTCAGGCTTTTATCAGAAAGCTAAAATTCACAAAGCCACCACCGTAGAACTTAATTTGGAAGCATCAGATTCTTCTTTCGATGAGGGTATTTACGGGTGCGCCTCTGCAGTCGTTCCTGCTTATTTCGAAAAGCTGCTTCGCCCCTCAGACTAAGAATTCAAGCGTCTCTGGTAATAGACAGTTTTGGTCACTGCAAAGCTGCAAGGTAATTCCGATTTTCGGGCTAAAGCTGAGTGAGTTTTCCGGATAATCAGAACGATCCAGATATACTCTCACGCTCTTACGATCCTCATAGATTGGAATTTTCTTGCCAGCAAATTCAAGCTCCGCATCTGATTTTGGATAGCTGCAGCCTTGAAGCTCCCAATGTAACTCGCCTGCGTGCAAAAACACTTGCAATGGAATGTTATCATCCTGTCCAAAAGGTTCGGTAACCGGCACATCTATGGCAGGTACATTAACGAAAGGAGCTATCACATGCCAGCCTGGTTGCAGATCAATCTCTATTTCGAAAGTCATTTGGCCTCCTGCGGTCCGTTGTCTATTGCAAAGTGCCACTCGGGCTCTACCTCCACCTGCAT
>Ga0302127_10002659_pt1 | contig 10804 bp, 15 predicted proteins | sample CB4_SCM_MG_FD_204452 | JGI IMG/M metagenome (GOLD analysis project Ga0302127, IMG submission 204452) | Marine microbial communities from Western Arctic Ocean, Canada - CB4_SCM | ecosystem: Environmental > Aquatic > Marine > Oceanic | place: Canada: Western Arctic Ocean | collected 2017-09-24
CTTTAATGCCATTTCTTTTTGTTCACTGCCTTTTAGTGATGTTTTTTCAACTAATTCCATTACATATTTTATTATTAGATGTAAAGTGCTACTTCTTATGTTAATTGCTAATACTTTCACTTTTAGTTTTGCTAAAGTTGTATCATATAATTTTTGAATATTATTCTCCTGCGTAGGCTCGGTTAAAATTATACTTTCATTAACGGTTTCCATTTATAAATAATACATGTTTTTATTTTTAAATATGTATTTTTAAAAAATTATAAGTTTCTTCGATATCAAAAAAGGAAGTACTATATAAATAATTACACTTTTTTAGTGGAAGTTTTACACTTATTGAATATTTATTATGTATTTCTAATGTAAATCTTTCAGAACCATTTATTGGATTTAAATAAATTAGGGTTTGATTTACTGAATCAGGACATGTTTTAGATCCTATTTTTGATTTATATTTTTTTTTCTTAAAAAGTTTATTTATTTCATATAAATAATCAAAAAAATTTGTATCTATAGTATCAATTATTTTTTCTTCTTTCCTAGTTATTTCATTATTTTTATACATTATATAATTTGTTTAAAATATATAATATATATTGTTTATTTTTTTAATAACTTTTTATATAATTTTTATCGCTTTCCCCATCCCCATGTAGATTCATCATCCTCAGAATTTCCTACCCCAGGAATCGCAGGCATCGCAGGCATCGCAGGCATCGCGGGCATTAGAGATAGGGATACTTTACCTAAATTATTAATATATTCTAATATACCACATTTATTATCTTTTTTTAAGATAAGTGTTGAACCTATATTACCACCTACAATAAGAGTAAACATTGATGCCCAAACCGAAAAAGTCATTTTTTTATTCATCTCATTTTTTATTTCTTCATACCCTTCTCCTGGCTCCTCTGAAAATGCACTATTTACTAAATCTATTTGTTCTTTAACTGCTTGACATTTTTCTGGAGTTAATTTTGCAAAAAAATCATTTATTGATATTTGTTCCTCATTGTCTTTTTCACCACCTATTATTATATCATTTAATTCCATAATTCTTTTTGCTAATGGTGAATGTCCTAATCCTCCTTCTTCTTTATTTTCCATTCCTTCAATTATATTATATGAAAAACATATTCCAATTAAAAATAATAATATTAATATAATTATTTTTTTTTTATCCATTTTCTTATAATATTTTAATATATTTTATTAGAATATTATATTTTTAATTATTTTTAATTATTTTTCTTTTTTGGCTACTTATAAACCTTAACTATGAAGCCCATGGCGGGACTCGAACCCGCAACCCCCAGATTAGAAGTCTGGTGCGCTATCCATTGCGCCACACGGGCAAATTTCCCGATAAGGGGCTCGAACCCTTGGCCACTAGATTAAAAGTCTAGCGCTCTACCAACTGAGCTAACCGGGAATTTAAAAAAATAAATTTAAAGGTGCATATTTATATCTATATATATTCACAATATAATTATTAGATATATCTTTATATCTTTTTAATATATATTTAATATATGATTGAAACATGTTCAATATGTTTAGATTCTAATTTTGTTTATTCAGATACTCATGAAAACCGCAAATTTATTACTAAATGTAATCACATATACCACTATAATTGTATCTATCGGTGGGCTCAACGTAATAATTCATGTCCTACTTGTAGAACTACTAATTTACTAGATGAATTTATTAATTATAATTTTTACGATGATATTAATTATCATGATGATATTAATTATAATGCTCTTTTATTATCAATAATAAATGAACGTTTAAATATTGGAAATTTGATTGAACATCATAATCCTATTACGTATAATAATTTTGATGTCCATCTTGACAATTTAACCGATGTATTTAGTTATTATCATTATACAAATTTTACTCATAATCAGGATAATATCGATAATATTGATAATCTTATTCCTGTTATTAATTTACCCAATCAGGATAATCCTCCCGAAGTTATTAATTTAAGAATGAATTTGAATATTTATCGCCCTCGTTCTAATCATATACTTGGTTCTATGAATTTTAGCTAATGACTCTTATATTATTAACCTCTTTATTACTGCTCATTTTATTTATTTATTACAAAAAAAATTGATTCATTTTTCTTTATTTTACATAATTATTATTCCTCATATGCAGAGAGAAGAATGTATTATATGTTTTAATTCTCAATATTCTGATAATCCTGTCTCGCCCAAAAGATATTATTCTACTCCTTGTAATCATCATTTTCATTTTAAATGTTTAAAAAGATGGTGTAAAATTAATAATAGTTGTCCTACTTGTCGTCGTCATATTATTATGAATTTACCAAATAATAATGAAAATTATCAGGATTATGACTCGGCGTTTTATTTATCTTTAATTACACATTCATCACCACCAGAACCTTCATCACCACCAGAACCTTCATCACCACCACATTCATCACCACCACATTCATCACTAGACCGGACTCATTATTTTGATCCCTCAAATAATGATAATATTTCACAGGAAAATTATCATTATGATAATTTCAACATGATTAATATTGATAATGTATTAGATAACATGCGAAATGATTATAATGATGCTGGAATTGTTAGTCCTAATAATTTAAGTGAATATCATAGAACTTTTGGATATTCTACTATTTCTAGACATATTAATAATTATCAATTGCGCAACAGAATTAGACTACCATTTTATTATACTAGGCAAATTAGAGATATTCTTATACCTAATACTATTAATGGATTGCCTTTAGATAATATTGCTAATGATTAATAATTTTTATTTAACAAAGGTTTTAATAATATATATATATTTTTTTATATATATTATTAAAAATGTTTATGTCACGGGTGGGACTCGAACCCACGAGTGCGAACACAGACGGTCTTAAGCCGTCCCCCTTGGACCGCTCGGGCACCGTGACAGGTAAAAAAATTCAAAAATTCAAAAATTATATTATTCAATAACTGTCTCCTCCACTCGGGGTCGAACCGAGGACCTCGCGGTTAACAGCCGCACGCTCTGACCAACTGAGCTATAGAGGAATAAAAGAAAAATCGGGATGGTACGGTCTTTCCCGCCGTCTATTATTTTTTATTGCTGTAACCATCCCATAGCTCCCACCTGGATTCGAACCAGAGTTGATGGAATCAAAATCCACCGTGATAACCAACTACACTATGGGAGCAAAAAAAATGTTCTATGTGGGACTCGAACCCACGACCTTCGGCTCATAAGACCGACGCTCTAACCAACTGAGCTAATAGAACTTGTTTAAATATATTATTTCTTATAAAAACAATATCATAATCAATTTTTTTTTTAATAATATTTTTATTTTTTTTATTTTATTTTATTTTATTTTTTATCCATTATTCTCGCCGTTATATGCCTTCATCGTGTATATACTTTATACTCTACATATACTTATGTATTATCTTTAAATGCTTTTTTAAAATATTTATCCTTTATTTATTATTATTCATTGTTACGTGAAAGAATATTAATATAAAAAATTGATAGTGATATAAATTTAAACATACTATACGTATTTATTATGTTTAAAATGTTCATGAACACAGAAGCACGACTAATTCTTCTCACTATATTTATTGATAGCATCATGATATTTGTTATGATTTATGATATGTGGGAGCAAATAGAGAAGAAATAGAAAACCGCTGTAAGGCATGCGGATAAGCATTGATACATGTCTATTTTTTTTATATCATTTTATATACTATTTATGTCTACTTGTTTCTTTTTAATTGGTACTAAAAATTAATTATAAAATAGATTTTTTGATATTTATTTTATAATTTTGAGAGATTCTATTTTTACCTGTTTTTTATTATGTTTTTTTTCTATCTATTGATAATTGGGTTTTATATTGTCTTCTTTCTTTTCTTTCTCTTCTTTTCATAATTTATCAATAATATATACTTAAATATTTTAATTGAGTAAATATTATTATATCAAATTTTGGGTGGATATTTACAATTATTTTTTACTTCTCCGAGAGATTTTCTTTTTTTTATGGCGTTTTTTCTTCTTTTTTTGTGTTTTGCCTCTTGCTTCTTTTAATATTGATTTTGATTTTATATATTGGTTACTTGCTTTCTTTTGTTTTGATTTTTTATTTAATTCCAATAATTTAAATGCTGCGTCGTATGTTTTTGCCTCTTCTTTTTCATATCTCTCTTTATTTCTTGCCCGCCTATACGCGTCTATTCTTGCTCTTCTATTTATAAGTGTATGGCGCGTATTATTTAAATTATCACGATCCATATTATCTACTTCCGTCATATCATCCAACACATCGTCGTCGAAGACATATTCAATATTAGACATTATTGTATATATTTAAATTATTATTATTATTATTATTATTATTATTATTATTATTAACCCCCACGAGAGATTGTCTTTTTTATAAGATATTACTTATATAATGGGTTGACTTGTCCAAACTATAAATTATAAATTATAAATTATAAATTATAAATTATAGAAATTGTAAAGACGCCAATCTCCTTTTAAACCATTTTCATAAGAATATATCGCATTATTTACTCATATTCTTTATATTATTTTATAATATATTTTTGTGTATTTAATAGGTAAGGCAGAAATGAGTGTTTTATCTAGGAATGAGTTTTAAATCTAACCCCTTATTTTGCAGTTAAAAAAAGAAAAATATTTTGGATTGATATTATCATTTATATTTATCGTAACATTCATCCATATATTTTTCTCCTTCTTCTCGTCTATTAAATGATACCATATACATGTTTCCATCATATTTTAAAAATTATTTTATGCTTAAGGAAACCTTCCGTTGGAATGTAATTCAAAAATTTGATAGTTTATGTTAGATTATAAAAAAATTGAATATAAATAATTATTTCATATAATACAAATATACAATACTAACAATGAAGTAATACGTTGGGGCGGGAATCCCCACAATTTGTAACATCTCTATCCCCACAAAACCGTGATAATAACGAAGGTATATAATTTCCAAATGAGCCTTGATCACCTCTACTCTCTAGCCCGGAGCAAAGGAAATTATTATTTTAAAAGCCTTGTGAGCTCAACCTTTATCATATAAAAAAAACCATCTCAACACCAATTAATATTTGTGCAACATAATTCTTATAATAAACACGGGATTAGTCCAATTTAACTAAAATTGGTCCTGTCGAAATTATCAAGAGGGAATTTAGCAGGATATTAGACTCGCCAATTGTGAATTATTTCACAATTTTTTTTATATTTTTTTTAAATTATTTTATAGTTTGGAGAGATTTATATTATTATATGGGTGGACTCATACTTTATTTTAAAAAACTGCAAGTTATATATATAGATAATCCTATTAATAAACCTACTATTAATGAACTTGTTAACATTACTTGTTTATGGTGCACTAACATATGCATTATTTGAGAATTAAATGATAAATTTTCTCCTCCATTTGGCGGTTTTACTTCTTCTGGGCCCGCAAAATACGATACTACATATGATAATAATACATTTAAAACTATTCCTACTACTACCGATTTTAATATTAGTTTTATTGTATCCATTTATATACTATATATATATATATTATTTATATTTCGGAGAGATTTTTATTATTATATGGGGGGTTTAATACATATTATATTGTTATATTATTATATTATTATATGGGGGGTTTAATACATATTATATTGTTATATTATTATATTATTATATTATTATATGGGGGGTTTAATACATATTATATGGGGGGTTTAATACATATTATATTGTTATATTATTATATGGGGGGTTTAATACATATTATATTGTTATCTCTCTGATATACTAAACAATCTACCCACCAATCTTATTTTAACCATTTTTATTATTATATTTACTCTTAAATTTGAGAGAATACTTTAAAATACTATTTAACCTTATTTGCTCTATATATTGGCTAAGCGGAAATGAGTGATATTACCATTTATCAGTAACGAGGCTAGAATCCAGTAACATAGCTAAAAACTAGTCTTTATCTATTCACGACTTGAGGAGGCACTCGCGCAATTACGAACAACCCCCCTTAATCACCATATCACCACATATTTTTACTTATCTCTCTGGCTTTATATTTATTATTTTTTTTTATTGCCTAATTTTATTTTTTTTAAAAAAATTGAATATGTATCATCTATTCATCTCTATATACATATTATACTTATGCCCGCCACGCTTGCCGCTAAAACACATATGCAAGAGACCACGAACACCCTCGAATTTCTTTCCCTACGCGTTGACGTACTTGAAAAGCAAATTGCTTCCCTTATATCCGATTACACCACTGATTCTAAAACGACAAAAAAATCAAAGAAGAAAAACTCTACCAACGAACCACATAATGAAAATAAAAAAAAACGACTATCTGGTTACATCCTCTTCGGCAAGGCTGAGCGTGAAAATGTTAAAAATAAACTTACTACTAACACCAACGATACAATTAAGGTTAAGAGCACCGATGTTATGAAAACTCTCGGTAAACTATGGAAAGAACTACCCGAACACCAACGCACTGCTTGGAACGAAAAGGCTAAAAATACACCCATTACCGATCTTTAAAATACCAAAACCTACACCTACACCTACACCTACACCTACACCTACACCTACACTATTTTATTGCCGCGGGGAGATCGCCCCGCACGCGATTCATTTATATATAATTATATAACAATAAAAAATAAATAATATACACAATTTTTATATACAAAATAAATTAAGCGACATCTTCAAATTCATATGCTGCATTCATCATCTCTGTTAACTCTTTTATTGTATTTTTAATTTTTTTATATCGCTTTTTATTTCAATTATTTTCTTTTACTGTTATTGTTTCTATTATTTAACTATTATTATATAATTTATGAGATTGAGTGTTGGCGAATGGGGTTTTTACGGTATTCAAACTTTTCAAGCAACATATCACATGCATATTCTGTTTTATCATAAATGTATGAATTTGGACCATGTTGATATTGGTGCGCAATAAGACCACGTTCAATGGGACGAATAAAGTATGATATCCAAAAATGTTTATCGTCGTGCTTTGTTAATATTTTCGAACACTTATCAACTATACCCGACAATAGTGGGTCATACGGGTCATATATTACAATACCAGATTCTATTCGTTGAACCGGATATACCATAATAATTTTCTGAATAGCCACCTTTTGTGCCACGCGCATATAGTAGTTCTTTCTTAGTGCACTAGAAAGACGAATCCCATAGATATTCTCCTGGATCTCATCGGGCAGAATATCATAGAAGAGATTTGTCATTTTCTAGTTTACAGTATATAAAAGAAACATTTGGGTAAATTCAATTTTTTTAACAGCTAACAAAAATTTAAAAAAATAAATAAATATCTAGTTATTAAAAAATTGATTATAACTAGATATTTATTTATTTTTTATTATTTTAAATATACAAATGTATATTATAAACAATGATATTATATCTACCAATGAAGGGGATTACCGCTGCGATTACTTAGAATATGAAAACAATATTGATATTGATAAGTTACTTTATTACCTTATTAATTCCTTTAGTAAAATGAAGATTTAAAATATGCAACTATGTAAAAAAAAATTGAATATGTTGAAACTACTATATGATATAGTATTAGACTAAATAATACATATATCCCTCTTCTCCTTATGTCATTTGCTGATAAGATGCGCACAACTTCCGATGATAAGAAAGCCGAAATTGAGAAACTTATCACCGATAAAGCCGCTTCTCGTAAGCTAAAGCAGGATGAGCGACTCGTTGAAGTGCGAGACCAGATGTTCACCACCCTTACTACCAAGTATCACGCCCTCATTACGCGCGGTATCAATAATGCAGCTAAAAATGGTAATCGCGAGAAGTATATGAATTTTGCTCGCGACGACTTCAAGGCCAACTGCCCGGGTCTTGGCTTTCCACAGGAAGTACAAGCAAATTGGCTAATTGAGATGTGCAATCCAGATTCAAAGTATCTACCTGTCGCGGAAAACTCCAATGACGGGTGGAACGAAGGCGATAAGATGCACATCGATGGCGTTAAGTTTAATGTATGGAATAACAGGGCATTCACAGTATTGTTCACATGGTAAAGCAAAGTAGACATCTTTGATTGGTGGGGGTGGGCGGGTGACAAAAAAAACTAATTTTTTTGGTTTAAATATATATATATATATATATATATGTGCGACGATGGCGAATGTATTATATGTTTTACAGATACTTCCAGCAATGATTATCTAGAATTAGATTGTTGCAAACAAATTATACATATTGAATGTTTAAATACATGGATACAAACAAATATAAAAAATACGGATGAAAATAAAAAATGTTTTCATTGTAAACAAGAGAATGATTATATAAATACTATAATTTATTATTCAAGATTAGAAGAAGACAATAATAGAAATTGTGAACCCAACAATGATTCTTTGTTCGTTGAAGATAATACCAACAATTCTAATTCTTCTTCTTCTCTTTCTTCTTCTTCTTCTCTTTCTTCTTCTTCTTCTTCTTCTCTTTCTTCAATTTTTATATTAAGTTTTATTATAATAGGAGTTTTTACAACATTTAAAATAATTCAAGATGATTGTTGAGATAAAAATATATTTATTTTTAAATTTAAAATAATAATTATTAATAATCATTATCGTGATGATTATTAATAATATTGATTTTTTTTGTATATTAAATTAATTACTCGCGTTCATCATTACTATTATTTTGAGGACGACCACGATTACGATCTCCGCGATTATTGTCTCCATTGCGATCTGCTACTCTTACGCGGCGAGGAGGCGCAAATCCATCACGAACACGAGATAAATCTTTATTTTTGAAACGCGTTTCACACATTAGATCGCCATTTAAAATTCCGGTAATGTTAACTGCCTGATGTTCGTGATCATGTTTATTTTCCATTTTTTGAACACCAAATTCAACATATTCACCCTGCACTAGATATTTATATAGATCGCCAGTCGCTTTAATAGAAGAATGATGAGAGAAAATATCGCAACCATGAAATTCTTTGTCATCGCTTAATAATGTAATAAAACCATATCCTGATTTGTTATTAAACCATTTAACACATCCAACATGTTTGTTTGTTTGTTGTTCCTTAGACTCAACTGACATTTTTATAAATATATATTTAATTTTGGCTTTAAATTATTTTTTTATTATATATTATTAATGTCATCGGATAAATGTAGTTGTTTTAAGTTTAATAATAAAAAATGTAATAAAGACCGTGTCTTATTTATCAAGAATTATCCATTGTGTTTAAACCACTCTTTGTTATTATATAATAAATATGTTTTAATAATTCAAAAATTTTATAGAGGATATAAATCCCGTAGATATTTAGTAAATATATTTAATAATTTACCTTACGATTTGCAAAAATTAGTTATTTATTATATAAATGATGACTATTATAAAAAAAAATATCTAAATACATTAAGTAAAATCGTATTAAACAACACTTATAAGTTTCATAATTATAATAATTCAGACGAAATGTTATCCCTTGAATATTTGTATAATTGTTACAAATTATATAATAAATATCATAATATAATAAATATAAATTATTTAAAACATGCTTATGTTTTAGGAGATCATATACTTAACTTATGCGATGCAATACTACAGCAGGACCAAGTAATTTTAACATATTCTTATTATGTTTTTGACAAAATTAATTTAAATATTCAAGATCAAAATATTATATTTGATTTATTTGATATTATCTACAAATTTTCTAATTTATATTCATTAACGTATAATGTATATAATGAGAATAATAATCCGACATTTTAAACACATGTTTTTTTTATATATTCATAATTAGGTATTTGAGAGAAATTTAATTTTCTTAAATACATTAATATATTTATTAATTTGAAATTAATATTATTATAATTTGATAATATTTCTGATATATTAGAAATATTTTTTTGAGTTTTTAATGTATTATTTGTATATTTTAGATAATCTTTATTATTCATTATCATATATATCATAATATAAATAATTGATTCTATATCATCTCTCCTCGTGGGCTCTAATAAATTAACAACGTTCAAACTTACATAGTTAGGGGAACCTATTATATTGTGTATATTTCTCTCGTCTATATGTTTATTATTTATAATAATTTTTTTTGCCATACCAAAATCAATTATATATGGTTCCAAATTTTTATCTAAACAAATATTTGGAGGTTTTAAATCTCTATGAACTATTCCACAATTATGTATATCTCTCAAAATATTAATTACTTTATTTATTATAATAAATAATTTTTTTTCATAATATTGACTATTGAAAAAACGTTCTTTAAAATCAGTCAAATTTAATTCAAACAAATCTAATACCATATAGTATTTGCTATCAAATAAAAAAAAATCTACTAATTTAGATATTTTATATACACTCCTTAATTCTTTATAAATATTTGCTTCGTATTTTAGTAAATTGCCATTACTGTCACATTTAACTGCATAATTTTTATTATTATAACTACATATATATACTGTTCCAAAATTACCATGATTTAAATATTCCTCAATTTTATATTTATTATTTATCATACTTATAATAATAAATATTTATATTTATCTTCTTTTTGTTATTTTTTTAGATTTTTTATTTTTAATTTTTTTTGATTTTTTTGATTTTCTTGATT
>Ga0302127_10002660_pt1 | contig 10799 bp, 5 predicted proteins | sample CB4_SCM_MG_FD_204452 | JGI IMG/M metagenome (GOLD analysis project Ga0302127, IMG submission 204452) | Marine microbial communities from Western Arctic Ocean, Canada - CB4_SCM | ecosystem: Environmental > Aquatic > Marine > Oceanic | place: Canada: Western Arctic Ocean | collected 2017-09-24
GGACCGACCGTCCAAAGTTCAATCTTCGTATCTTTCTTTATCTCTACCGGCGTGGTGTTCGTGCTCTTTGCAACTCTTCGTCGTGGACTTTTGAACGTTTTCTTCGGCGAAAACACCACGTCGTCTTCGTCTTCAAAGTTCACCGCGGTAGTTTGTTGCAGTTTCTTTCTACCTTGCCTTGAAGGCGAGAGAAGGCCGCGACCGCCGTTTGGAGTACCAACAGTTCTTTTTTTCCGTTTCATTGCTGACAGCGGCGGGCTTTTCGGTAAATCGAACGCGTTGGATTGATCGCGCACCCGCGTAAACTTTTCCGGCGAACGAGGGTCCTCGTAGTCAACCATACCGTCAAATCCAGCATCCGAACTTCTCTTCGTTGTCGATATAAACTCGTTCTCGAAGCACGCGTCAAGCGCGTGAAGGAGCGAAGATGTCGCACCATTTAATAGTGGAACTCCCCTGATCTTTTTCGCAGAACGGGAAATGGATGCGAGCAGTCGCATGCCCGCTGTCGCCGTCGCAGCCGAGCCCGTCCCCGAAGAAGTAAAAGAGCGTTTTTTACCATCCATTTCATCGCCGTACCATTTTTCGAGACGCTCGACGATTGGCATCGAAGCAGATGCGTCTCTTGGCGTGATTCGCGTCGTCAAAGCTGCAAACGCGCTAGAATAGTACTCCCCTGTCGTATCTTCTTCTCTCCCATAATTGGCTATCTCATCTTTTCCTTTCGAATCGTAGTCACCTTCCTCAATCACGACGTCGTCGAAATGTTCCTTCGCCTCTTCGAATGTGGTCGAAGTCGTGCGTTGTGACGATGGGATGTTCAAGGATGGTTCGTCTTCTTCGCAGTACTTGGTCAAACTGGTTGTCGTTGTCGTTGTCGTTGTCGTCGTTGTCGCCGTGTGCGTTGTTGGCGATATTCTTTCTGATCCGCCAATGGTCAGTTGAAAAAGTCTGGAAACGTCTTCGCACGCTCGAAGCCTTTTCGTCTTAAATATACCTCCGCTGAGCAGAGAAAATGCATCCCTCAAATGTTCTGAACTGTAATGATACTGTTGATGTTGTTGTTCTCGAACGTTTCGCTCGCCCTCTTCGCTTACCGTTATTTCTCGAAAGATTTCACTCTCGTCCGCGAGAGCAGGCGTTAAACTGAACGACGTTCGTGTCAATGGTTTCAAAACCGCTACTATTCTTTGCTCTCCGTCCTGCTCAACATCGCCATACTCTGCGTTGGAATCTGCGATAAGTTCACACGCGGCGTACGCGTTCTTTACGCCCAACGCGAGGAGTAATCCTTCACCGTTTCCATCGTTGACGTGTAATATCGTCGTTTTCGCGTAATCTAAACTCGATAAACATACCGCGTTACGATCGAGACACGCTTTGATGATTATTTGTTTCACACCGGTGTTAAATTTCTGGAAAGAAGATGAAGCCGTACTCAGAAAAACTTCGCGACCGTCGCCGCATTGAACGAAAATTTCAGCCGTTCTCATCGTCTTCGTCTCCTCTTTCGACATCGACGGCGAAGGATCGCTCTTGTTCGCGACGGTATCGCTCGCTAAGAAATCATTCAAAAGCCAACACGATGGAACGCTGGCAATTGCTGACGTTACCGCGTCTGCGCGAGCCGCGCAACCGCCGAATCGTTCGCGAAACAACGCGACGTATTCTCGCACATCGTCGCTATCGCCATCGTTCGAAACAGAATAGTTCGCCGCTAGTCGCAGACAGTGCGCTCGGATATTCTCGCGTTTCAATTGCGTCTCAACGCCGCGGAAGCCGGCAAAGACTCCTTGATCAATTCTATGTTCTTTATGTTTCTCTGATTGTACATTAATATCCGCATTATCGTCGTCATCACCATCCATGTTTGCCAAAACGACGAGCATTGAGTATTTCTTCTTCCTCGCTTCATCTTCGTCCAAGTCGTCGTCGTCGTCTTCATCCTCGTCACTCTCTGCGATACCGGCGATGGCGCCGTCTCTTTCTTCAGCATCATCCGAATCGCTCGTTTCTACATCACTTTCATCGTAATCATCCGAGAGTGCGCTCGTCATAAAAGCATCAACTTCATCGTCCTCGCCGTCGTCCTCGACATCATCATCCTCTCCATCCTCGTTTTCCTCTTCTTCTTCATCCGGTTTCTCCATATCCTCCAACGCTTGCAACACGTGCTTCGCCAAGTTCCCGAATCGCTCTCGCTTCTTCTGCCTCTTCAATTCACCGCTCTTCCTCGTATTTCCCACGCAATCACTCAACATCATCCTCCCCTGGTGGTCGTTTTCATATTCCAGAATCTCCGTCAACTTTTCGTACAGGCGTAAAAACCGTTCCGCGCTCTCCGCCGTGATCGAACGGAAGCGGCCAATCGCCGCCGACGACGCGGATATCATCATCTTTGTCTTCTTCTTCTTTTTCTCGCGAAAACCGCTAAATCCTCCTCGTGTTTTGTGACCCTGCCCTGCGCCACCGAGAGAACTGTTCGTGGTCGTCGTCGTCGTCGTCGTCGTGGTAGTAGTAGTAGTATTCGTTTCTTCCTCTTCTTCTTTGTCTTCTTTGTCTTCTCTTTGCAGTTGCACAATCGCTCGTCTCACGAATCCATCCATCTGCGAGGGCGTTTTCGACGCGTCGTAAAATCTCGCGCAAAACTTGGTTTTGGTGCACGTCGTCGTCATCTTCCTCTCCTTCTTCTTTGTCTTCTTCATTCGTCGTCTAAATCGTCGTCCTCTCTCGTCGTTTACGTCGTTCCCATCGGAATCATCATCGACGCTAAAAACATCACATCTCGGCGCCAATAAACGTTTGACGAACAACTTCGCGACAGAAACCGAGACCCGCGCTTTAGAGGAAACGTCTAAAAGGAGAAATATGCGCTCGGGAGGACGAGAAGACGAATCAGCGGCGTGCCGCATTGGTGTTGTTGAGTGTGTTTTTGTGCCGCACAAATTTGAATTTTACCGAGAAAAATGAGGGAATTTAATTGAACGAATTTACACTTTTGCCTCGGAACACCAAGAAGCGTGAGCGACGCGACGGAAGAGTCCTTCCTTGTTGCGTAAACGCGTCGTTGTAGAAGAAAGAAGACCTCTGCAAAAGCGACGAGAGAGAAACGAGATAGAACTTAGCGTTTCAAATCACGCGGAGGTGCATAGTATTACAAATATCTCTTCACGTCCGTCTTCGCGGGTGCGAGTGCGATATCCGACCAAAGGCAGCCTCACGACTTGTTCCCTTGGTTTTCACTGTTTTGCACGACACCACCCGTTCAGACGACACAAAGCCTTTTATATATCGCGCTGTATTATATGTTTCTCTCTCTTTACTTCTTGTTCGGCGCTTGTTGTCCTCCTCCTTTGTTGTTGTTCGGAAAACGCGACGCTTTCCCCGATTGCTTCATCTGCGCTTGGGATTTCGGTGTCTTTCCATTCACGTCTCTTGACATCTTAATACCGGACCATACGCCGGTACCTTGCATGGAATCAGTCGCGCCGACGGCGTACGCGATACCGTCCGCGGCAGTTTTAATGGATCAGAAAATAGGCATAGTATTATCTGTGGGTTATTCTGTTGTTGGAGTTGTGATGTTGCGAAGATGATTTCTGGATAGAATTTCTAACGTCACGCTTCGTGTTGTTCGAGAAGAAAGCGCGAGAACGCGAGAGATATACCATCTCGAGCGCGATAGAAAGACGCGAGCAAAAACGCACGTAAACACACATAAACATTGCGATAATGATGACAGAAAAGGTGTTGTTGTTGTTATTCGTGGTCACAAGTATGATGTTGGTTATTACACGTCTATGACTGCGTCTTCTCTCTCCCACGACGACGAGGAAGAGGAGGAAGAGGAGGAGGAAGCGTCAGCAGGCAGTCACAGCACGGCGACGAGTTCGACGTCAAACTTCAGCGTCGCGTTCCCTGGGATGACCCCTCCGGCGCCTCTCGCCCCGTACCCTAACTCCGGCGGTATGATTAAAACTCTTTTCCCTCCTACTTTCATGCCTTCGATGCCTTCGGCGCCGAGAATGCCGTCGTCCCAGCCTTGAATCACTTGCCGAACGCCGACTTTAAACTTTAACGGACTCCCTCTTTCGTACGAACTATCAAAGGTCCTCCCATTCGTCAAACGGCCGGTGTAATGCGCTTGAATCGTTTGCCCTTTTTGCGGCGACGCGCCCGTGCCGACGACCACGTCCGCGTATTGCATCCCGCTTGCCGCCGTGAGGAGTTGAGCGTCTTCGTATTGAAACTCCGGCAACTTGGCAAAAGCAGAGTTACTTGTTGTTTGAAAGAACGCCGCTGAAGCGGTAAAAATTGAGGCCGCACCAGTCACGAACGCACGCCTAAACGTATTACTATTAGTATTAGTATTACTCCTCTTAACATCATCATCATCATCATCATCGCGCATCCTCGCCGCAGTCCCGCTCTTAAGCGTCCGACACCGCAACGGTGTCGTCGTTGTTTTTCCCCGCATCATCATCGCACGCATCTTCATCGAAGAAGAAGTTAAAGAAGAAGAAAAAGAAGAAGAAGTTAAAGCTTTAGAGGCGGAAAAAGCAGAAGACGTCGTTCTCGTCGGTAGGCAAAAGGAGTAGGTCATCATCGCGTGCTCCTCGTCGCGCGCGCGCGTGTGTGTGTGTGTTTCTCTCGCGTGTAAAATGGTACGACAAAAGTGCACCATGGAGAGGTTTTCGGTTTTTTCTGCTTCTCTTCAAAAGGTGGTCAAATTTTTAGACGTCGAGCAGTGGACGAGTGGACGATACGTTTGAGTATTCGTTGTTGTTCGGTATCTGTTGTGATGAATTTACGACGTGTATGTGTGTATAGTTAGAACTACAAATGAGCTAATGTTGAGTGCGCATGTGCCTTTTCAAAGTACTAGATTGACGAAAACGCTTCTCGCACACGTCGCATTCGTACGGTTTCTCGTTCGTGTGAATACGCTTGTGGACTGTCAAATTATAAGCTCGAGTAAAACGCTTCTCGTACACGTGGCACTCGTACGGTCTCTCGTTCGTGTGAGTACGCTTGTGCTTTTTCAAATTACTAGAATCATGAAAAGCTTTATCGCACACATCGCATTCGTACGGCTTCTCGTTCGTGTGAATACGCATGTGGGTTTGCAAATGATCAGCTCGAGTAAAACGCTTCTCGCACACTTCACATTCGTACGGTCTCTCGTTCGTGTGAATACGCATGTGTCTCGCCAAATCAGCCTGACTTCCAAACATCTTCTCGCACACATCGCACTCGTGTCGTTGCGTCCACTTTCTCTTCCCTCTCTTCGTCGTAGTCTTTTCTTTTCGTATCTCCTTTTGCTCGATTTCAAAAACGACTTCATCCTCGTCAGGAATCTTCAAACACAACACTCGTTCTTCTCTCTCCTCTGCGGCACTCGAAACCACCACCGTCCTCACGTTTTCCGCTCGTTTCGGATGTTTATTCTTTCGTCTTGACATTTGATGAAAGAGCGAGAAAGAGGAGTATATAGAGAGGAAAAAAAAATTGAGACGTTTTGCGGGAAATAAACGAGACCAATTTTTGGCCATGGGGAAAATGTCGACATTATAAACCACGCGTTTAAGAAGAGGGTCGCACTCGAGAAGCACAGAAGCGATACAAGAGAGCGATGTCCTCCTCCCCGTCGTCGTCGAGTGACGATGAAAAGAATGCTTTTTCTTTGCTGAATGCGAAAACATCATACTTTGTCCCCGAGGACTATTCGGACTATTCTTCTTCGTCTTCTTTCGTCGACAAAATCATCCCTTCGACGAGAGGAGGACGCGGAGAAGAAAATGGATTCGAAATGGAAGCGTTTACGGAAGCGTTCGACGCGTCCACCTCCCAACTCTCCAAAACGCTCGAACGCGTCGACTCAGCGCTCGACTGGACGAACAATCCGTTACGTTTTGTGTTTGCCACGTTTACGGTGTGCGCGACAATCACGTGGTTCGGCTACGCCGGGGATAACATGCACTTGCACAGACAAGCGGGGAGTTTAGCGCACTGCGGGGGTTTGACGCGAGAGATGACGTGGACGAGCGGGATGATTTGTGGTAAAAATGGGAAAGAGAGAATTGGCGGCGCGGTGTTACTTTTGTACAGATTGATGTGCTTCGTGTTGTGTTTGATGTATTGTTACTATGAAAACGTCTCGTGGTTTCTGGCGTGTCTCGGGCGAGCGCCGAATGCGTTGGAAGCGTACGCGGAGTATTACGAGTGGACGGTGTTAGTGCTGGCGGCGTTTTTCGGGTTCGCGACGGTGGCGAGTTTTAAAGGCGTGTTTGGGTATTACGCGAGAGAAGATTCGGTGAAATTTGTGGGGCATTCTGGGAAGACGAACAGGCTCGGACATTGGGTGGTGATGTTGTATTCCACGGCGTTTACGTTGGCGTTGGCGTTGGACGCGTACGAGTGGGCGAGGATGATTTTTTTACCCAGATGTGCGGCAGACGACGAACAAGGAAAGCTGGAGACTTTGCTCGATCCGAAAGCGAGGGAGTGTTATTTAAACGAGCGGTATTATTTCGCGTACGGAATTAACTTGATTTTGTTATTCGGCGAGGCGTGCTTAGGCCGGTTGACGTTTCCAAAGTGTTATTTAGGCGCGCCAATTTTCGCGTGTTGTTTGTACGTGTTAGTCGTGGATGTCATGCACGGGTACTTTGGAATGCAATGGCCGACGGAGGCGATCAACGTCATGCGATGGCAGGCGTGTTTTAACGTCAACGCGATCATTTTTGGAGTCTTTTTCGTGCACTTTGTTTTAGTGTGGACGTTGGGAAAGACGAAAAGATTCTTCGCCAAAGTCTTGTTCGATGATTTCGACGAGAGAACGCCGTTGTTCATGTAAATAATAGTAGTACCTGATAAAAAAAACGGTACCTGTACCATGGTAGTAGTAGTAGCAGTAATAATAGTAGTACAGTAGTGGAATATTCTTTATAAAAACATTTTAACGCGTCTTTCTCTTCCTCAGAGAAGAAGCGCCGCCTAACACCTTCCCTCTTTGCTTCAACATGTACGAAAACAACAACGGCCACACCGGCATATAACAACTCATAAACACCCTCATCAACGTCGGTCCGTGCAAACTGACATTCATCGCGTTCGGCATTTGCAACACGTCCAACTTCTTCGATTTTCCCAACGGCCCGATGCTCGCGTAGGCCAACGCCAACTCGCTCGCCACGCCGAGCGGGTACAAGACCAAAAACAGCGAATACCGCAACCACACCAAAACTTTCGGAGGTCCACGCTTCGGCGATACAAGTTTAAAGAAATAAAACAAGTATCGAACAACCTCGGTGACTCCCCAGGCAATGCATAAAGTTTTCACGTTCACGCTCATCTTCAATACACGTGAGAGGAAAGACGACGACGAATTCAGAGGCCACTTCGCACCCTTCACCACTTTCCCAATCACATCCCCGAAATCCACGTTCGCTTTTCTCGTTTCCGGCGTCATCACGAGCACCGCCCAGTACGTCCAAATTCTCGAAAACACTTGAAAAAACGTCAACATAACCGGTGATTTCACCAAGCCGAAGAACGCGTGCACGATTTCCATCACCGCCGCCGTTTGCGCTCTCATTAAAGTCGGGAACGTTTTCTCGTACACGTGCTCGACATTGCGAGTTTTAATCGTTTCCACGAGCACTTGGAGCCAAAGAAGAGCTAAAATGAGATTATACGCGAGTAAATAATACTTCGTCGTCGCAGTCGTAGTACTTCTAGCCATTGTTGTATTCTTCGTGTTATGTAGTAGTAGTATTCGTAAAGTAGTAGTAGTAGTAGTAGTTTAATACACGTGTCGGGTGAATTCCTTCCCTGAAATCCACTCCACCAGGCTGCATTTAATTGTACAAACAATCTACCTTTTTTTCACCCATTTTCGTAAAACAAAAATTCCTCACGAGCGCTATAAACTCCCGCTTTATATATACACGCATTATATACATACACATCCTCTAAACGCTCTAAAAACATATCTTTTTTGTTGCGTAATATATGCGCACTGCGGCTGCTTTTCGCGCTTCGCTCTCGTTGCGTGTTCGAAGTTTTTCTTCTTTAACTTCTTCTTCTCAAAGTGCATCGTCGTCGTCATCGGTGAAACGCATCTCGTCGTCGTCGTCACCGTCTTCACCGAGGAGTACTACCATTGCTTCGTCCGGGGGGGTGGTTTCTTCGAGAAGAGAGAAAGGAAGAAGATCGAGAAGTACTACTGTCGCGATGAACGCCATCGTCGAGGAGGTGACCAAGGAAAAACCGAAAACGATTTACTTGAAGGATTACCAAACGCCAGCGTACGAGTTCGAGCAGGTGAACTTGTCTTTTCAACTGAACGAAGACCAAACGACGGTTTCATCTTCGATCGATGTTCGCGTCCAGCGCAAAAACGATACTTTATTTTTACACGGAGATAAAGGCATGCAATTGGACGCGGTTATTGTGAACGGGACGCAAGTTGCGGATGCGCGGTTGAAACGAACCGACGCCGGTTTGTTCGTGAGCGGGTTGCCGGAGGAAGATTTTACGCTCAAGATTGTGACGACGATTAAGCCGCAAGAGAACACCGCGTTGGAAGGTTTGTATAAATCGAGTGGGAATTATTGCACGCAGTGCGAAGCGGAAGGGTTTCGTCGAATTACGTTTTACCAAGACAGACCGGACGTGATGAGTAAGTTCACGACGAGAATGGAAGCGGCGAAGGATAAGTACCCGGTGCTGTTGAGTAACGGGAACTTGATCGACAGCGGCGACGCGGACGGTGGAAGACATTTCGCCGTCTGGGAAGATCCGTGGAGGAAACCGAGTTATTTGTTCGCGCTAGTTGCCGGGAACTTGGCCAAGATTGAAGATTCGTTCACAACCATGAGCGGCAAGAAGGTGGATTTGAGGATTTACACCGAGCCGCATAACATCGACAAAGCCGATCACGCGATGGTGTCGTTGATTAAGAGCATGAAGTGGGACGAAGATACGTTTGGGTTAGAGTACGATTTGGAGTTGTTCAACATCGTCGCCGTGGATGATTTCAACATGGGCGCGATGGAGAACAAAAGTTTAAACGTGTTCAACTCGAGATTGGTTTTCGCGACGCCGAAAACAGCCACGGATGCAGATTACGCCGCGATTGAAGGCGTCGTCGGACACGAATATTTCCATAACTGGACTGGAAACAGAGTCACGTGCAGAGATTGGTTTCAATTGTCTTTGAAAGAAGGTTTGACGGTATACAGAGACCAAGAGTTTAGTTCGGACATGAACTCGAGAGGCGTGAAGAGAATCGGGGACGTTTCAAAGTTGCGCGCCGCGCAGTTCCCGCAAGATTCCGGGCCCATGGCGCACCCGATTCGACCGGAAGAGTACATCAAGATGGATAACTTTTACACCGTGACTGTGTACGAAAAAGGTGCGGAAGTTGTGAGAATGTACGAATCGTTGTTGGGTAAAGCCGGGTTCAGAAAAGGTATGGATCTGTACTTTGAACGACACGACGGGTGCGCGGTGACGACGGAAGATTTCTTCAGCGCCATGGCCGATGCGAACAATACCGATTTGAGCGCGTTCAAGCCGTGGTATCAACAAGCCGGGACGCCAATCGTGGACGTGAAAACGTCCTACGACGCGTCGAAGAAGACGTTTACTTTGAAAGCGACGCAGACGGTGCCGGCGACGCCGGGACAAGACGCCTCTCAAAAGAAGGCGGTGTTGATGCCCATCAGAGTTGGTTTGTTGAACAAATCTACCGGGATAGACATTGAAATTGCCTCCGTGAACGGCGTCGCGCAAGAAAAAGGCACGACGACGGCGGTTCTACGATTCGACCAAAAAGAACAAACGTTTACGTTTGAAAACGTCGAACAAGACGTCGTGCCGTCCATCTTGAGAAACTTTTCCGCGCCGATTAAAATGACGACGGATTTAGAGGAAGGCGACTTATTGTTTTTGATGGCGAACGATTCCGATCCGTTCAACAGGTGGGAAGCTGGTCAAACGTTGTTTCGATCTTTGTTGGTGAAGTTAATCGCGGACGAGACGAACGGGAAGGCGCTGGAAATGAACACGAAAATTACGGATGCGTTGAGAAAAACCATCGAAGGCGCAAAAGCGGCGGACGCGGATAAGGCGTTCATCGCGAGAGCGATGATGGTGCCGCGCGAATCCGAATTGGTCGAAATGCTCGAACCAGGGACGGTGGATCCGGACGTGGTCAAAGCAGCCAGGAAGTTTGTCATGAAATCGTTAGCGGCTGATTTGAGGCCGTTGTTGGAAGAAACGGCGAAGGCGAACTCGGCGCCGGCGTACAAGAACGAACCGGCGGACCGAGCTATGCGTTCTCTCAAGAACACGTGCTTGGGATACTTGTCCTATGTGGACGCGCCTGAAGTCGCTAAAGACGCGTTGGAGCGATACCAGAACGCGGACAACATGACGGACAAAATCGCCACCCTATCGGCGCTTTCCGACAAAGTCTGCGCCGAGAGAGAAACAGCCTTTTATGCTTTTTACCAAGAGTGGCAACACGACCCCTTGGTCATGTGCAAATGGTTGAGTTTACAAGCCGCATCGGGCGTCCCGAACAACTTGGGGAACGTCAAAGCGTTGTTGACGCACCCGGCGTTTGACATCAAGAACCCGAACAAAGTGTACTCGTTGATCGGCGGCTTCATGTCCAACCCGACGACGTTTCACCAAAAAGACGGTCAAGGCTACGAATTCTTGGCGGATGTAATTTTGCAATTAAACGACATCAACCAACAAGTCGCGGCGAGAATGGCTGGCGGGTTCAC
>Ga0302127_10002661_pt1 | contig 10795 bp, 5 predicted proteins | sample CB4_SCM_MG_FD_204452 | JGI IMG/M metagenome (GOLD analysis project Ga0302127, IMG submission 204452) | Marine microbial communities from Western Arctic Ocean, Canada - CB4_SCM | ecosystem: Environmental > Aquatic > Marine > Oceanic | place: Canada: Western Arctic Ocean | collected 2017-09-24
GAGTATGAGAATACCGCTCGTGACTTATTCGGTATCTACGTTGACGTGAAACGGGTTCTGCCCGACGACTCAACTGAACAGGGCTTTGATACAACGGCCTCGGCTTTGTCGTTGTCGGCGGAGCAGATGGTGCTTTACGTTGAGGCTGCGGACCTCGTGCTCGATCGAGTGTTTGGTCCGCCGAAGAAACCAATCACCATCAGCAAAACCGTTAACTTTACCACAACCGGCCGTGGAACCGACAGTTCGGAACGGAAACTATCAGACGGCGTCGTGTTATTCAGCGGTGCCAAGTACCTGCCGATGTACGACACGAGCCTACCGGCGGCGGGGCTTTATCGAGTTCGCATGAAAATCCGCGCCGAACAAACCGACGAACCGGTGGTGATGCAGGTGATGGGTGGGAATACGGGGGCGATTGCGGCTCACACAGCAGGATTTTTCGAAGCGCTTCCGGGTAAAGTCACAAGCGTGGAATTCATTGACCGCAGTCCGGAACGATCCGATTGTTTTTCTTTCGGCTTGGTCGGCGGATTCCCCTGGTGGAAGGTCGACGAGAAGGAATATAAGGGTCCGGGTCTGTTCATCGGCGACATTCAGATTGAAGGACCGATCGATCAATGGCCTCCGACAAGCCGCGGGGAATTACTCGGCGGTGTCGATCCGGCAACGGGGACGCTTGACGACATCCGAGCGATCCTCACGCGAAAACTTCCACAAGCGTTTCGTCGATCCACTGAAGCGGGAGAAGTCGAACCGTTCGTCTCGCTCGCGAAGCAGGCGTTCGACGACGGCTTGCCATTCGAGATGGCGCTCCGACGTGGGCTCAAAGGCGTCATCTGCGCTCCGGATCTTTTGTTTCTAGAAGAAAGGACGCTTGACTCTGAACACCGCGGGACGATCGACGACTATTCATTGGCATCGCGTCTATCGTATTTTCTGTGGAGTTCGATGCCCGACGGACAGCTTCTTTCACTTGCTGATCGAGGTGAATTGCATAAGCCGAAAGTGCTTCGAGCTCAGACCGAACGCATGCTTTCCGATCCTAAGTCCGCCCGGTTTGTCGAGAGCTTTACCGGACAATGGTTGCGGCTATATGATCTAGATTTTACCGTGCCTGACCGCAATCTTTATCCAGAATACGGGCAATTGTTGCGTCAATCGATGCTAGACGAAACGCATGCGTTCTTCCGTGAAGTTCTCAACCGCGATCACAGTGTCAACGAGTTTATTGATTCGGACTTTGCGATGCTCAACAAACCGTTGGCGGATTTCTATGGCATCGATGGGGTTAAAGGATTGAAAGTTTACCGCATTGAACTGCCTGACGAGAGCGTTCGCGGCGGTGTGTTGACTCAAGCCAGCGTGCTCAAAATTTCGGCCGACGGCACGAAAACCTCTCCCGTATTACGAGGCGCGTGGATTTTGAAATATCTGTACGGCATGCCGTCGCCGCCGCCACCGTCAAATATTAAGGCGATTGAACCGGACATCCGCGGGGCGACCACCATTCGTGAACAACTCGCGAAACACCGCGAACACGAAAGTTGCAATCGTTGCCACCAGAAGATAGACCCACCGGGATTTGCACTGGAAAGTTTCGACGTCATCGGTGCGCATCGGAATTGGTATCGAACACGGGGAAGCGGTAAAGACGTTAAGGTGCCGCGTCATCCACAGGCGCCATTTCACTATGTCCAGTACAGGCAGGGCGCGGATGTTGACGCATCGGGTACGATGCCCGACGGTCGAACGTTTGCGGACATTCGCGAATACAAGCGTCTGTTGCTCTCGGATACGATCGCTCTGCCGCGATCGCTTGCGCGCCTATTGCTAACGTATTCGCTGGGTCGGCAACTGAGTTTCTCGGACAGGCCGGAAGTTGAACGGATCGTCGAGAGCGTGAAGACGAATGACTATGGTCTACGTTCGATGGTTCACGAAATAGTGCAAAGCAATATGTTTCGGCAACGATAGCGACTCTCGCGCGAGCGCGGAATTATTAAAAAAGACAACGATATAAAGGAATCAAAATGAGTAATTCACGAAACATTTCCCGACGGACAATGTTGCGAGGTGCTGGTGTCGCCATCGCCCTTCCGGCTTTAGATTGCATGAAGCCCTCAGTTGCGGCCGCGTTTCCGTCCGCGCAACGCGAACCGCGTCGCATGGTCGCTATCAATTTCGAGCTCTCTTTCCATCCACCGAATTTGATGCCAGTGAAAGCCGGCCGCGATTACGAAACTACTCCTTATTTAGAACCCCTGACCGATCTCCGCAACGACTTCACGGTCGTGTCAGGAATGTCTCATCCGGAAGTTGACGGCGGCCATGCCGCATCAATGTCCTGGCTCACCGGCGCTGTACATCCAGGTGCCGCAAACTTCCGAAATTCAATTTCCATCGATCAACTGGCCGCCAGACAGATTGGCTTACAAACTAGGTTCTCTTATATGGCACTCGGTAGTGGGGGAATTTCGGTGTCGCCAAACGGGGTCAAAATTCCTGGAATCCCCTTCCCTGAACACCTATTCAACAAGATGTTTCTATACGGTCGCCCAGGTGAAAAGGAAGCTAGAATCGCTAGCCTGCGCGAAGGACGGAGTGTCCTCGACACCGTACTGGAGAGTGCAAATCGCATGCGCCGCCGAGTTGGTGTTCTGGACAATCAAAAGTTGGATCAGTACTTTTCCGCAGTTCGTGAGGCGGAGCAGCAGTTGCAAAAAGCGGAACAGTGGCAACACAAGCCGAAACCGATGGTTGATGCCAAGCCGCCCATAAATATTCTAGACCAGACCCGCGCGATCGAACGCGCGCGGTTACTCTACGACATTATGTATCTAGCAATTCAATCTGACTCTACCAGACTTATGACTTACACAGTTGGTGATTCGAGCCACGTACCGTCGCTGCCCGGCGTCTCAATGAATTACCACGATCTGTCGCATCATGGCCAGGATCCTGAAAAACTCAAGCAGCTCAGCATTGTTGAAGGCGCGCATGTGAAAGCTTTTGGCGACTTCGTCCGTCGCCTGAAAGAAACCGCGGAAGGCGAATCGAATCTTCTTGAACGCACGACCGTATTGCTGGGATCGCACATGCACAGCGGTGGTCATAACAACCGCAACCTTCCGGTCGTTTTGGCCGGAGGCGGCTTTCGCCACGGTCAGCACATTGCACGTGACCAGAATGACAACGACCCACTCGCAAATCTCTATGTAACGATTCTCCAACGACTAGGTATAGAGATCGACCGTTTCGCGTCAAGCACCGGAACAATGACCGATCTTGAACTTAAAGGTTGAAGTTGATCAGTTCAAGTCTTCGTAAAGCCTATGCTCTACAGTCGGATTTTAAGGCGAGTTAACGTGTCTGGTGAAGCATGCTGATCCTGTTCCCATCACAGCCATTCCTTGTTCATAGGGCCAGATGGGATGAGTAATGAAATCCTCTGCGCCGGACGTGGCAAAGTCTTACTGTTATTACAGTTAATTGAAAGCGAACCAATTAATTGTAGCGTCTGTGGTATTTAGGTTTAACAACGCTGCGTTTAACAACACGTTCGAACAGAACCGACCAACCATTTTCTATGGAACGTCACGTGCCTGTAACGTCACGTGCCTGTAACGGCACTAACAGCGAACCCAGAATAGTGGCGGGTCGGTGGTAGCAAGTCGTATGAATAATTGTACAGCGAATCCAACAGGCGGTGTTTACGAAACCGGTTATCGGCTCTGATCAACTAGCGGGTCAAGGAATTTGAACAGCTCTTTCGTAGCCGGATCGTCAGGTTTACCAAGGTCGGCGTTGAGTTTACCATGCGTCGTTTCCTTCGCACCAAAGACGGTGACCGGAAGGTCGGCTGCCTGCAGAACTCCACCAAGACGTCGGGCCTGGGCGGCGGTGTTGGGGTGCCCGGCAACGTGAAGAATTAGAAACGGAGGGATGTCCTTGCCCTGTGCTATATGGGTAACGGCTGAAAAATTAATGTGCTTCGCAGGATCGTTGCCGAACTTCACGCGGTGACCGAATTTGGGGAGCGGCAGTCCATGCACTGTCTGCCGGAATTCGGCAGTCATAATTATGGCCGGCAGGTCGTAGGTGTCTCCATCCACGGGGACGCATCCCTTCAAGGATGAGAACGACACACCTTCCGCTTTCGCGTAGCGATCGTCAGTGCAGATCAGTGCCGCGAGCTGCGCGCCTGCGGAATGCCCCATAACGAAAATTTGGTTTGGATCACCACCGTAGTCGGCGATGTTTTTGTGAACCCAACCCAGCGATTTAGCGACATCGCGAATGAGGATCTCCATCTGAACGTGAGGCAGGAGGCGGTAATTAGTCGACACGAAAACGAAGCCTCGCTCGGAAAATACGCGAGGTTTGATCTGAATGTCACTCTTGTCTCCCTGTTGCCAGCCGCCGCCGTGAATCCAGAAGATCACAGGCAGGTCTTTCGCGCCTTCCGGCGCGAATACATCAAGGACTTGACGTTCTTGTGCCGGATCCCCGTACGGAATATTACTTTTGAAATTCTGTGCCTGTATAACGGACAGCAGGCAGAAATAGACAAGGATAGTTCTCATGGCTTCACCTCAATAAATTGAAATCAAACGGCGGGCTTACTCAGCACTTCTCCATCCTCGATAAACAGCAGGTTGACCGTGAGGCGAATGACTTCTCCCGGCGTAAAGTGGACTTAGCGATCGATTGCATTTGAGTATAGCATGTTGTGGGCGGGCGAAAGCTCTAAATCGTTTGTTGTCGGTATATTCAACTGAGACTATACCAACTCGAAACGAGATTTGAAGAAAGTCGGGAATGTCTAAAAAACACAGAGGCACCGCCTAACCAAGTACTTCGTGTTGTGATTTGGTAAGCTGGTCGAAGGTGGCTCCCCTATTGTTCTTGCCCGTCGGCCCGGTGGTGGTCGGGTAGGATCGTAGAGTTCTCAATCGCTTTGATGAGGCGTTGTCGATTTAGTTCGTTATTTGGATTCATGGGGATACCGTATGTCAATAAGTAATTACCGTGATTGTTGTTCCGAAGTGTCTGCGAGTGCGTTTAAATATCCGAGTTGCTGTTGTTAGAATCCAAGCCCAGAAGCGTTGGGTGATTACAAAGTAGTACTTGGGATCAATTTTCTTATTTGTTTAGCTGTTATGTTGTTGAAATGGATGTTTCCGGCGGGTTGAAATCCGGTTAAAAACTAGATCGTTGGGCAATTTACCAATCACAATTACTCAGGTTTTTTTCCGTTTATATTGTCTCTGGGATCTGGGTACCATGCAGCCGCCTTCTTTCAATTAATGACGTTCGTGCGGTCGGTTCTTTTGGCATAATGGGCTGGGTGTTAAATTAATAGAGACTCATATGAAACGTGTACTCAGCTGGTCGTGTTTGTTGTTTGTTCTGAGTTGGGCGATCTATGCAACGAAACTGCACTGGGAGGCAGCTTTCGTTGATGGGCAGGGCTGGAGTTGTTCCTGGTTTTCTTTCTGGTGTTATGGGCAATGCGAAAAGAATGGCTTATCGGCAAACGAAAGAAATAAACTTCCCTCATACCATCTTGAATGTCTTGCACAGCGGCAATGCTGTGCTGTGCGTTATCGCTGGGTCAGGAAGTTCCGAAGAATGTGATCTACAGCGGTTTTGGGCGAAAAAAGATGTAAGTAGGGAAAGTTTTTGCCCGATTCATCCTTTTAGGCCGTCTATAATAACGGCATCGAAGAAACACTCCATTCTTCGGTATAGCACTCTTATTTTGATCGCGAAGAGCCCATGCATCGAATACTCTATCTCAGTCTGGTTCTCGCTTGTCTCGATACGGTCGGTCATTCGGCTGAACCGTCGTTTCAAAAAGACCTGCAGCCGTTTCTTGAAAACTATTGTGTGCGTTGTCACAACGATAAAACGCAGCAGGGGGAATTTCGTCTCGATGCGTTGTCCAACGAGGTCGGTCGGAAGGATACGAAGCACTGGGCGGAGGTGATGGAACGAATTAACTCAGGCGAGATGCCACCGAAGAATCAGACGAAACGCCCCACGGCTGATGAGAGTGCCGTTATCGTGGAATGGATTGCGGCGCGGTTCAAAGAGGGCGAAGCGGCGCGGATGGCGCGACGGGGTCGAGTTTCTTATAATCGACTGACGCGTGAGGAATATGTCAACACAATGCGAGACCTCATCGGCGTGCAATACGATGCTCAGGATCCTGGCGGATTGCTGGAAGATCCGGAGTGGAATGGTTTCGAACGCCTTGGCTCCGTCCTTACTTTGTCCCCAACACATGTGGAAAAATATATTACTGCAGCGGAGATTGTGCTGAGCGAAGCGTATCCTGAGAAGCCAATCGAATATGCCGAGGCGACTAAACGGGCTCATGCGATCAGTCCCGAAGGGAATAAGGAGCACTACCAGCGACTGGCCGAAAAGGGCCTTCAGGATCAAGTACGAATGCTTGTGTGGGCGAGCGACTTGTTTCGTGGCAGCAATCCGTTCAATGGCCAGAATGCTCAATACCCCGGTCCGGGCGTCTATGAAATTACTTATAAGTTGAGCGGCCTTAAGGCCGCTGGTCAGCCCGCGCCGCGTATGCAGGTGTACGCTCCTCGGCAAGATCGTGTGCTGTTTGAGCAAGACATCATCGCTCCTGAGGACAATCCTATTAATGTGACTTTTCGCGCCCATTTCCCCGGTCATCCAGATATCCAGGTTATGAATAAGGCGGGGTCTCTCAATATAACCCATCGCTCGGCACGTCACGGGCGGCGGCCTTTTGTCAGCTTTGCGGAAGGTCGTATGCCGTGGCAGATGAAAATCGTGGGTGACGACGGTCAGCCGCTACACTCGGTTCTGATTCTGGATTCGATTACCATGCGTGGTCCGATTGTAACAGACGAGGTTACGCAATGGCGGAAGATTTATATGCCGAGCGAGAAGGGAAACATGGATCAAGTTCGTGTCAGCCTCGCCGCCATGTGCAAACGCGCGTTTCGTCGTCCGTTGCGCGAGGGCGAGCTAGATTCTTTCGTCAAGATAGTAGAAAACGAGATGGCTGCTGGCGAGAAGTTTGTCAACGCTATCAAGACCGCCATGACCGGGGTTCTGTGTTCCAAGGGTTTTCTGTTTATCGCCGAAGGGGACCCGAATTCTGATCGACTCACGTTGAACAATTGGGAGATTGCTTCACGCTTATCATATCTTCTTTGGAGCACGATGCCCGACGCTGAACTGTTTTCTGCGGCTGAAAAAGGCAAGCTGCGGGATCGAGGTGAACTGAAACGTCAGGTGACACGCATGCTCGCTGATCCTCGCGCTAAGAGGTTTTCGGCGTCGTTTTCGGCGCAGTGGCTACATCTCCGAAAAGTCGGCATGTTTCCCCCAGACAAAAGGATCTATGGTAACTATGACCAGCATTTGGAAAAGAGCATGATTGGTGAGACGCAATCGTTTTTCCAGGAAGTCTTAGAACAAGAATTGACATTGCGAGAGTTTATTGATTCTGATTGGACAATGCTCAATCCGCGATTGGCGAAGTTTTACGGCATCGAGAACATCACTAAGGATGAGTTTCAGCGGGTCGCGTTGAAGGCGGACAGTCATCGGGGTGGTCTGCTGACTCACGCCTCGATTCTGTCGCTAACATCGGATGGAACTCGACATCGTCCGGTACATCGTGGGGTGTGGCTCTCCGAAACAATCTTAGGCAAGACACCACCGCCACCGCCTGTTAATGTCAATCCCGTCGAGCCGAACCCGGTTGATCAAGCCAAGGCGACGTTGCGAATGAAGCTCGACGCCCACAAGCATGACGCACGCTGCGCGTCGTGTCATCGTAAGATCGATCCGCTTGGCTTTGCATTCGATAACTTTAACGCAATCGGCGAGTGGCGAACTCACGAAAAAGTCGCTGGAACAGGCGCAGACCCGATCGTCGATGCCAGCGGGGAACTGCCCGATGGCCGAAAGTTTAAGAACGCTAAAGAATTCAAACAACTACTATTGGCGGACTTGGACGCGTTTAATGAGACGTTCATTGAGAAAATGGCGGTTTATGGACTCCGCCGAACGATCACGATCGATGATCACGAGGACTTGGAATTGATCGCCCGGATTAGTCGCGAAAAAGATTATCGAGTAAGAGATATTGTTGAAGCGTTTGTACTCTCCGATTTGTTTCAGAAAAGGTGATGATATGTAGGTCGGGACATTGTCACGGCCTACGATACACTTACAAAGGTCCAATGGCTATGAACATTCAAAGCAATCAACCGTTACTCAACCGCCGCCACGTTCTGCGTGGACTTGGTGTTAGCATGGCCCTTCCGATGCTCGAATGTATGCTTCCGTTGAAACTGTCAGCTACCCAACGCCCGATAACTTCCCCCAAACGGAGCGTGTTCCTTTATATTCCAAACGGCGTCAACACGTTGACTTGGCAGATTCAAACCGCCGGTTCTGACTATGAATTACCAGCTACTTTGGCGTCTCTTCAACGCCATCGCGCCGACATCACACCGATAAGCGGACTGTATCATCCTCTCGCGCTTGGAAAACACCATAACTGCGACCAAGTCTGGCTCACAGGCGCAAACGTGCCCAGTAACGGCGGGGCGTTTCGTAATACAGTGTCTGCCGACCAGCTTATGGCGGAAGTGCAAGGAAAGCACACCCGTTTTGCCTCACTAGAAATGGCGATCGAAGGTCACTCACTCGCATGGTCGCGTGATGGGATTCAGCTTCCAGCCGAAAGCAATCTGAGTTCCATCTTCAACCGCATGTTTGGAGAGGAGCTTGGTGGAAAAGACGCCGCGCGACGTCGTCTGGCACGGCGGGAGAGCATCCTGGATGGAGTGTTGGAGGACGCTCGTCGGGTTCATATACAGCTCGGTTCCACAGATCGCACGAAGCTCAGCGAATATCTTTCAGCCGTCCGCCAAGTCGAAATTCGAACCCAACGCGCCGATGCCTGGCTCGCCGTACCCAAGCCGCAGATTCCGCGGTCCGAAGTGCAACGCTATCAAGGTAAGATGGATAAAAATCAGGTTCGTCAGTATCACCGCCTGTTCTACGACCTGATGGTGCTGGCACTTCGTACCGACATGACACGAGTCATCACCTGCATGATTTGCAGTGAGTCCAACGGTGGGGCAATTCCCGACATCGGTATCTCGCAAGCCCGCCACGGGCTGTCGCACCACAATGGTGATCCCGAACAGTTGAGACGCTTGACGGCAACGGATGCTTTCCTCGTCGAACAATACAGCTACTTCCTTGACCAACTCAAGTCCCACAAGGACGAAGGGGAAAGCCTTCTGGATACCACGCAAGTTCTCTGGGGAAGCGGGATGTCGTATGGTCATAGTCATGGGAATGCGAATCTGCCAACGCTCTATGCGGGCGGCAAGGCACTTGGAGTCAAGCATGGACAGCACGTCGATTTCAACCTGCCTAAAATTGGCAAATACAACCTTGCCGCAGCGGGCGAACACTACAAAATATGTGGTCGCCCAGTCGACACGAATGCTCATTTGAGCAACCTTTTACTCACCATGCTTCATCGCGTCGATGTCCAGACCGAGAAATTCCAGGACAGCCTAGGAACGATCTCTGAGGTCGTCGCGTAACCCCTGGCAGGTCGGGAATCCGTCGCCTATTATTTTAACAAGTTCCGGTTGAGACAGTTTCTCGACCTGTAATAACCCCCCAAAGATTGTCATGCAAAAAATCACTCTACGACTTTTAAGCGTTTTTCTGTGCTTGTCTACTGTGTTCAGCCACGCTGAAGAAAAGGACAACTTCCGCACAGACGCCAATCAAGACAAATCATTACCTTGGTTTCAGCTCGTCCAAGGTGAGTTTCCACCAAAAGATTCATCTCATTACATATCCGGCGAACTGATCGGCGTTGACCACCTGGAACGCACTATAACCATTCGTGGCGATCGTAATGACAACCAGCAAAGAGCGCTGATGGACTATCCGATCGAGGCTGCCATGTTGCCTTACAGCACGATCTACTACCACAATTCGCTCGCCGCGCTTCAGGACATTCCGCTTGGTACGCATCTGCACGGCTGGTTCTACCAACGGACCGAGGAAAATCGGTTTTGGGGACTTCGAAATGAAAAACCGCATGCAAAAAATGGACAGCGAGCGTCGATTGAAGTCGACTTCACGCGCTGCGTTTGCTTGCAAGATGATTTCACTTACCACGCTGAAAGAAAGCAGATGTGGAAGATCAGTAAAGTTGAGCCTTTCAGACCGGACGACGAAAAAGACCTGTCGCACAGGATTATCGTGAAGAAACTCACTGCTACACTCCAAGAAGATGGCAAGTCGTCCGGCAAACCGCGGATCTTTGACTTAACGGCCAGCACCAATGTTTTTCAAGACAATGGGTTTGCTGCGATCACAGACATCAAGCCGGGCCAACTTGTGCAGATGAATCTCACGTGGGCGACGTTGTTCGGAGCTGGGCGAGTTACCGACATTTGGCTTGACGACGTGAGCCGTACCGAGGCAACTGCTCGTCAGCTCCAGCGTCATCACCAGCACATTCGCCAGCGAGGTTTGCCCGGAATGGTTTCGGCCGTGGACGATAAAGAGCGCATCGTCACCATCGCTTTCTTCGATTGTGTCTCCCCGGTCTTGTTCAATGAACTTTCCCACCCTAATCCCAGACCTCTCGGTTGGCCGACTAAAGAGTACGACTGGGGAAACGTCGCTCCAAAGGGAAACATAATTGTCGTGCGGGAATGTCTTATGAGTTACGACCAGGTCAACGATCGGA
>Ga0302127_10002662_pt1 | contig 10795 bp, 11 predicted proteins | sample CB4_SCM_MG_FD_204452 | JGI IMG/M metagenome (GOLD analysis project Ga0302127, IMG submission 204452) | Marine microbial communities from Western Arctic Ocean, Canada - CB4_SCM | ecosystem: Environmental > Aquatic > Marine > Oceanic | place: Canada: Western Arctic Ocean | collected 2017-09-24
CGGTACTTTGGTAGCGATTTCCACGCCCGCACGAAGACATCGGCCACGATCTCGTTCACGAAGTCTGGGCCAACTCGGCTGGCTACGAGGCGGGTAACGGCGGGCGAATGGGTCGTGTAGAGGGTGGCGAATGCCGCTGCGTCAGCGCCGCGTGCGCGCGCAACGAGATCGTCCTCGTTGGTGGCCGGATTCCGGCGGCGGCGTCGGGTTGCGGTTGTCACGAATCATCCCTCACCCCATACGTCGTCTGGCGGGCGGGGAAATGTACGAAGAGAAATCTTGAAGTTCTCCGTACATCTCGTGGGACTTGCAGCGATGACGTGGTGCCGCCCCTCGTCGGATAAGCCAACTTAGGAGTTGCCATGTTCACCAAAGTCATCACAGGCACCGGTATCGCCCTCATCGCTGCACTCAGTTTCGGAGGATCGGCCAGCGCTTCAGAGTCATCGTGGCCGGTCGCAGCCGATGTGATCGGCGCCAGCGCCGAGGTCGATCTCGCCGACGGGTTCCGTGTTGTCGCGCACCCCCGAGACCGAATTACCGACCTCCGACGCGACCGGGTGACCGATGTCCGTCCAGATCGCCCGGCGGATGTGCGCCCTGATGTTGAGCCCACTGTGAGGGAAATCCTTCGCCACCGTTGCCGCCTCGCTGGCCTCGAGTGGGAACAGTGCGTGCGTCTGTACCTGGCGTCTCAGGACTGAGTCTTGATGCTTCTGGCACCTCAGCGCACGCGTTTGATCGCGGCGCCGGGGTGCTAGTTCGCGTTGGCAGTGAAGTTGCCAGGTCGCCCAGGCGGTCCTAGAGCATGTCGGTTGGGAGCGGCTCGGATCCCAACTCGAGGCGGCCGGCGAGTTGGGCGACGCGATCCCAGTCGTACACAACGTGACCCTTGAGGGTTTCTAGGTCGCGTTGGATTCGTTGTAGTGGTGAGTCGGTGAAGTACACCGATGCGCCTGCGCCTTCAGTAGCAGTGGTCACGGCTTGGCGAGAGCCGCACGACTTGCGCTGTCGCGAGGCGAAGGGGCGCGCGGTCGACCCGTTCGATGATGCCGCCCGCGTCGTAGGTGTCGCAGACGGTGTCGATGGCGTCCTGCCATACGAGACGGGCAGCCCTCACTGTCGATCTTGCTTCGGAGAGACGGATCTGTGATCCCTGTTGCTCTGCTTGTTTGTCGCCGAGTGAGTAGGGCAAGACCCGATCTCGGGCCAGGTCGCGGTAGTGGTCGACTGCAGCTTCGGCGCCGCCCAGTGCTGGCGATGACGCCAGCAGGCACAACACGGGGGTGAAGGCGTAGCCGGTCCAGGGGTCGCGGTGGATCGCCGCTCCAGGCGGATTGTCGCCCCGAAGGTCGACAGCTGGAACTGTGTTGTGCTCGGGGACGAAGACGTTCTCGGCGACAGCATCGTTGCTGCCGGTGCCTCGCATCCCGCTGGTGTGCCAGATGTCGTCAATCTCGATCTGATCCATTGGCAGCATGCAGAACCGTGACTCCGGAGGCCCCTCCCCGTCACGTTTGACCATGGTGTTGACCATGACCCAGTCGCCATGCATCACCCCGGTTGCCCATTTCCAGCGTCCGGTGACGGAATAGCCGCCGTCGACCGGCACGGCAGTTCCGGTTGGAGCGAGTGGGCAAGGCACCAGGGCGTGGGTTGAATCCCCGAAGACTGCGTCTTGCAACGGTTGTGGGCTCCTGGCGATGAACCAGTTGTGCAGCATCAGGAACCCGATGGTCCATGACGACGAGACGCAGCCGTGGCCGAGTATCCGGGTGACATGGGTGAGCGACTGCAGGCCCAATCCGTGACCGCCAACCGACTTCGGCGACACCAAAGCAAACGCGTCGACGGCGTTGCATTCGTCGATCGTTTCCTGGGGGACCTGGCGTAGCTGTTCGGCTTGTTGGGCTCGGGCAACGAGCGGTTCGACCATCGATTCGGCCCACTCGATCGCGTCGTCATGAGTCCAAGTCGCCACAGTCACTCCTCAACAATGCAGGTTGTGTCCTAGCTGCAGCGTAGAGAATTCACGTTCTAGGGGGGTGATTCTGGTTGCCATAGCAACCAAGAAAATCTCCAGAACAGCGTTTAGGTGGGGGTTGGGGTTTCGACGCAGCGAACTTGCGGCACACTGTTGACTTCATGGCTCGTCGTACTCCACCACCAAAACGTCAAGAATTCTCCGCCGAAGACACGGCAGATGCTCTGGCGATGTTCAACAACAATGTTCAGGCCACTCGCGACGCGGAGCGCCAACGCCAGGCTCTCGGTCGCGCTGATCGTCGACGCAAGGACGCAGGTGTTCGCGTCAAACGTCTGATGGAGACTGACTCGAACGTCGAGGAGCGTGCCGAAGCCGAGGTCGAATACCGCAGTGCGGTCGATGAGTGGCAGCAGATCACCAACGGCGAACTCGAGCCCGAACAAGAGGTCGCTGAATCCCCGGAGGGTGAAGAGACCGCTGGGGAGCCAGCGCCTGACGCTGCTCCAGCAGAGGAACCCTCTGAGGGTTGAGTCCCTGGGTCTAGATAAACGGCAGGGTCGGGGTGCTCAGCCCACCTTCGAGTTCGAGTAGTCGTCGTTTGGTGTCGAGGCCACCAGCAAATCCGGTGAGAGAACCGTCAGCGCCGATGACTCGGTGGCATGGCAACACGATCGATAGTGGGTTGCGGCCGTTTGCCGCGCCCACTGCCCTGACCGCCGATGGTCGACCAAGTCGTCCCGCTTGTTCGGCATATGTGGTGGTGGTGCCGAACGGTATGTCGGCGAGGGCGGTCCAGGCTTCGCATTGGAATTCTGTGCCTCGCAGGTCGAGCGGGATGTCGAAGTCTTGACGTTGTCCGCCGAAGTATTCACCGAGCTGCGCAACGGTTTTGGCGAGCACTGGGTGGCCGTCGTGACGCTCTGATGCCGGGAGGCTGATCCTGCCCGGGGCATCGTTTGGCCAGAGGACTGCACGCAGCCCGGTGTCGGTGGCGATCAAGCGAAGCGCGCCGACTGGCGATTGCATGTCAGTGTGGAAATGCTGGTCCGCGATTGTCGGGTGAGCGGTTGCCGATGACATGTTCATGATCGTCCGTTCGTCGTGTCGGGGGATTCGTGGGGGTCTGAGAGCGAGGCCCACAGGTGCTGGGCTGCGAGCGAGCGAAATGGGCGCCAGCGCTCGGCTACCTGGGCGGTTTCGTCAGCAGATGCACGATCAATGCCCATGAGTCTGCCAACGGCCGTGCGCAGTCCGAGGTCTGAGTTTGGGAATGCGTCTGGGTGACCCAGCACCCGTAGGGCAAACATGTGCGCCGTCCAGGGGCCGATGCCAGGGAGTTCGACGAATGGGTCGGTTACTTCGTCAATGTCGCCGGCGTCGAAGAGTTCGAGCGAATCCTCGGCGACGGCTTCGGCGAACCGGCGGATGGTTTCTGAGCGTTTGCCAGGCATGCCCAATCCGGTGAGGTCGGCTTGGGCGAGTGTCACCGCCGCTGGAAACGTGACGTTGAGGCCTGAGGGGTCGTCTTCGAGATCGAAGTGGGTGCCGAACCGGTCGGCGATTCGACCGGTGATTGTTGTTGCTCCTGCGACGGAGACCTGCTGGCCAACCATGATCCTGACGGCCGTTTCGAACCGGTCCCACGCCCCATGGATTCGCAGCCCAGGTCGTCGATTGACGAGGGGTGCGAGGAGTTCGTCCTGCTTCAGGGCGGTGAGCGCTTCTGTGTGGTCGAGGTCGATTCCGAGGAGTCGGCGACAGCGGGCGACGTCGTCGATGAGCGAATTGAACGTTGGCAGATGGGCTAGCAGGTGGACGTGACCTGGGTCAGCAGCGCTGATTTCGAGCACGCCGGGGTGTCCGCAGGTCGATGTGGTTCGGCGATACACGTCGTCCAATACGGACTCGACGCCTGGCACTGAGCGAGGCGCGAGATGGCCGAGCGCGGCGGCGAAGTCGAATGGGCTGCTCACTGGGAGGTCCAGCGGCAGGCCTCCATCCAAAAGCGCTTTTGCTCCGCCGCGACGTTTCGAGCGCAGCTCTCTCGGTCCGAACCCGAACGAGGCGCTCACGGCGCGGTGCAGCTGGCGTTCGCCACCGAATCCTGATGCCCGAGCGATCGTGCTCAGGGGCAGGTCGGTCTCGTCCAGCATTCTGCGGGCGAAGTGAGCTCGGCGAGAAGCAGCAATGAACGTTGGGGTGGCGCCGATGTGATCGATGAATAATCGGCGGAGCTGACGCTGGCTGTATCCGACGCGATGGGCGAGAGCTGGCTCGAGGTGATGGTCGAGAAAGCCGTTGGTTATCAACATCAGCGCATGTGCGACGGGCGGGGGAGCGTCCTGCGACAAGTCGGTGGTCGGCGCCCGGTCGGGGCGACACCGAAGGCATGGTCGAAACCCTGCCGCTTCGGCTGCGATGGGGGTTCGGTAGTCCGCGACGTTTTCGATCTTCGGCCGTGCCGAGCAACTTGGCTGGCAGTAGATACCTGTGGTGCGCACTCCGTTGACTTTCACGAAGCAAGTATTGCGGAGAACGCCGGACACATTCGGACACCGGTAAGGCTGTCCGAATATGTCCGCAAGGGATTGCCCACAACACAGCAGTGTCTACGCCGCGACGTGTTGCGCGATCCGAACCTGTTGTCTGACACGCCGACCCGCATTGGGGTTGAACGGTGGGGGGAAGCCTCAGTTGCCGGTAGCGGCAACCCGGCTGTCGTCGTTGGCCCACTGTGACCACGACCCTGGGTAGAGACGAGCGGTGCCCAAGCCAGCGTGTTCGATCGCGAGCAGGTTGTGGCATGCGCTCACGCCCGATCCGCAATAGATGATCGGGGCGTTCGCTGGGTCGTCGGTCGCAGTCACGCCTGAGGCGAGGAACCGTGCGCGCAGCTCGTCGGCGGTGAGGAACGTGCCGTCTTCGCCCAGGTTCGTGGCGAAGGGGTGATTGGCCGCTCCTGGGATGTGGCCGGCGCGTGGGTCGACGGGCTCGGTCTCGCCTCGATAGCGCTCCGGCGCCCGAGCGTCGAGGACGAGAGTTGAGGAGTCGGCGGCTGCGGCAGCGGTGGTGTCGGCGTCGACGATGATCTCGTTGGGCCATTCGCGTATGGGGCAGAAGATTGATGGTCTCGTGCGGGTGACAGTTTCGAGCGGGCCGGTCCAGTGTTGGATCCCCCCGTCGAGCAAGGCTGCGGGTTGGCCAAGAATGCGCAACATCCACACCAGCCGTCCAGCTGACATTCCGCCTGCGTCGTCGTAGGCGACGACGGTGTCTTGGGGCCCGATGCCGAGGGCACTCAGACTCGCGGCGAACGTGGCCGCCGCAGGAAGTGGGTGGCGGCCGGCACTACGTCGCGGAGGTGCGGTGAGGTGCTCGTCGAGGTCGACGAAGATGGCGTCTGGAATGTGACCGGACTGGTACGCGGCGAGGCCGGGCCGACGGTCGAGGTACCAGCGGACGTCGCACACGATGACCGCAGAGTCCGGAGAGCTCGTTGCGGTGAGGTCGATGAGCGCGTCAGCAGTGATGATTGGCTGCAGGTTCATAGCAGGACCTACTGGCCGAACATCATCATCCACTGCTCCTCGGTTTTGGGTTTGAACATGACGTTCATTTCACGTGTCATGCCCATCTCGGCCGAGGAGTGGAACGAGTAGCGGTGACCTGGGAACAAGACGGTGCTGTCTGGGACCTTGGCGAGCCGGTTGTGAAGGCTGTCGTACATCTGGCCGACGTCGCTGCCTGGCAGGTCGGTACGGCCGCATCCTTCGAGGAACAGGGTGTCGCCGGCGATGAGGCAGCCTTCGACGAGGAAACACTGGCTGCCTGGTGTGTGACCGGGGGTGTGAATCAGCTCGATTGGAACGTCGCCGACCATGACGGTGTCTCCGGAATCGTGGAGCTCGAGGTCGCTGTCGCTGACCCCGGTGACCTTCTTGACGAGGTCCGCTTCTTCCTTCTGGACGTGGATCTTCACGCCTTGAATTTCGAGCAACTCACCGACGCCCTCGATGGTGTGGCCCATCATTGAACCCCCGACGTGGTCGGGGTGGTAGTGGGTTGCAAGCACGCCGCTCAGTCGCATCCCGTCCTTGCCGAGGATGTCGACAAGTTCGGCCACGCCGTACGCGGGGTCGATGGCGATGGCGTCGCCGGTCTCCCGGTCACCGATCAGGTAGACGAAGTTGACCATCTCGCGGGCGAGTTGGTTGTCGACTGCGAAGTCGCGTCCGGAGAGCAGCTGACGAAAATAGAAGCGATCAGACATATTCGTCATGCTACTGACAACGTTTCCCCGGAATAGGCGGCATCATGCTTCTGATGCCCAATAACGGCGCGCCCGGACCCTTCTGATGCGAAATCGTATTCTTCGTTTCGTCGCGTACGCAGCCGTTGGCGTCGCCACCGGGCTCGTTGTTGCAGGCGTCGAGACGTTGGCAATCGAGATCATGCTCGAAGGTTTGCTGCATGCCGAATTGTGGCAACAGGCGCTGGCGCCTGGACTTGGTCTGCTGATCGCTGTGCTGCTGTTGCAGTGGGCCGATCGCGGTCGCAAGCTTTCGCCGTCGACGTCCGAGGAGTACATCAAGGCGTACCACTCTCGTCATGGTGTTGTTCGCATGTTGCAGCTGCCGTTTCGGCTTGGCGCTGGCATTGCGACGGTTGGTCTTGGCGGCGCCTTGGGGCTCGAGGGTCCCTCGGTGTATGGCGGCGCCACCATTGGTTCTGCGATGCAGGGCCGTCTCAAATGGCTGTTCAAAGAGAAGGACGGCAAGGCACTGTTGGTTGCTGGCGCCGCCGCTGGTGTTGCGGCCATCTTCCAGGCCCCCGCGACCGGCGTGTTGTTCGCGCTCGAGTCGCCGTATAAAGGCGACCTTGGTAGGCGGGCTCTGCTGCCGTCGCTGATCTCAGCAGCGACGAGTTACGTCACGTTCGTGCTGGTTACTGGCGTGGGTGGCGACAGTCGCCCCTTCGACGTCAATGAGGACACGTTGTTCGCGGTGGAGATCGGGCAGCGAGAGTTGTTGGGCGCTGTTCTGGTGGGGTTGTTGTGCGGTGCGGGTGCCCGGGTGTTCAGCCGGATGGTCAAGTTTGCGAAACGATTCCAGGTCGAAGTTGCGTTGTGGCAGCGTGTGGGTGCAGGCGCCATCATTCTCGGCGGGTTGGTCCTGATCGTGGATGCGCTCATCGAGCGTCCCCTGACGCTCGGGCCAACTGCCGGGAGCGAACTCTCTAACTGGGTGACTGACCCGAGCATCAGCTTGTGGCTCGTTGGTCTGTTGTTGGTGGCGCGGTTTGTCGCCACTGGAACGACCCTTGCTGCGGGTGGAGTAGGTGGAGTTTTCATCCCGCTCGCGGTGTCGGGGTTGCTCGTTGGTCGTCTCGTCGGCGGGTGGATCGATGTCGGGCCTTCGGCGTTGCGTTTCTTCCCGTTCATTGGAGTGGCGGCGTTCCTGGCTGGCGGCTACCGGACTCCGCTTGCTGCCGTGATGTTTGTTGCGGAGTCAACTGACGCGCCCCAGTTCGTGGTGCCTGGGCTGATTGCGGTGGCGGTGTCCCAGGTCATCATCGGCTCCACGTCGGTGTCTGGTTCCCAGCGTGATAGCCGGACGGGTCACCTCGAGGGCCGCTTCCAGATGCCCATCACCAGTGCGATGCGTACGCCACGCCACATTGTTCGACGCGAGGACAGCGTCTCGGACTTTGTTTGGGGTCACGCGTTCCCGGCCAAAGAGGTCGCGGGCATCGTGGCCGACGACGACGACCATTTCCTCGGCATGGTCCGACTGCACGACATCCGTCACCTCGAACGTGCCGACTGGAGCACCACGAACATCATGCTGGTCGTCGACGAATCTGTCCGGCCGGCTCGTCTGTCGTGGACGATTCGTGAGGCCACGGCGGCAATGGAGGAACACGAACTCGATCAGATTCCGGTGGTCGATACCGGAAATCGGGTTGTTGGGGTCGTTACGTCCGACAGCATGTTGAAGCTTGATGAGATCCTTGAGGAGACGCAGGGTTCCTGACTCTGCTCGATCTCAAACCCTGGGGGAGTACATGACTGACGACGCGCTTGACGAGATTGGATTGTTGGAGGGACTTGCGTCGACTCGTGCGATTCGGCGCTATCAACCTGTGCCGATTCCCGACGATGATCTGTCGAACATGCTGTGGCATGCCAGCCGCGCTCCGAGCGGCTCGAACCGGCAGAAGTTCCGGTTCCTTGTGCTCCGAGATGGCCCGAAGGCGTTGCAGGCGAAAGCGCTCCTGGGCGAGTCGTTCCGGTCGGGTTGGAATCTGAAGCGCTCGAATGATGGGTACGCGGCAGGTTCTGGCGTTGCCGACGATTCTCCCAAGGCCCGTATGGCGCGAACCATGCAGCACTTCGTCGATCACTTCGAGGAGACTCCGGTGGTCATCTTGGCGTGCTTCGTTCGTTATCGGGAGCCGTCGTACGCCGAGGGTTCGTCGGTTTTCCCGGCGGTACAGAACTTGTTGTTGGCGGCGCGGGCACTTGGCTATGGCGGTGTTATCACTGGCTGGCACACCGAGGTCGAGGACGAATTGCGCGAGCTGCTGGGAATCCCTGAGGGAGTGGCTATCCATGCCACGATCCCGATGGGGAAACCTGTGGGTCGTCATGGGCCGGTGCGGCGACGGCCGCTTGGCGAGTTGGTGTTCGACGACGAGTGGGATGGCGATGCCCCGTGGGCAGTAGACCCTCCCGGCACCGAGTTCACCTCTGCGGGACCTCCGCCTGGCACACCGGCCGTGTAACTCGTGCTCCTTGACTTCAAGTTGGCTTGAGGTCCTCGGTTGATCGCATGCAGACGATGCGACAGCGAGGCGATTCAGAGGCCACAGCGTTGCTGTCAATCGGCGAGGCCAAGATGGTCGAGCTTCCCGAGCGGCGGGATCGTCTCTACACCATGATCGCGCTTCTTGCTGAGTTCCGGGACTGCGGTTGTGAGGCCGTCGCGTCATGTGATCGGGCTGTGTCGATGAGCCCGGCTGATCGCTAGGTTTCGGCCGCGAGCCGTTCGGCTTGTGCTGCGATGTCGCGTGCGGGGCGCCGCAAAGCAGCTGCTGCTGCGACAACGTGGTCGTGTTCGGCCTTGCTGCGATGTGGGCCGACTTTGACGTCGATTGAATGACCGTCGACGCTCACCGTGACAGTGGTGCGCTGAAGCGAGTAGCGGTCGGTGGAAGTCGAGCGGATGCCGAGCGTGCCCGTGGCTCGAAACATCGCGTCGCTCACGAGTGTTTCGGCGTCGGGGGCAACGAGGGCGTGAACGGTGTGGGCCGGGCGCCCCTTCTTCATGATGATCGGGGTGATCCACGCGTCGAGCGCGCCGGCGATCAGGAGTTCGTCGATGGTGTCGGCGAGCAATTCGCCGGTGATGTCGTCGAGGTTGGTCGACAGTTCCACGAGTTGGCGATGTTCGATGTCGCCGCGCTTGTCGCCAGCGGTTTCTCCGATCACGACTTGGGTGACGTTTGGGCGGTCGGGCAGGTCTCGTCCACCGGCGCCGTAACCAGATGACGTGATGGTCATCGTCGGCATGGGACCGACGGACTCGGCCAGGGCTGCGATGATCGCTGCGCCGGTTGGGGTGGTGAGCTCGAGGTCGATGTCGACTCCGACCGTGGGAATCCCTTCGAGCAGCTTGACGACCGCTGGGGCAGGGTTCGGCAGCACGCCATGGGCGGCAGTGATCGAGCCGACGCCTACCGAAACCGGAGCGCTGGCCACGACGTCGATGCCAAGCGATTCGAGGGCTGCGCACGATCCGACGATGTCCACGATGGCGTCGAGCGCGCCGACTTCATGGAAGTGCACCGCCTCGGGCTCGACGCCGTGCATGTGGCCCTCGGCGATCGCCAACGCTTCGAAGACGCGGTGAGCACGATCTCGAACCCGTTCAGGTAGATCTGCTGTGGCGAGCATGTCTCGGATGTCTGACCAGTGGCGGTGATGATGGTGTTCGGGGGCGTCGACGAGGGCTTTCGTCGCGGCGAGTCCGTTGCGAAGGACTGCTTCCCTATGGAGCGCCCAGCCTTCGACCGGCAGCGCCTTGAGTGTCTCGACGATGTAGTCGAGGTCGGCTCCGGCATCGAGCAGTGCGCCGAGTGTCATGTCGCCTGCGATCCCGGACACGGGGTGAAACCAGGCGACGGTTTGGGCGCTAGCGATTGGGTGGTTGGTCATTTGCGGACTCCGAGGATGCGTAGCGCTGCCACAGCCGCGCCAAAGCCGTTGTCGATGCCCACCACGGTGACACCTGAGGCGCATGAGGCCAGCATCGAAAGCAACGCTGTGACGCCTTGGAGGCCGGCGCCGTAGCCAACGCTGGTCGGCACGGCGATGACGGGCGCACCTGTTATGCCGCCGACGGCTGTGGCGAGGGCGCCTTCCATGCCGGCGATGGTGATGACGATGTCGGCTTCGGCGATGGTGTCGACCTCGGCAAGTAGGCGATGTAGCCCGGCGACACCGATGTCGGTCAGGCGAACAGCGTCAACGCCGTGTGCTGCTAGTACGGCGTCGCACTCGTCTGCGACGACGAGATCGGCTGTGCCGGCGGCGGCCACAACGACGGTGATGTCGACGGGGTCAGCGGCCCGCCAGATCACGGTGCGACCAACAACCAGGGCTCCCGCGTGTTGGGTGGTTACCGCTTCGATCTGCTCGTCGGTGGCGCGGGTGAGCACGACCGGGCCAGAGCCATTAGTGAGTAGTTCGTTGACGATCTGCACGGTCTGGGTTGGCGTTTTGCCTGGCCCATAGATCGCCTCGGGTAA
>Ga0302127_10002671_pt1 | contig 10777 bp, 11 predicted proteins | sample CB4_SCM_MG_FD_204452 | JGI IMG/M metagenome (GOLD analysis project Ga0302127, IMG submission 204452) | Marine microbial communities from Western Arctic Ocean, Canada - CB4_SCM | ecosystem: Environmental > Aquatic > Marine > Oceanic | place: Canada: Western Arctic Ocean | collected 2017-09-24
GGCCAATTTTTCATTGTCCAAGCGGAACGTTGGCAGGCCCTCGGCGACCACCCCATCGGCGAAGGTCTTCCGGGCTGTGCCTTCGGCGGCAATGGCCGCATCTGCACCGTGGCAAAGCGTCGTGGCCTGGGTCGCCAAAATCACCTTAGCGGCATTGACCTCTGATCCCTCCAAGGCCTCCAGGCGCGCGATTTCGTCCAGAGGAAGATCGGTGAACAGCCTTAAAAACCGCCCTACATCGGCGTCGTCAACACTGCGCCAGAACTGCCAATAGTCATAGGGGATGACTTGAGCTGCATCCAGCCACACGGCCCCGGATGCGGTCTTGCCCATTTTTGCCCCGGACGATGTGGTGATCAATGGCGACGTCAGACCGTACAAGGTTTTGCCGTCCAACCGCCGGGCCAATTCGATGCCGCTGACGATATTGCCCCACTGATCGGAACCGCCAAGCTGTAAAACGCAATCCATGCGGCGGCAAAGCTCCAAAAAGTCATAGGCCTGGAGCACCATGTAGTTGAATTCCAAAAACGACAGGGGCTGCTGGCGATCTAGACGCAGCTTGACGCTTTCGAATCCCATCATACGGTTTACAGACATGTGGGAGCCGTATTCGCGCAAAAACGGGACGTATTCCAAATGGTCCAGCCAATCGGCGTTGTTGACCATCACCGCGTCCGTGGGGCCGTCGCCAAATTTTAGAAATTTAGAGAACACCTGTTTGATCCCGGCCATATTGGCGGCAATGCCGTCGTCGTCCAGCATTTTCCTGGTTTCATCCCGGCCAGAGGGATCGCCTATTTTGGTGGTGCCGCCGCCCATCAAGACTACGGGTTTGTGACCGCACTGCTGCATGTGGCGCAGCATCATGATCTGCACCAAGCTGCCCACGTGGAGGCTGGGTGCCGTGCAATCAAAGCCAATATAGCCTGTCACCGGACTGGCAGCGGTCAGCGCCCCCAGGCCGTCGCGATCGGTGTTCTGATGGACGAACTGGCGCTCTTCCAGCACCCTTAAAAAATCTGAAATCTGGCCGTGCATTCTAATGGGAGTTGCCTAAAGTTTAGGTTCAGAGACGTTCTTTACCGGTTATTTTGTCTTAAGCTTTTGCTTTTTTTTGCTGTCGGGAAGTTTGGTAGCGATATAGGAATCGATCACCTTGCTTAAATTGTCTAATTTGCCGCCAAAGAAATGTCCGGCACCGGGGATCGTGCGGTACTCAATGCCGGGGCCGCGCTGGGCGATCAGGCGGTTGGCCAGCTTGCCCACTTCTTCTTCAGGGACAATATCGTCTGTCGCCCCTTGCAGGATTAGTCCGGATGACGGGCATGGGGCGAGAAAGCTGAAGTCGTAAATGTTGGCCGGCGGGGCAACTGAAATGAACGAATTGATTTCGGGTCGCCGCATCAGCAGCTGCATAGAAATCCATGCGCCAAAAGAAAATCCTGTGACCCAGCAATTGGAGGCTCCGGGATGCATTGACTGGAACCAATCCAGGACAGCGGCGGAATCCGCCAGTTCCCCCGGGCCATTATCAAACGTTCCCTGGCTGCGCCCGACCCCGCGAAAATTAAACCGCATCACCGAAAACCCGCGGTCCACAAACGCATGAAAAATTTGGTACACTACCTTGTTGTTCATGGTCCCGCCGAACTGGGGATGCGGGTGCATGACCAAGGCGATGGGGGCGTCGTCGTCCTGGGCGCGATGATAGCGCGCTTCGATGCGGCCTTCGGGGCCATTGATGATTATATCGGGCATACTCTCCTTGCTGGCGCGCAAGATTGCGCCGTATTTTACAAACCGTCGGACATTGAATTCCGACTATACATTTAAGCTCAGGCCACCGATTTTGCCCAATGCCCCTCTTAGAAAAGACGCGCCGGTAAACTTGACTAAATTAGTCAGGTATGTAATTTAAGTCCCCAGTTGTTGCGCCGCCGGGCTGTGAAAATGATGGCCTCCTATACCATGGTTTCGCTCAGTGTGTTTTTGATTTGGTTAAAGGTCACAGTGCGAGCAAGTGAATTTTTGATTGGTTTGAAGTTGAGTGATGATTGAATCGGTTCGCAGTGACATCCAAGCGATTTTTGATCGCGATCCAGCGGTGAAGTCGGTGGCCGAGATTTGGCTGGCCTATCCAGGTTTTCACGCTGTGCTGACCCATCGTCTGACCCACAGGTTGTGGCGGGCTAATTGGCGGCTTTTGGCCCGGGTGTTGTCTCATTTTGCGCGATTTTTATCTGGGGTGGAAATACACCCGGGGGCCAAGATTGGCCGGGGTTTTTTTATCGACCATGGAGCCGGTGTTGTCATTGGCGAAACGTCTGATATCGGTGACGACGTGACGCTTTACCATGGGGTCACCTTGGGCGGCATCGCTCCGGCAGTGGATTCGTCGGCCCAAGTTGACCAAAAACGCCACCCGACGATTGGCGACCGCGCAATTATCGGCTCCGGCGCTCAGGTGTTGGGCCCCATTACGGTTGGTGCGAATGCCCGCGTTGGGGCCAATGCGGTGGTCCTACGGGATGTTCCCGAAGGCGCCTCAGTGGTCGGCAATCCGGCCCGCATCGCCAGGGCGCGCCGTGGGGATTTGCCAAAGTTTGAAGCCTATGGCGCGGAAGCCGGGGAAGTGAGCGACCCTGTGGCGCGGGTGATTGATGGTCTGTTGGGTCAGCTGGAAACTATGAAGGCCCAGATGGCGGACCTTGAATCCCGTCAATCCGACCAAGAACAGCGCCTCGCTCTACCCTGGCAAGGTGACGAAAAAACTCTAGATGATGGCTCTATAAAAGAATGATGGAGAGTTTGCATGAAGTTAGGGACTAAAGGCCGCTACGCGGTCATGGCGATGGCCGATTTAGCCACTCACAGCGGCGGCAAGCCTGTGGCGTTAGCAGAGATTGCGAAGCGTCAGGAAATTTCGCTATCGTATTTGGAGCAGCTGTTCAGAAAATTGCGCCGCTCTAGCCTAGTCGAAAGCTTTCGCGGCCCCGGAGGCGGCTACGTTCTTGCCCGGGACGATGGCGATATTTGTGTTTCTGAGATTGTGAAGGCGGTGGATGAGTCCTTGACCGTGACCCGGTGTCGTCAGGAGCTCACCATTGGCTGTCGCAGCGACAAAAGCCGATGTCAGACACACGAATTGTGGGACGAATTGGGCAATCAGATCCACCTGTATTTGAGCTCGGTATCCTTGTCGGATGTAATCAACAGGAATGTCTTGGGCAGCGGCAGTGTTTTTGGCCCATTTGATCAGCCCCAGCGTGAAGCCGTGCCGACCATGGCACTAGCGGAATAAGGCACTCTGTCAATCATGAGCCCCATCACCACCTATCTGGATTTCAACGCTGGATCGCCAGTCAAGCCAGAGGTCGCCGAGGCTGTGGCCGAGGCCTTGGCCATTGGCGGAAACCCGTCGTCTGTGCATCGGCTTGGCCGATTGGCACGGGCCACTGTTGATCGCGCCCGGGACAGTGTCGCGGCAATGGTGGGTGCGACGGGGCTTCAAGTAATTTTTACTAGCGGCGGTACCGAAGCTAATGCCCAGGCGCTTTCGGCGGCCATTGGTCTGAAATCTGGCCCCGTGGTTGTTTCGTCCGTGGAGCACCCCTCGGTGCGCGACGGAGCAGCGGCCATGAGCCCGTCCGTGATTTATGCGCCGGTTGACCATGATGGGGTTCTTGACTTGGCCGCATTGGACCAGATTCTGGCTTCAAATCAGTGCTCGGCGGTGTCTTTGATGCTTGCCAACAACGAAACCGGAGTCATTCAGCCGGTGGCTGAGGCAGCTAAACTGGCACACGCTAGAGATATTCTGATTCACTGCGATGCTGCCCAGGGCCCTGGAAAGATTCTCGTTGATTTTCAAGGGCTTGGAGTGGACTTCTTAACTATTTCTTCACATAAAGTCAGTGGCCCCCAAGGGGTCGGCGCGGTGATCGTCCGCAATGGCGAAACTCTACCAGCGATCCTGCGTGGCGGCGGCCAAGAACGCGGTCAGCGAGCAGGCACCGAAAACGTATCGGGGATCGCCGGATTTGGCGTCGCAGCTGAAATGGCCGGGGAAGATCTTGCCCGGGCACCAATACTTGCCGCCATGCGCGATAGCATGGAGGCTCGTCTGATCCAGATGGCTGCCAATCACTTGGGTGGTTTTACCGTCTTTGGTGGCAACGCCGCGCGCTTGCCCAATACATCACTGTTTGCCGTGGCGGGCATGGCCAGAGATACTCAGGTGATTGGATTGGACCTGGCCGGGGTGGCGGTTAGTGCCGGTTCTGCCTGTTCATCGGGCAAGGTTCATGCCTCTCATGTGTTAAGCGCCATGGGGGTTCCCGACGATTTAGCCACCGCAGCCATCCGCGTCAGCCTGGGGTGGAGCACCGAGCAGTCCAATTTGGACCGCTTCGTGGACGCTTGGTACGAAATTCGCATTGCCAAATCCATTGGCGCAAACGCCACAGAAATGCAGAAAGCCAGTTAATGCTCACAGAGTCCAACATCAAACTTCCCATTTACATGGATTATCAGGCGACAACGCCCATGGACCCCAGGGCGTTGGAGAAAATGCTGCCGTTTTTCACGGAAGCCTATGGGAATCCTCATTCTCGCAGCCACAGCTTTGGCTGGGATGCAGAGGAAGCAGTGGAAAAGGCCCGGGCCCAGGTGGCCAGCCTGATTGGCGCTGTGCCCAAAGAAATCGTGTTTACCTCAGGCGCGACAGAATCCAACAATCTGGCTCTAAAGGGCGTCAGCCGGTTCTACAAAGACCGCCGGGACGAAATCGTCACGGTAGTGACAGAACACAAATGCGTATTGGATGCCTGTCGTCATTTGGAACAAGAAGAAGGCATGAAGGTCACCTATCTGCCGGTAGAAACTAACGGCTTAGTAGACTTGGACCGACTGCGGGAGGCGGTGACAGAGCACACAGCAATTGTTTCGGTCATGGCGGTGAATAATGAAATTGGCGTCATCCAGCCCATGGTAGAAATTGGCCAGATTTGCCGGGAAAAAGGCGCGTTTTTCCACACGGATGCTGCCCAGGCAGCAGGCAAAATCGAGCTGGATGTAAATGCTATGAACATCGATTTAATGAGCATTTCCAGCCACAAAATGTATGGCCCCAAGGGCATCGGCGCCTTGTATGTGCGGCGTAAGCCTAGGGTGCGTTTACAGGCCATGATCAACGGTGGCGGCCAGGAACGCGGGATGCGCTCTGGCACCCTTTCACCGGCTCTGTGCGTGGGGTTTGGCACGGCCTGCGCCCTGTGCGAAGCAGATATGGGCAAGGACAATGAACACATTTCCCGCCTGGCCGACAGGCTTTACAAAGGCCTGACCGAACGCCTGGATGATGTGATTTTGAATGGTGATCGGGATCAACGATTCCCTGGCAATCTGAACCTCAGCTTTTCGTTTGTTGAAGGCGAAAGCCTGATGATGGGCATGCGTGACGTCGCCGTATCATCCGGGTCTGCCTGTACCTCGGCATCTTTAGAGCCGTCGTATGTGTTGCGGGCGCTGGGGGTCGAAGAAGAAATGGCCCACACCTCCATCCGTATGGGCATTGGTCGCATGACCACAGAATCGGAGATTGATTACGTGATCGCAACTATTATCGAGCATGTGAACAAGTTGCGGGCTATGAGTCCATTGTGGGAAATGGCCCAAGACGGCATTGATCTAAGGTCTGTGAAGTGGAGTGAGCATTAGGAGTGAGCATTAGACGACGGGAATACCGAGAGTTGACGTAGACCCTCAAGGCATTAAATTTAATATAATTGAATTGGAGCAAATTCCATGGCGTATGGCGAAAAAGTAATCGAACACTATGAAAACCCGCGCAATATCGGGTCGATGGACAAAGAGTCATCGGATGTGGGCACCGGTCTTGTGGGTGCGCCCGCGTGCGGCGATGTGATGAAGCTGCAAATTAAGGTCAATGGCGATGGTATCATTGAAGATGCCAAATTCAAGACCTTTGGCTGTGGTTCTGCCATCGCGTCTTCCAGCTTGGTAACCGAATGGGTCAAGGGAAAGACCTTGGACGAAGCGGGGGAGATTAAGAATACCAAGATCGCCCAACACTTGGCCTTACCGCCGGTGAAAATTCACTGCTCCGTATTGGCAGAAGACGCCATCAAGGCGGCGATTTCTGATTATCGGACCAAGTCTGAGGTCGTGGAAGTAGTTTCGGGCGCGCGCGAACTTGTGTCAGAGCAAGCCGCGGAATAGCTGCATACGTGCAGCGCCTTAGACAACGCAGATAAAGGATCGGAAAATGCCCGCCCCAGCAATGACCATTACCGAAGCCGCTGCGGATCAGGTCCGTGCGATGATCGCCGGTCGTGAAGCCCCCTCTGAAGGCGTGCGCCTCGGCGTCCGCACCGGTGGCTGCTCAGGCATGGCATACACCTTGGAGTTCTCCGACGACTCGACGGAATTCGATGAAAAGGTCGAAGAAAAGGGTGTCACCGTATACATAGACCCCAAGGCGCTGATGTTCGTTGTTGGTACCGAAATGGATTATGTGGAAGGTGGCCTGGAATCAGGGTTTGTGTTTAATAATCCGAACGAGAAAGCCAGATGCGGCTGCGGCGAATCGTTCCACGTCTAGGCCTGTCTGAATTACGGTCAGGGGTGGAGTGTCCCCGACCGTTCCAGCTGAGCCTAAATTTTAACCACCGCAAATGAGCGCCACCCAAATAGATGGCGCCAATGGCGCCAACGGGCAGGTCCTGCAATGCTGGTCTTGCCAGGGCCCGGTATCCTTGGGCCTTTCATTTTGCCCCACGTGCCAGGCCATTCAGTCCCCTCGACAAACTGAAATCTTCGCCCAGCTGGGCCTGGAACCAACGTTTGATTTGGATTTTTCTCAGCTTGAGAAAAACTATTTTAGCCTTCAGAGGACGTTCCATCCCGATAGCTTTGCTGCCAAATCGCCCCAAGAACAGGAATATTCTCTACAACACGCCACAAACCTGAACGACGCCTTAAAAACGTTGAAATCTCCGGTTCTCAGAGCTGAATATTTGTTGCAATTCCATGGCGCGGCGGTGGCCGGCGGGCCAGAAAAAACGGTCAATGATGAGGCTGTTTTGGTGGAGGCCATGGAGACCAGGGAAGCGTTGGCAGAGGCGGAAATACCGGCGGACATTGAATCCATCCTTACCAGGGCTGGGGACGGTATCCGCGACTGTACAACGGGCCTCAGTGCCGCGTTCGCCGACGGCGATCTGACTGCAGCGGCAGCACTGACATTGCGTCTGACTTACCTGGTGAAGCTTAATGACGAAGCCGTGCAACGTGCCCGCATCTTTTCCCGAGGCACTTGAGGCCGGTCGCATACCCATGGCACCCTTACAAATTCATGAGCCTGGCAAAACACCACTGCCCCACGCGGAAGACCAGGTGGCGGTGGGCGTTGATCTTGGCACCACAAATACCCTGATTGCGGTGGCCAGGAATGGTCGCCCCGAAATCCTGCGGGATCGTGACGGCCAAGCCTTACTGCCGTCCTTGGTTGCCTACACCGACCAAGGAATATTAGTGGGCAAGCCTGCCCGCCAGGCCTTGTTGGATGACCCTCACACCGTTGTGGCCTCGGTCAAGCGCCTGATGGGGCGGGGTGCCGAAAATATCCGGGCGGTGGCCGGATCATTGCCCTATGACATCGAACCCACAGACGAAAACGCGGGGGATAGGATGGTCCGTCTTCGGGTTGGAGGACGGTCGCTGACCCCTGTGGAAATTTCTGCGGAAATACTTCGCGCTGTGGCGGCTCGGGCCGAAGCCAGCCTGGGTCACAAGGTGAACCGCGCTGTCATCACCGTGCCTGCGCATTTTGATGACGCCGCCCGGGCGGCGACAAAAGACGCAGCAAAGTTAGCGAAAATCGAGGTGTTGCGCTTGGTCAATGAGCCCACCGCTGCAGCTCTTGCCTATGGCTTGGAAAAGGGCGCGGAAGGGGTTTACGCGGTTTATGATTTTGGCGGCGGCACGTTCGACATTTCGGTTCTGCGCCTGCAAATGGGCGTGTTTCAGGTGTTGGCCACCGGCGGCGACGCCCAGTTGGGCGGCGACGACATAGATCACGTTATCGCCGAGCATTTCATGCAGGAACGCATCGCCTCGCTGGGGGTATCAACTTTAACCGCTGGCGAAGCTCGCATGGCGTTGATGTCGGCGCGGCTGGCTAAGGAATGTTTGACCACGGAGGTCACCGGAAATTGGAGCCTCGACGCTGGCGGCGAACAGAGCTCCCATGACCTGGACCGACCAACTCTTGATCGCCTGATCGGTCCCATGGTTGAGCGCACCATCGACCATTGCAGGGATGTGATGGCCGAGGCCGGTGTCACCCCTAAAGAAATTCAAGGCGTGGTGCTGGTTGGCGGCTCCACCCGAGTTCCGTTGGTGGCCCAGCGCGTCGCAGAATTCTTCGACACCGAGCCTTTGGTGGATATTAACCCCGACGAAGTGGTCGCCTTGGGGGCGGCGCTGCAAGCCGAGGCGCTGACGGTGGGGTCGGACCAGCTGTTGCTGGATGTAACGCCCTTATCCTTGGGGATCGAAACCATGGGTGGTTTGGTGGAAAAGGTGGTGCGCCGCAATACGCCCGTGCCCACCGCGCAATACCAGGAATTCACCACATACCAAGACGGCCAAACGGCGCTCATGATTCATGTGCTTCAGGGTGAACGGGAATTGGTCGATCAAAATCGATCTCTGGCGCAGTTTGAGTTATCTGGAATACCGCCCATGACGGCGGGTGCAGCGCGCGTGCGGGTCACATTTATGGTGGACGCAGACGGGCTTTTGACGGTGCGCGCCGAAGAATCTACCACGGGTATTCAACAAGAAGTCGCCGTTAAACCCAGCTACGGCCTGGACGATAAAGCCATGGCAGCCATGCTGCGGGCGAGTTTAGAAAATGCCGAGGGCGACATGGCCGCACGCCTGTTGCGGGAATCGAAGGTCGAAGCTGAACGTATCGCATTGGCTGTGGATGCGGCCCTGATCGCCGATGGCGATCTTCTATCCGACGATGAACGAGCTGTGATCGACGGCTTTTTGATTGATTTGAGGTCCGCCGTGGTGGCAGACGATCGCGACACGGTAGAAGCAAGTGCGGCGGCGATTAACGACGGAACATCAGAATTCGCGCAACGACGCATGGACCGCGGAATCAGCGAAGCTCTGACCGGAGTCGCGCTTTCCCAACTGTCTGACACTGTGGACAGTGGCGCAAAAACCTAGTTCAATCTTGACTATTAGCCCGACCTTTGGTCATCACCGTGGCACGCCGCAGGCTGCGTGTGCCCCATTAGTAAATTGGTTTCCCTATGCCTAAAATGACTTTCATTCACCCGGACGGACGCCGTCAGGAAGTCGAGGCGCCCATGGGTCTATCAGTCATGGAAATCGCCCATCGTAACGACATCGATTTAGAGGGTGCGTGCGAAGGGTCGCTTGCTTGTTCCACCTGTCACGTCATTGTTGACGACGCATTCTTTGGCGTACTCCAGGAACCCACCGAGGATGAAGAGGACATGCTGGATTTGGCCTTTGGCTTGACCCACACGTCGCGCTTGGGGTGCCAGATTTTGATAACCGAGCAGCTAGATGGTCTGGTGGTATCCCTACCGTCCGCTACCCGAAATATGTTGATGGACGCTAACTAGGATGGCCCCATGAAGTGGACTGATGTATTCGAGATCGGCATCGCCCTGGAAGAAGCTCACCCGGACGTGGATGCCATCAATTTGCGCTTCACCGATCTTCACAAATGGGTCTGCGAGCTGCCGGGGTTCGATGATGCCCCCAAAAGTTCAAACGAAAAAGTCCTGGAAGCCATCCAAATGGCTTGGCTAGACGAGCGGGATTAGTGTGCAAGATCGTCCGCTCTAAGCGGGCGTAAATCTGAACGCAAATTAAATCGGTAGGGGCGTAAAGACCCTAGCTGTCAGATGGTTGCCGCAAGAACGCCGGGATGTGCCCACCCATAGCGCCGCCAGAGTCTTTCTTTGGCTCTTGTTGTGATCCCTGACCGCTGTTCTGCTTAGCCGATCGAGATCGTCCGCGACCGCCCCGAGATCGGGTCCGCGACTGCACGGGTTTTTTGTCTGAATTCTCAGGCTCGGCATTCGCGGCCTCAGGTGCAGTGTTTGATGCGGCGTCAGTCTTCGCTTTACTATCCGCCTCGGCCTTAGTTGGGACAACGTCTGTTGCCTCGGTCGATGGGGCCGATGATCGTGATCCCCGTCCGCGTGATCGGCTGCGGCTTCGACTGCGTGAGGTGATCTTCGGTGCTGGTGATGCTTCTTCAGAATTGGGTGCTTCAGCGTCGCCGTTTAGTTCGTCCCCTGCGGACTTTGGGGGCAGGGTGTTGGGAATAGTGTTTTTCGCGTCCAAGTCAATGACTGGGATTTGCTTGCCGATTAAGGAGTAGATTGCGTCAAGGAATTTTGAATCATCCGGCACCGACAACGTATACGCGGTGCCCAAAAGCCCAGCCCGGGCTGTGCGGCCAATGCGGTGCACATAATCTTCCGCATGGATTGGAACGTCGTAATTGATGACGAAGGGCAATGCCTGAATATCGAGCCCGCGCGCAGCCACGTCGCTCGCTACTAGAAACTTAATCTCACCCTTTTTGAAACGATCCAGGGTGTCCATGCGCACTGCCTGTGCCAAATCCCCATGAATAGCTGCGGCGGACAGCCCACGGCTTTTCAATTCCCGGGCCAAGGTGTCCACATCCCGTTTG
>Ga0302127_10002673_pt1 | contig 10772 bp, 9 predicted proteins | sample CB4_SCM_MG_FD_204452 | JGI IMG/M metagenome (GOLD analysis project Ga0302127, IMG submission 204452) | Marine microbial communities from Western Arctic Ocean, Canada - CB4_SCM | ecosystem: Environmental > Aquatic > Marine > Oceanic | place: Canada: Western Arctic Ocean | collected 2017-09-24
GGGGATTTTGAATACAATGACTACCTTTCCATCCTGGAGCCTGCAAATGGCATGGATGCTGTAAGAAGAATAGATGAAGTAATAGAAAAATTAGTAGAAATTGGAGATGTGCGTGCAGTAGAACCTCTTATAATACTCGCTAAGAAACGTGAAACGTTTCGTTCTGAAAGCGCAATAGAAGCTCTTGGGAATTTCGATGATAAAAGAAGTATAGATTACCTAGTAAAATCGCTCAGTGACAAAGAGAAAGATATTAGAAAAACTGCTGCCAATGCACTAGATAAATTGGGATGGGAACCTGAATGAGTAAAATAGCATATCTGATTGCTAAAGAAGATTGGGATGCGATTATCGAACTAAAGGCTACAGAACCTTTGATGAAAATGTTAGATAACCTTGATAAGAGTGAGGATCGTTGGTTTGACGATAGAACTTATCCAGATGCCATCTTTGCCTTAGGCAAAATCGGAGACGCGAAAGCAGTAGATTTTCTTATCAAGTATCTTAAAATTGGCCTAAATAGATGGCCATCAGGCGGGGATGAAATACGAGCTAGTGCCGCACGGGCACTAGGTGGTAAACTCCCTGATGAATATGGCCGTGTCTTTGGTATAGGTGACATACGAGCAATCCAACCCCTAATCGAGGCAATTAGCGATGAAGTAGATGAAGTCCGCGAAAATGTTGCAACAGCTCTGGGTGCTTTTGGAGAAAAAGCTGTAGGGCCACTAGCCAAATTACTCGATAAAGGAGTCATAACTAGTATGCCCAAGGAGGACTTTGATGAAACGGGCGACTGGCAATGGGATGATATTCGGCTTAATACTATAGAGGCTCTAATATACACCAATAGCAAACTAGCTGTGGAACCACTTATTAAGATTCTAAAAGATGACGGCCCATTCACAGTTTACAACGAGAAAGGTAAGAAACTAAAGGTCTGTGATAACGACTGGAAAGGAAGAGCTCTCGCTGCAAAAAAATTGGGAGAGTTTGGTGATGTGCGGGCTGTAGAGGCGCTTATCGGAGTTCTATCGGACAATGAAGTTTGTGCATCTGCCGCTCGAGTCTTGGGGGAGATTGGTGATAAACGGGCCCTCGAACCCCTTAGAGAAGCACTCAAATCAACTGATAATGATATGCGCCTCGAAGCCGCCTGTTCATTAGGTCTTATGGATGATCCAAATGGAATTAACATATTAATAACAGAATACAAGGCCTCAGAAAAGAAAGAGAGGAAAAAGATCAAAAATATGTTAAAAAAGATTTCACCAAAAAAAGTAGGAGCTGAACTAGAGAATCTAGAATTATTAGATGATGCAGAAGAATGGTACACTAGTGCAGGTATCTTGGATAAGGCAGCCGAGATGAGAAAGAAAAAAGCCGATATGGGTGCTGCAAAAGTTTCCCAGAAAATTGTCCAAGGAGATGAAATTACCAAAACGGAAATCAAAGATAGCGTCCTGAACCGTTCGACTGTAGGTGGTGGCTCTTCAAAGATACAGGAAATGAAAGAGTTAAAAGAGATGTTTGACAGTGGCTTTATAACAAAAGAGGAAATGGAAAAAATGAAAAAGGAGATTCTGAATGGTTGAAATTGTTACTGGAGCTTTAATTGGATACAGACTAGTGAAAGATGCAAAGTTTGTATTATCAATCGCTGCATACGTTAAAAATTACCAAGGGTACAATTCTGAAGACAACAAACAAGACGATAGGGCTATGCGGAACTGGATTATGGAATCGACCAATGGACTGAGAACACACGCCATGAATCTGATGGAAACAGGATACCGGAATGATGATGATAATCTGGAAAGAGAGGCGAAAATGATGATAGATAATCTGGACCTATTCAAGAACGAAGTTAATCTAGCAAGCACGAAAGAGGCTCAATCGGTATGGACAAAAGTATCAGACGATGATTTTGATAATCTGGTCGAATTTGATCTTAAAGTAGTTGAAGGAATAGGCCAAGTGAAAAAAATAATGGCCGAACTGGAAATCGAAGTAACCTCTGACGGAGAAAACAAAACGAAACTATTAGGTGAAGCTAAGAGTGGAATAACTACTGCCAGAAATCATTTTATAGAAAGGATGCAATATGTTGGAGGATTCAAATAATGGGTATGGAAAAATGGCGTGAAAATCCGGATGAGGAACTAGCGCAAATATTCAAGAGAAGCGAATTAAGTACCTTCTGGACCACAAATATAAGTTTGATAATAGAACCAGGAGAAACACTAATTTGGATCAGGGATGGTCAGATAGAGGAAACTGTTACGCAAACCAGACTTAACAACGTCGCTGGCGGATTCCGAAACTGGATAGCTTCAAAAAGTTCAGCTGGAAAGGATATTCAAATGATGATTATTGATAACAAACCATTTGAAATTGTTATTGGGGCTGACGGTTACACAAAAGACAATGTTAAACAATCAGGTATTGCAAAATTGACTATGAGATTAAATCATGAGCAAGCTAATCGTTTGACTGGAGTTCTGAAAGAAAAAGCGATTAAAGAGACAAAAGGATTCTTTAGAAAGAGAGAAGTAATTACTGGGTATAAAACAAAATTAACTCGAACGGATATAGAACAAATGATGGCTGCAGAAGCTAGAGCTAAAGTATTTGGACCCGTAATCAAAAATTTTGAGTCGACTGATTTCGGTAGTAGGCAATTAGTCGGCAAGGTTGAAAGTGCAGCCCAAGCCGAATTACGTAAAACCATGGAACTATGGGGTATGTCTCTTGAGAATATTTATGTAGATTGGAACCAAAATGCATATCAGGACTGGAAAAGTGAAAGAGCTCCAAGCCTCTGGGAAGAAAAGGCTAGAAGAGAGTCAGAAGTAGAAGAGGCCGTTCATGCTGAAACTGTAACGGATATTGGTGCTGATGGTGAAAGAGAAAGACTAAGAAAAGATTCAGAAATAGATATTGGCATAAGAGTAAAAGAATCAGAACTAGATCTTGACATACGCGCAAAGAAATCAGATCAAGATATGAACGAACTTGGTCAATTAATGGAAATGAAAGAGCAAATAAATCAGCAAAAAATAGAACGCACAAAATCGGAGGCTGATTCGGGTATCGAACTTGAGAAAGTTAAGGCTGAAGCTCGAGTCGAGAGCGCAAAATATAATCTGGACACATACAAGGATGCTCAAACCGCAGAATCCGAGAAGATGTTGCGCATGATGGAGATTATGCAAGGCAAGAAAAAGAAAGAAGAAAAAGAAGAATAAATTCTTAAAAAGAACAAATATTGCTAGTTTATCGTTACTTCAATCAATTGGTCAAATAGCTTATTTTTTGTTCCCTGAGGCTTAACACCTAATCCTTTTAATTTCGTTTTTAAATCCGGTATTCGTGCAAAATACTCTCTGACTTCAATATGCAATAAATCTGCATTAAATCTATAAGATAGTATTTGTTTATAGACGTGGTTTTTTTTATCTTCATTACTCTCAGGCATTGCTTTATTAAATTCAATATTTAAATCATCAGATTCCATTTTATAACCTTTTTTACCCTTTACTCTTAATATATTAAAAATAATTTTAAGACACTCTATTGCTAAATCTTTTGAAATATCTCCAAAAAATATATTACCTTTCGAAATCTTAGATTCAGTAATTAAATTAAAAGCAGATGTAAGATTATCTATCTCAGTAATTTCAGATTTTTGAACTTGAGATGAATCTTGGTCTGAAATAGTAGATAAACGTCTTAAATTATGCATTCGCATCCCACTAGTATCAAGCTCGATGATTTTATCTATTTTATCCAAAGCCTTTTTCCAAAGATTATTTGCATCTGCATAATAGGGGTGTTCTGGACCATACTGCATGTGAATTAGTGGCCCATACTTTGTAGGCTCTGCAGGAGCTGCTAAATTGTACCATTCATAAGATGGTTGAACAAAATATCTTGTAACTGTTAAATCATCGAGAATTTCAACAATTTCTTGTTGACCATATTTTTCCATTAAGTCACTTGCATGACGTCTAACAACGTCATCAGATGAGATAAGAAGTCTAGCGAGTTTTTTAATTGTCTCTAAATCAGGTGTTGGCCATGATTGGAATTTAGTGACAATTTTTCTTTCATATCTATTAAAATCTTTTAGCCTTTCCGCAAGAGGTAAAAACAAAAGAGATTTATCATCAATTGAATCAATTAATTCAAGAACATCTTCAAGAATATTTCCTCTTTTCATTTCTTCTATTACAATAAGTATCTTTTCATTGTAATCTTTAATCAAATCAATCTTACCTTTATCACGTAGTGATTTTATGAGATTATAGTATTTTGGAACTTTAATGGTCCTAAGAGTACTCTTCCAATTTTGTTTGACTATGGATTTTGCTTCATCATTTGCGTATCTATTAAAGATAATCTTAGCATTAGCTCTCACATTTTTATCTTCATTCCAAAGATATAGAGCCAATATTTTGGGCAGCAACTTGGTAGATATTTTTATACCTTTAGCCATAGATAAACCCATCAATATCATTGCCGAATCTTCAGCATTGAGGAATTTATGTAAATTGTTTAAATCTTTACTCATATTTAGAACGTCCTTTTAACACAGAACTACCTAATTAGGATAATAAATAAAGTTGATGTAAATTAATCCTCTATTATGACTTTCTGTCCCGGAAGTTCTTTGTAATTTTTACTTTCCTTTTTGATAACATCCAATCCCGCAAGAATCCACAAAATTGGTAACTTAGGTTTTACAAAAGGTGTTGCTGCTTGCCCATCAGTAAAATAGATTATTCCATCAATTGGTCTATCTAGTTTGAGTGTTTGTTTAGTAGCCCATCTATTCTTTTCCCAAACTACTATCCCTGCTTTTTTACTATAAGTATGACCCTTTTGATATGATTTAGTTGTAGTACTGCGATCAATTTCTTCACCATTTGAATATTTAAGAAGCTCATTGTAATCGGTACCTCCTCGGCCTTTAACTTCAATTTTCCCTTTGGGCAAGGGAAATGGATAAACTCTTTGAACCCACTCATCTACTTCTACAACTATAATTTCAACTTCCTTTTTGTATAAATGATATAACTCATTATAAAATAGAGATAAATCCTCATCTATCCTTATTGAACCTGAAGTATCAATTGCAACCAAAAGACAAGAACGTTGTCTAACCTTTAATCCGGGATATTTAGGTTCCCAAATTGGAATGTAATGACCATTACTATCTTTGACAGGTATGCCGTTTTTAGTTTCGTACATAGGTTTGCCATCTGGCCAAGTTGCTATCTTTTTGTATCTTCTACTTGGCCTCTTAAGTGTGTTTGATATGTAAGTATTTTGGCTATTTTCTGTAAAAAGACGAATGAATCTGCGCCAATCAATTTTAGGCTTTCTAGATTTTATAAATTCTTTCAGATATTCGGTTAAACTTCCGGGAAGGTCACCCCATGTATCTGTTGAATCTAACCTATTGACTGCATTGACTATTTGCCTATCAACCCACTCTTCAAGAGCCTCTTTATGAGACTCCGAAGTTTGATCTAATTCTCCCCAAAAACCATGATATCCTCCTCTCGCTCCAGGGCCCTGTGAAAGGCCCTCTTGGAGGTTTGACCAAGATTCAGAAGAACCTGAACCCCCGTCTGCACCTTTGCCGTCTCCCTGACCTTCTCCATCTCCTTGACCTTCGCTATCTTCTTGACTATTATCTTCTCCGCAATGCGGGCATTTACCATCATCGGAACCTGATTCGCCATTCTCATTACTGTCTTCATCTGATTCTCCCCCGGAACCTGATTCATCACCCTCATTACCATCTTCACCTGATTCTCCCCCGGAACCTGATTCACCACTCTCATTACCATCTTCACCTGTTTCTCCCCCGGAACCTGATTCTCCATCCCCATCTTCTTCAGAACCCGATAATGATTGACCACAGTTAGAGCATTGACTGCTGGACAAAGCTGATTGACTACTTTTTTCCTTCAACAAGTTTTCTAGTTTATCGTAATAATAACTCACATCCATCTCTTTTCTGAGATTTAGGTCTGGAAATAATTCCAATTTTACAACCCCATCAATCAACCAATTAGATTCAATATACTGATTTACGACTAAATCTGCTGCAATATTGAATAATCTAGGATTTGAATATCTTAAGCGTCCGCCTGTTTTTTCTTGGGCCCTAGTTAGATGCTTAAAAACGACATGTAAAACTTCATGTTTTATGCATCCCATTCTATGTTTTTTTCCACTTAATTCACTATTCCAAAAATTGGGATTTATGCCCATTATAACTTTATCATCATCTGAAGGGCGAACCCACAAGGTTGGCCCTTCATCTGATAATTCTCTATTTATACTTAATAAAAAATGCCCGAAAAACGCATCTTCCATTATCAAATCAATGCAAGTTGATGAAATCTCATTTTGAAGTTTGGCTGAATCGTATTTAGCTTTCAACTCATTTTACCTAGGATATCTTTAGCCAAAGCAGGGTCTGAAAATATGCTAATCATCATTTTACCGTTCTTCTTCATTACTGCACTAGCATCCTTTTGCTTAGATACTTTCATCGCAAAATTATTAAGATCTTTACCTGCCGCGACTCTAAGGTCTAAAGGTATAGCATCCAATTTTAGATATTGTACAACATTGTCCTTTTGTTTTTTTGCAAAAACATCCTCCATGACATATAGTTTATTTATCAACCTCTGAGTAATTATATTTGCAATATCTACTCTTTTAACACTTTTTCCATCACTAGGTGCTACTAATGAAGACATTCTTGTCTCAATATCCTTAAAATTCTTAGAATCAAGGATTTCGTTTGGTTGAACAATTTTAGACCATGAATTTCTAACAAATTGCACGAATTCGGCAACAGTTTCAGGGTCAAGACAAGAACGTCCAATAGTGCTCACTAAATCTACATTTTCTCTATTTTTAAAATCATCTATGCCTTCGATTGCATTAAAAAATTGAACTAAAGTCCTTGGTGTGGTTCTCTTACCAGTTATCAGTTCGGGATAACCCAAAACAAAACTTATACCTCTTGGGTCAATATGCTGAGACTCAGCCCATCTTGCCCAAACTTTTTCATCATACCTCATCTCGATGTGAAGCATTCTAGTCATCATTGCATCATCCATTTCTTTAACGATATACTCGCCTCCAGGGGGATTTGCGGTCAGCACTATATGCCATCCTTCAGGCATTGACCATGATGCTAACTCATAATCTTGCAATAGTTGCATTAAACCACTAATAATTCGTATATCTGCCCTATTTGCATCATCTATCAAAAAAATACCAGGCCCGTGTTTTCCAGTTTCTTCAAAGCGTTTTTGTTCTACTTTAAATGGTGTCCACTCAGGAGGAACTAAAATTGTTTTGTCATCACTGGGATCATCTAAAATTCCCGGATCTATAGAGGGCATGCCAAGAAGATCTCCCATTTCTTCAAATTGTGCTGGAGCTATATTCGTGAAAAGCCATTTATCATCTTTGCTTCTTTCATCTTCAATAGTAAGTTCATTTGCTACAGATTTCAACATTTCTGTCTTACCTATACCATGAGGGCCCCATATACAAATTGGAACCTTCTTACGGCTACCTAATATTCCATTAGATATTGAATCTGAATTATCCGTATTCCATTTCTCCATTTTTTGATTAGATTTTATTATGTTCTTTGTAAAAAATTTAACTTTTTCCGCGTTAGCAACAATTCCATAACCTTGGTCATCGCCTATCATAGTACAGATAATGCGCACATACAGATAATACTTTAGTTTAATTTTTCAATAGATAACCGCGCAACCTCTCGAGGCCATTCATGCACATCGTTAAGCAACTCAGCTAAATCCGCTATATGTGAACTACAGCCTACCTTGCCCAAAGACTCGGCCGCATACATTCTGACACCCCATTCTTTATCATTTAAACACACAATAAGGGCCCTACATGCTTTTCCACTACCCAACTCACCTAATGCCTGAACTATACCTCTCCTAACATATCTATGTTCATGTTCAATATTATTACAAAGAAAATCAATATCTCCTATTTCTATAAGGGATTGAACTACTGTATCTCTTACAAATAAATTTAAGGTACTGAGTGTTTGTATTAATAATTCCTTTGACTCCTTAGATTTATCTTTTCCCAGTTCAATTACTGCTCTGATGCGCATTTCCTCTGGATTTTTATCAGATATCCTTGCATAATTAAGGAACTTTACTAAATTTCCCTCTTCGAACATCAAAATGGTTTTTTGTGACCAATACTTCTTGTTAATATGTCCTGTTGGGCTTTTTTGACATCATAATGTAGTTCTTTGGTATCTATTTTTTCTAATTTATCATAAAATTCATCCGCATCTTTCGTACTCCAATTATCACACATTCTTGAGATTAATCTATGGCATTGTGTAGGGTCACCCATTATCCTTCCAATCTCAGGAGTCATGTCTCCAACTTCCTCCAGCTGTTCTCTAACGATACGGGCTTTACCAATACAGCTTCGTTCTCCTCTTTGAGACATTAAACTAAGTTCCATCCTGCTTTAACATTTTTATCTTTCCATTTTAAAACTAATCCTTCAAGTGCTCGTATGTCTGGAGCAATTAGCACATTAGTATTCATTGGTACTGCCCGGGTAGGGGAAAAATCGGTAGTATACATAACAAAGGGTGGATAACGAGAATCTTGCTTATTTTTGTTAGTTTCTATAGTAACAAATTTCCTAATAGAACGTTGTTCTTTAGTTACTTTTACGTAAACCTCACGCTGAACTATTTTTGAACTATTAAGTTTAATTCCTGCAGTTTCATCATTACGTGATTCAAATGGAACAATAGAATATACTTGATCCAAACCAACATCTCCAGTGTTAATTTCTTTGTCTTCACGTTCTTTTTGAAATATTGGATGTATCAAACTAACCATTGGCATTTGTCCTTTAGCTTCATAACCTTTTTTACCATATTCTAAAACCATACGCAGTATGCTACGTTCACTGGAATCTAAAGCCAACATATCACTACATCTTACTTGGACCACAATTTCAGGCCTTACAAATCTAATAAGTGTTCCATCTTTGTTAGCCAAACGATACTCTGATTTAACCTCCATTGCAGACAAACGTTCATGCCATTCTCTACGGTCATCATCACTAAAACCTCCACCAACTGTTCCTAAAATATGAAGTTCACCATCTTCTCTTTTCAAGGCCACTATCATTTGACCTAAATCAGGATAAGCATTCTTTCTTTCACCAAACCCAACCACTACTACATCTACATCAATTTGAGGTTTAATTTTGTAAATAATTCCATTTTCATTACGAACAACAAGACCTTCGGCTAGTTTAGAATCAACCCACTCATGATAACAAGTACCTACTTCTTCGGCTCCTTCACCAATAAAAGTAGGTGCTACATTTACTCTGCGTCCGCCCTTAAATAGTTGAGCCAGACGCTCTAACCTTATTCCATAAGATTCATTATAATAATCTTTATCTCCTTCATTTATCAAATCAAAGGCCCTAAATCCTAACTGATCACTAGATTTACTATTTGCAATAGTCTTAGACACATTATGAACTCTAACTCTACCAGACTTGCCCCCTAACTCACTCCCCAATATTGCACCTAATACCGAACCAATCCCAGGTAGAAGGGCAGTCCCTATTAGAGCTCCAATTTTAGCACCAACAAAGCCTCCAGCCATACCACCCACTTTTGTACTAACTTGTTGAGCTTGTGAAGGTTCGTCTACTCCTATAATCACACCCATTCCGGTTTCAGAAGCAATGCCTTTTATTTCATCAAATTTATTTTCACCTGATGAAAATAATTCACCTGCTAAAATTAAATCATTCTTAACATTTGATAATAACTCTTTTGCTTCCTTAAGTGCACTAATATTCTCTATAACTCTGCCATTATATGAACAAAAAGCTAAATCATTTCCTTTTTTTACCAAGAACCAACATTCGCCATCAATCTTTGCCGATATCCAAACTTTGCCATTAATATCTTTGCTTATTCTACTAGGTTTTACTATCTGATATTTTGAAGCTATTCTCTTCTTATACAGCTTTAATTCAGTAGCTAAAATTGAGTCCTTTAACGATCCTGCAGGAGATTTAGTGCCTTCTCCATAATTTTTACTATTATTGGAATCTGTAAATACACTCACTAGGACACCTTCTTCAATTCTAAATTTGATAAATGAATAACTAATAGATAAGAACCATCTTTGATTCGGCCCTCAAGAAATCCTCTAAAAGGAGTTCCATTTCTTTGGAATATTAAAGGTTGTTTGCCTGTTGGGCCCCCGCCTAAGAAAAGCATTGATCGCTTTTCATGAAGCTCTTTGGCAATATCATACAGAAAATCAAATGTTAAACCATCTAAATGACAAATTTGTAATTTTCTCAATAATACAAACTTACTGATAACCATGGAGATAGGCATTAATTTCCCAGTCCAAGGTAAAGCAATATCTTCAGTAACAGTAGGCTCTTGGTTTTCAAACTGTTCTGAACTCTTTATCTCACCTTCTGGAGTATATACCATCTCCATCATTTTAGCAGAATACATTACTTTTCCATTGTTTGCAATCCAAACTTGGCTAGCCTGATCTATTAATCTACCCACTTTTTCTAAATCTATTTCTGGGTCTCCTTTGATTAATTCATCTACTAAAACTTCTTTATCATCATATAAATTTAATAAATTTTGAGGATTGTGACTTTCAGTATCATTAATAAAT
>Ga0302127_10002674_pt1 | contig 10770 bp, 5 predicted proteins | sample CB4_SCM_MG_FD_204452 | JGI IMG/M metagenome (GOLD analysis project Ga0302127, IMG submission 204452) | Marine microbial communities from Western Arctic Ocean, Canada - CB4_SCM | ecosystem: Environmental > Aquatic > Marine > Oceanic | place: Canada: Western Arctic Ocean | collected 2017-09-24
AAGACTTTCGGGAGAAGGCCAAGGTGGATCAGGTAGTGATTCAGCTTCGGGCGATTCCGCTTATAAATCATTTGTCCAAAATGAATTTAGTAATATTAAGAAACAACAGAAGGATCTTTCCGAGGAGGAAATGTCCAAAATTTCTTTAGCTCAACTCACTAAAGAAAGAGTGAAACTTGCGGTTGATTTATGTGCAAAAGATGAACGAGCTTGTTTTTTAATATCAGCTTATCGGGACTATACAGATTCTTTGCCCAAGCCAGACAATGAGCTAGATTTAAAGCTTTTTGGAGAAGATATTTTTTCTGGATATGCAAATGAATTTAACTTTTATGACAGCCTGCCTTTGTCTGATGAGTATATCCTTAAGATGGGTGATATCTTGAATGTATACCTATACGGGGGTCTATCGGTCAATGAGACATTTACAATTGATAATCAAGGTGCAATATTAATTGAAGATATAGGAACAATTACGGTTGCAGGGATATCCATTGGCAGCGCTCGTAAAAAAATAGACACTGAATTAAATTTAAGATATTTTGGAACGAAATCTATAGTCTCGCTTGATAAGATCAAATCTAAAGAGATTTTTATATTAGGTAATATCAGAACTCCTGGCAGCTATGTTTTAAATGCATTTAGCAGCCCCTTAAATGCACTCATTTCAGCCGGTGGAATTAAAGAAAATTCTTCTTTGCGAAGTGTTAAGTTACTTCGTAATGGTAGCGAATACTCAAGTATCGACTTTTATAATTTGCTTATAAATGGTGATTCTTCTGAGTTGAATATGACTCTTCAGGACGGCGATACAGTTCTTATTGAAGGCATTAAAAATAGAGTATCTATCCTTGGTGAAGTTCTTAGACCTGCGGTGTATGAATTTAAAGAAGGTGAATCTGTATCAAATATTATTGATTTTGCATTAGGAGTTACTCCATTTGCAGATTTACGAAGCGTATCAGTCAAGCGTATTCTTCCGTCGGGCCAAAAAACAATTTTGAACCCAGTAAATAGAAAAGATTTCCAGGTTGAAAACGGAGATGTCATAACTGTTAACCCTTCTTATGGTCAGGTAGTAGATTTCGTGTCTTTAAAGGGCTCCATTCGAAATCCTAGAGAATTTTCTCATAGAAACGGCCTTAAATTAGGTAATTTAGTGCTACTAGAATCTGATTTATTAGCTTCCACCTATACAGGATTTGCAGTAATTAAAAGATTAAATTTTGCCTCCAGATCCTTCAGTTTTGTTGGGTTTAGCCTTACAAATCAAGACTTAATTAATGGTATTGATTTGAATTCGGGCGATGAAGTTTATTTTTTTTCTCAGAACGACATTAAGTTTCTTCAATCTAAATCAATACTTTCTTACTTCAAATCCAGGCTAGCCAGCGCCTCTGACGGCATTAAGATTAGCTCTAATTTATCTGCTATCACAGACTTAAACAGTATTAACGTTGGGTCCCTGCAAAGCTCTGCAAGTATAAGTGATCCCGAAGCTACTGAATGCCTTTATGGCTTAGATGCGCTAATTGAAGATAATCTTGTGAAGTCGATCTATGAAAAAACTCGACTCTTTTCTTCACAGGCAAGTATTAAATGCCCTACAATTTTTAGAGAACATCCAGATTTATTACCCATGGTAATAGTAACTGCTATCCCTGTTACAGGAAATGTAAGATTTCCTGGCATATATCCAGTTGGCAAGGATCTTAATGCATTAGATTTATTTTATATTGCTGGAGGATTCTTATTGCCTAATTATGATGAAATTCCTTTGTTTGAAGTTGGCCAAAGACCTAATATTTTTAAAACGATATCTAGTGGAGACCTAGCAAATGCAATAAATTTAACTTATTTTAAACCTCAGCTGAATAATACTGCAACCAGTGAAGGATATGTAAATTTAATTGGCGAGTTTGAAAATCCAGGCACGTATCAGATTTCCAAAGGAACCAAACTTTCTGAGATATATAAAAGGGCTGGAGGTTTAACAGGATCAGCTTTTCCATTAGGGGGAATTTTGAGTAGAAATTCAATTAAGACATCTGAAATTAAAGCATTAGCTAGAGCAAAATCTGAATTATCTCAGATCCTAGCATCCGCAGTTGCAAGTGGTTATTTAAAGCAAAATTCAACAGATTTAATAGGTTTAGTTGCCCTGATGTCAGATGTTAGTGAGGCTATGCCTGCTGGGAGATTAGTTGCAGAACTTAACCCAAGTCTGATTGCTCGTTCTCCTGTACAAGATCTGTTATTGGAGGGCGGCGACACAATATACATGCCGCAGATGCAAAATACAGTCACCATAGTCGGTCAAGTTTTAAACCCTGTAACAGTCCCATATTCTGAGTCCCTAAGAGCTTATGATTATGTAGATTTTGCTGGTGGCTTTCAAAGAAATGCAGATTCAAAAAGAATGTATATTTTGCTTCCAAATGGAAAGTCTGCGCCAGTGAGTATGAGTATTCTCCAAAGAGGCCCTTTTTCTAAAAATGATATTTTACCCGGCTCTACGATCATTATTCCTAGAAAAGCACGTCCGATGGATGCGTTATCATTGGTTCAAACAGTCTCACCTATTTTGGCGAACTTGAGCGTAACTGCCGCATCAATTGCGGCAATATCAGATTAACAAGTTTTAAAGATAATGAGGGCTTTCTTTCTCCTCATGATATGTGTAAGCATGTCTTCGCCATTAATCTCTCAAGTTAAAGAGTATATATACCCTCATTACTCAAATCCTAGTATGTCAAACTATGGAACAACAGGCCTCATCATGATGCCTTCTGCGAGATTGTATCCTGAGGGCTCGCTAGTATTTACTTGGTCGCATCTTGAGCCTTATTTAAGAGGCTCATTTGTTGGTTATCCTTTTGATTGGCTTGAAGCCTCTTATCAATACACAGACGTGAATAATAAGCTTTATAGTGATGTTCCTTCGTTTAGTGGATCGCAATCTTATAAAGATAAGAGTTTTGATGCCAAGATTAGAGTTTTTAAAGAAAGAGAATTCTGGCCTGCAGTAGCTGTAGGTTTTAGAGATTTAGGTGGCTCTTCTCTTTTTGCATCTGAATACGTAGTTGCATCTAAGATGATAGGAAATATAGATTTAACTTTAGGCATGGGCTGGGGGGTTATTGGAAATAACAAAGTTAAAAATCCACTCACTTATATTGGAGATAGATTCAGAACTAGAAGCAGAAATACTAGTGGCGACACACAGGGAGGGGAGGTCAATTATGAAACTTTCTTTTCTGGAGAGACTGCTAGTTTATTTGGTGGTGTTGAAATCTACCTTCCAAGAATGAAGGGAACCAGGCTTAAAATTGAATATGATGGCAATTACTATGGCAAATATAGCGATGAGGTAGTGCGTGGCCAATATGTTCTTGATAAATTTGAAGGCTATCTTCCAGTAGAGCAGGATTCAAGGGTAAATTTTAATCTTCTCTTTCCGGTGACTAAAAATTTCCATGTCAAATTTGGCTTTATTAGAGGAAATGAACTTAACTTTGGTTTCTCAATAGCAGGGCTTTATGGAGGCAAGGACCCTTACGTGAAGAAAAGAGATCCCATTAAAGAAATTGAAAATAAAGATGCTTATAAGTATGTTAACTCTCAAAAGAATTCTAATTTATATAAAACCTCTCTAAGATTTCTTGGAGAAGAAGGCTTTTATTTGCAGTATGCAAATATAGATGATAATTCTAATGAGTTTCATATTGCCTATGCTCAAAATAGATACATGAGTGTGCCTCTATCTATAGGTCGAATATCACGAATTCTGGATGATATTTCCCCGAACAATATCCAATCATTTACGCTCACTAATTTAAATGCTGATCAGCAAATGTATACAGTTAATATACCCCGAACAGATTTTAAAAAATTTGATGCTTATAAGCAGACAAATGCACTAAGAGAATCTATAGCTATCTATAAGACAGATCCCAAAGCCTTTCGTGATCATGAGTATCAGCCTGACATTAACTTTCCTGTCATTATGAATAAATTCTCCCCTGCAATTAGAAGTCAAATTGGTGGTCCTGATGGATTTTATTTTGGTGAGATTTCTATTGCTGCTCATACAGAAATCATTGTGCGAAGAAATATTAATATTTTAGCCACATCAGGCATAGGCATTTATGACACCTTCCAAGAAATCAAGCTAGCTTCAGATAGTATTCTGCCTCACGTTCGAACTGATATTGTGAAATATCTACAACAAAGCAATAAATTTAACATCACTCGACTGCAAGCAAATTATTTTCAGAATCCTACTAAAGACATATATACAAAAATATCGGGTGGAATTTTGGAACCAATGTTCATGGGAGTTGGTGGTGAGGCCATGTGGCGTCCATTTGGAGCTCCTTATGCCATTGGTGCAGAGGTCTGGCGCGTCAAGCAAAGAGCTTTTAGACAGCTCTTTAGTACCAGGAAATACCAAACAACTACCGGACATTTTAATTTTTACTACAGAGAGCCAAATACAAGGGTCTTAGCACACATTAAAGCTGGCAGATTCCTTGCAGAAGATTCTGGTCTTTCTTTTAATTTCTCTCGTGAATTTAAAAGTGGTGCTAATATGGGAATATTTTTCTCATTCACTGATATTAGCAAAGAGGAGTTTGGAGAAGGAAGTTTTGACAAAGGATTCTTTTTTAACTTACCAATACAAATGTTTTTTGAGGACTACTCAAGAGGCATGACAGGCTTTGGTTTGAGACCCCTGACAAGAGATGGGGCGCAACCTCTAATTCATGCTCAGGATCTCTGGAGTACCACTTACGGAGCAAGTATTAATAACATAATGAAAGATTGGGATGACGTTTATGACTAGATATGTATTCTTAATAGTTTCAATACTCTCATCCTGCTCTCAATTACCTTTGGCATATGCTCAAAATTTTTCTGAGGTCAATAAAGTAATTTTTGGATTTCCTGAATACGATATCACTCAAGAGAGGTTTGAAGAATATGAATATAGCTTTGCTAAAGTTAAATTTAACAGAGGCCCTCATTCAATAGTTATCTTAGCTTACATTGATGAAGGCATTTATGAATGGGCAGGTACGGATAACGTAAGAATCTTTACTAAAAACGGCAGAATTATAAAAACTTCTGGTTTAAATACAGATTTTCAGATTCGATCACCTGGCGATCATGTTTTGTTAGCATCTATGAGAGACGATTCTGTTAACAAAAAGTCAAGATTTTCATTAATTACTTCCTTTATTCCATCACTTTGGTCAACCAAACAAACTGAAGTGCAGGAGCACTTTGAAGCCATTGATCTATACAAGCCTGATCTATTTAACGCTACTCTTAGAACCAGCTACACAAGTTACGTAGATGAGCTAGAAAGATTCGGTGAGGCCGTGAATGTCACAGCGATAGAGCAAATAGCCAGCATTGATTCCATTGCCTGGCATGAAAAGAATTACTTTTATGTAGACAGTTCATCAGGAAGAGTTCTCAAATCATCTCAAAAACTTCACCCACGTTTAACTAGGGTATCCATGGAATTCTTTTACAAGTTTTAACTGACCATCTTTTAATGGATAGTAATTCTTAGTAATTCTTAGTAATTCTTAGTAATTAAAGTATTACTTTTTCTCTTTGCATGCTTATTCATGCATTTCTTTTGGACAAAAAAAACCACACCGTCGGGTGTGGTTTTTATATATCTGGACTACTTATTCACTTACTAGTCTTGTACCTGTTGCAGCAATCGGTTGACTGACTGATTGCACAATTTCTTGGACTTGAGTGAAGTCTTGAATTGCTTCTACCTCAACAATGATGTCCTGAAGAATTGCAACGTCTGGCTGAACATATGTTTGGACTATTGATTTATTTCCACCTTCAATATTCGCATCGTATGCTCCTGGGTTATACAATTGATCTAGGTCTAGATCCCATGTTTGATCAATCTCTATCACAAGTCCACCAGCTCTATTTGCCTCTCCATCATACGACCCTGAGTCATAAATAATATTATATTCCAATGCTACCTGTGGAATATCTTGCCCTACGTTGAAGTTAAGACCACCAACAGTACCATCATCTTGATCAGAGTATATTCCACCACCCAAAGTAATAGTTTGAACGTAGTCACCAAGATCATTTGTTATGTCGTACTCGTAATTTCCCTCAGAATCAACATACGTTTGCGTAGTTGTACTTGTATTGGTACTAGTACTAGTATTTGTATTAGTGCTAGTCGATGTTGAAGTATTTGTACTTACGACTTCATTATATGCTGTCAAGGTATTAGTTGTAGTATTGGTGTTAGTACTCGTGTTTACGCCAGGTCTGAATTCATTTGTTAATGTGCTAGTTGTTGTTTCAGTTGATGTAGTCGTATTCACATTCACCTGGTTTGGAATGTAGTATGTGTATGTTTCAGTCGGTGCAGGTGTTGGCGCAGGTGCAGGTGTTGGTGCAGGTGTTGGTGCAGGTGTTGGTGCAGGTGTTGGAACTGGTGCAGCACCGCCTCCGTCTCCTGAGTCAATGGCAGCCGCAATAGCAGCAGCAGCAGCAACAGCAGCCGCAATAGCTCCAGCACTTAATGAGCCTGTAGCTTTTTTAGCAGCTTCTTCGCCTCCAGCTTTAGGAGTCTCTTCGCTATCAGCTTCTTGAGCAGAAATGGTATTACCAAAGAATGCTAAAGCAAACACAAGAAAGTTATTGAATGTTAATTTTAGTTTTGCCATTTCACTTGTCCCTATTTTTAATTATTTAAATCGTTATCCATCATTATATACAATTTTTTTATATATATGCGTAATATAAATGTTAATTAATACCCTGCCAATCAGTTGGTTGGGTTATTCACTAACTCCTAATCCGCCATTTTTACCTAAAAATAATCACATGTCTAGTAATATGAGCTTTATATTTACTTACAAAATATTACCTACAAATTGAATTCTTATATTTCTAAAGGTAAATAACTATTGTTGCATGCATTTATTTTCGGGATGGATGCCCGACAGTCCGGTGGCACACCTAGCTGGAGATGAGCCAGTCGTCGTTCCAATTCGGTCGTTTCAATTATTTATAAATTTTATTAATGCTACTTTGATTTATTAATAACTTCTTCGGCATACCAGTTTATTTCAGCGATCATTCCTTCCAAAGTTCTCTCGTCAGCTCCGCCTTCATAAGTATTTCTAAATGCAACGATCACTTCTGTAGCGCCTAAATCTTCTAATTGCCTTACCCCATCTGGAGAGTAGGCTGCCTCTCCCATGACTTGAAATTGATATTGAGGATGATCCAAGGTTCCATATTCAGCTCTAAAAACATTAATTTGATCTATTAAGTTTTTTGTTTCATCTAGGTTTAGTCCTGCACTGATCCAGCCATCACATCGTGCAGCTCTTCTTAACGCAGGCTTTGAATGACCTCCTATTAGAATTGGAACTGGTTTGGTTGGAACAGGACACAGTTTTAGCTCCGGAATATCATAGAATTCTCCTTTATAAGAGAAATATTCTCCATTCATGAGACCTCTTAGTATTTCTATTTGCTCATCCATTCTTTTACCACGTTTTTCCCAACGCTCGCCTGTGGCCAAGAAGTCTTCATACCAAGGACTAACCCCAACTCCAAAATGAAATCTGTTATTGGTCATTACGCCCAATGTAGTAACAAATTTAGCAGTTGTTACTGCTTGCCTAGGCGCTAACTTATATACAGAGGTGGAGAACTCTAGCTTTTCAGTAACAGCTGCAATAGCTGGAATGATTGAGAAAGGCTCTAAAAAGGGAACGCCATCTAAAAAGTCTCTGCTCCCGTCATCGTTATAGGGGTAAGTAGAATCACATTCCTTTGGGTAGCAAATGCTATCTGGAAATGTTATAGCATCGAAGCCAGCTGCTTCTGCTGCTTTGCCTAGCTCTAGATAGAAAGATGGATTACACATTGAGGGATGGTATGAAAAACGCATGGTTTTACCTTTAGGTTAAATATAAAAGAACACTTATAATAACAAGAATTGATAGAAAGCGACATTCAATAAAATTTCTAGAATCAAAGCACTTTTTAAATATAAAACTATTAAATTATGCAGAAATCAAGCAATGACCCAGAGCTTCAAGAGTGGCTTGACGCTTTAAAAAATATTATTTCTGAGGATGGCAATGATCGAGCTTCCTTTATTTTAGGCAAGCTAGCATCAAAACTTACTGAGCTTGGAACTATACCCAATTACAATTTAACTACCCCTTTTCGAAATTCTATTCCTGTAAGTGAAGAAGCTAAGATGCCCGGGGATTTATTTATGGAGCGAAAAATTAGATCTCTAATTAGGTGGAATGCTTTGGCAATGGTGCTAAGAGCAAATAAATCTGATGATGATTTAGGTGGCCATATAGCAACATTCTCATCCTCAGCGACACTTTATGATGTTGGCTTTAACTATTTTTTTCAAGGCTCAGAAGAAGGTCAAGAGGACTTGATCTATTTCCAAGGCCATTCCTCGCCTGGCATATACGCTAGAAGCTTTTTGGAGGGATATTTTTCTGAGGAAGATCTAGACAATTTTAGACGCGAGGTAGATAAACCTGGAATCTCATCCTATCCTCATCCCTGGTTGATGCCTGAGTATTGGCAATTTCCTACAGTTTCAATGGGCTTGGGCCCAATCATGGGAATTTATCAAGCAAATATTATGAGGTACCTTTCTGCTAGAGGTCTTGCCCCGCGAAATAATCGCAAGGTTTGGGTATTTTGTGGTGATGGTGAGATGGATGAGCCTGAATCCAAGGGAGCTATTGGGTTGGCAGGACGAGAAAAGCTCGAGAATCTAATTTTTGTTATTAATTGCAATCTTCAGAGGCTTGATGGCCCCGTTCGAGGAAATAATAAAATTATTCATGAGCTTGAAAGAGAATTTAGGGGCTCAGGCTGGAATGTTATTAAGGTTGTTTGGGGCAGACAATGGGACCCAATTTTTGCAAGAGATAAAGAAGGAAAATTACAAGAATTAATGGACGCAGTTGTTGACGGTGAACTGCAAAATTTTAAAGCTAAAGGTGGTGCATACACCAGAGAGAAATTTTTTGGTCAAGATCCAGATGTTTTAGAAATGGTTAAGGATCTAACGGACGAGGATATTTATAAGTTAAATAGAGGCGGTCATGATCCTTATAAAGTTTATGCGGCTTATCACAAAGCAGTGAGCTCTAAAGGTGCCCCTACAGTGATTCTTGCTTTGACTACAAAAGGCTATGGCACTGGTTCAAGAGAAGCTGATAACACCACCCATCAAGTAAAAAAACTGACAATTGAAAACATTAAGTCCTTTAGAGATAAATTTGATATACCCGTATCAGACGATGATATCGAGCAATTACCATATGTCAGGCCGACTAAGGACTCTCCTGAAATTCAATACTTACTTAAAACACGCGAAAGTTTGGGCGGACCGATTCCAAGGAGACGTCAGCATATTAAAAAGCTAACAATGCCAGATCCCAACATCTTTGATAAGTACGCATCTGGCTCAAATGGCAAAGAAGTATCTTCCACTATGTCTTTTGTGCGCATGATGACCGATGTAATTAAAGATAAGGAAATTGGACAACATATAGTACCCATTGTTCCTGATGAAGCTAGAACTTTTGGGATGGAAGGTCTCTTTAGGCAGATAGGTATTTATTCTTCTGAAGGCCAAAAATATAAGCCTGAGGATGCGGATCAAGTTATGTGGTACAAGGAATCCAAGGATGGTGTAATGCTTGAAGAGGGCATTAACGAATCAGGTGCTTTTTCTGCATGGATTGCATTGGCTACAGCTTACTCAAATTATGACCTTCCCATGGTTCCAATCTATCTTTTTTATTCCATGTTTGGCTTTCAGAGAATTCATGATCTTGCATGGGCGGCAGGGGACTCACAAGCAAAAGGGTTTCTTATAGGAGCGACATCTGGAAGAACAACTCTGAACGGAGAGGGTCTCCAGCATCAAGATGGTCACAGCCATCTTTTTTCTGCCACTATCCCAAATTGCCTTTCTTATGACCCTGCTTATGCTTATGAACTTGCAGTAATCTTTCAGCATGGTATTCAAAAAATGTTTGTAGATTTAGAGAATTACTACTACTACATTACTGTAACCAATGAAAACTATGAGCAGCCTGCTAAGCCTGAGGGTTCCGATGAGGGAATTATTAAAGGGATGTACCGACTCAATAGAAACAAAGAGCATCAAGTTATTTTGCTGGGCTCTGGATCAATTTTAAACGAATCTGTGAAAGCTGTAGAGATTTTAAGCTCTGTTGGGATTGCGGCAGAGGTATGGAGCGTTACCAGTTTTAATATGCTCAGAAAAGATGGTCTTAATAAGCAGCGGTTTAATGAGTTAAAACCTGATGCCCCGTCAAAACCGACCTATGTTGAGGAATGTTTAAGCGATGAATCTGTTCCAGTCATAGCTGCAACTGATTATATGCGAGCTTATCCTGAGCAAATTCGCAGCTATATCAAAGCTCCATTTTATACGCTTGGAACTGATGGTTATGGTCGAAGTGATTCCAGAGAAAAGCTAAGAGAGTTTTTTGAAATAGATGCAAATAATATTGCTCGAATGGCTGCTTATGCCCTATTTAAAAAAGGCTCAATGACCAAAACTGAGATTAATAAAATTTATAAAAAGCTCAAGGTTAATCCTGCTAAGCCTAATCCCTGGGAGGTTTAATGAGTACTCAAGTATTAAATATACCGGATTTAGGAGAAGCTGAGGATGTAGAAGTCATA
>Ga0302127_10002680_pt1 | contig 10761 bp, 7 predicted proteins | sample CB4_SCM_MG_FD_204452 | JGI IMG/M metagenome (GOLD analysis project Ga0302127, IMG submission 204452) | Marine microbial communities from Western Arctic Ocean, Canada - CB4_SCM | ecosystem: Environmental > Aquatic > Marine > Oceanic | place: Canada: Western Arctic Ocean | collected 2017-09-24
CACCCACGTTGCCGTGATCTCCGGCCGGTCGCTACGCGACCTCGCCGCGCTTAGCCGCCTCCCATCAGAGATCCACCTGGTCGGAAGTCACGGCTCGGAGTTCGACGCCGGATTTGTTCGCGACCTTGATGCGCACCAGATCGAATTACGCGGCCTCATCACGGCCGAACTCGCCGACCTCGTAGCCAGCGGAGGCGAAGGTTTCACCATCGAGAAGAAGCCGGCAAGTGTCGCGTTCCACTATCGCAATGCCGATCCCGACGAAGCCAAGAAGGCAGTGCAGATCATCCTTGACGGCCCCGCCCGCCGACCCGGCGTGCAGGTCAAGACCGGCAAAATGGTGATCGAGCTGGCGGTGGTGGCCACCAACAAGGGCACTGCCGTCGACACACTCCGGCGCCAAGTCGCCGCGGATGCCGTGCTCTTCATGGGAGACGATGTCACCGACGAGGACGCGTTCGCGATCCTCACCGGACCCGACCTGGGCGTAAAGGTCGGCGAGGGCGAAACCGCCGCTGCCGCTCGGCTGGAGGACACCGAAGCCACGGCGCGCAACCTTGCGTTACTGTGCGAGCTCCGGCGGGCGTGGCTCCAGGGCGAGCACGCACCAGGGATCGAAGAACACTCGATGCTGTCGGACCAGCGAACGCTCGCCCTGATCACGCCCGATGCCCGGGTGACCTGGCTCTGTCACCCTCGTGCAGATTCACCGGCTGTGTTTGCCGAACTGGTAGGCGGCCCACACGCCGGCTACTTCGCCGTTGGGCCAGAGAGCGACGCTGCGCCGATCTCTCAGCGCTACCTCCCTGGCACGCTCATCCTCGAGACCCGCTGGTCCGACCTGATGGTCACCGACTACATGGACGCATCATTCGACCGGCCCAACGAGCCGGCCGGCCGTACCGACCTCGTTCGGGTATTGGAGGGGCGTGGCCGTGCGGTCATCGAGTTCGCCCCGCGACTGGACTACGGCCGAGCTCCTACCCAGCTCGAGGCGATCACGGGTGGAATCATCGTCCGCGGCGTCCGCCAAACAATCCTGCTCCGTTCGCCCAACGTCGATTGGACCATCACCGGCGATGGCGTCAACCAAACGGCTCGAGCATCGGTCGAGCTCGACGGCACGCCCCTGGTCGTAGAACTGAGCTTCGACGAAACCGATCTCCCGGCTCACCCCGAGGCAGCACGCCGATCGGGAACGTCAGATCATTGGACCGACTGGGCCGCGTCGCTTAACGTTCCCCCGATCGCCAGCGACGCAGTTCTGCGAAGCGCGCTGACCATCAAAGCGCTCTGCCACCAACCAACCGGGGCGATGCTTGCCGCAGCCACCACGAGCCTCCCCGAAGTCCCCGGCGGCGTCCGAAACTGGGACTACCGATACTGCTGGCCCCGCGATGCATCGCTCAGCGCATGCGCACTCGTGGAGTTGGGGAGCTTCAGCGAAGCACGAGCGCTCTTGGCGTGGATCCTCGACCGGGTATCGCAGTTGCCCGGGCCCGAGCAACTCCGCCCGTTGTACGCATTGGCCGGCGATGAGTTCCTCCCCGAGGCAGTACTGCCCACACTCAACGGCTACCTCGGCAGCAGGCCGGTTCGCATCGGTAATGCTGCCGATCAACAAGTTCAGCTGGACGTCTTCGGGCCTGTAGTCGAGCTCGCACATCGGCTCGCGCTCCACGGTGACGAGATCACCGACAGCATCTGGCAACTGGTGCGAGACATGGTCGCTGCCGTCGCTCGGCGTTGGCACGAGCCAGACCATGGCATCTGGGAAGAACGCAGGCCTCAACGCCATCACGTTCACTCGAAGGTGATGTGTTGGGTCGCCATCGACCGAGCCATCCGGATCGGCCAGCTCACGGGCCGCCACGTTCCAGTGAGCTGGGCGCCGCTACGCCACACCATCGCCGGCGATGTCGTGTCCAAGGGCTGGAACGAGAAGGTTGGTGCCTACACCATCGCCTACGAGGACGATGAGCTCGATGCCGCTGTGTTGTGGATTGGCTTGTCCGGCCTTCTCCCCACCACCGATCCGCGTTTCGTCGCCACCGTAAAGGCCATCGAACGCGAGCTCCGAAAGGGGCCGATCGTCTACCGGTACCGCCTCGACGACGGCTTGCCGGGTGACGAGGGAGGCTTCTTGATCTGCACGGCGTGGCTCATCGAGGCCTACGTGATGATGGGCCAGCTTGAAGACGCCCGAACCCTCTTCGACCGCTACGTCGATTTAGCCGGCCATACCGGCTTGCTGAGCGAAGAATACGAACCCAGTACACACCTGATGCTGGGCAACCATCCCCAGGCGTACTCCCACCTCGGCCTCATCAACACCGCGCTCGCTCTGCACCGAGCGCGACCAGCCCATTAGCACCCATCCTCAGGGGCCCACCCGCCCGGGCCAGGGCCGCGCAGGTCAGCCCCGCAGGCGAGCGTGTTCTGACAATCGTGCGGCGATCGCGTCGACGTCGTCTTCGATCGCGAGGAGTTCGCCGTAGTCGTGGCCGTCCGCGAGCTGGGCCAGCAACGGATAGACGGGCTTGTCGTGGGTCCAGTAGTCACGACCCATGAACACCATCGGCGACGCAATGCCGAACGACTTGTAGTGGTTCTGCGCAGCGTCTTGGAACACTTCCTGGATGGTCCCAGCGCTCCCTGGAGCAAACACCACACCAGCCAACGCGATGGCCAGCAACCCATCCTCACGGATCGAGTTCGCGAAGTACTTGGCGATATGGCTCGCAAAGACGTTGGGGGGCTCATGGCCGTAGTGCCAGGTCGGGATCCCCAAGCTACTGAGCGTGCCATGGGGTAATGGCCAACGCAACCGCACGTCGAATGCCGCGTCCAGCCAGTCGGGAACGGGTTCGAAGGTCGGCGCCGCGGCCAGCACGGCCAGTGCCTCATCGAGCGCACCGTCAGCGTGAGTCGCCATCCATGCCCCAAAGTTGGTGGCCTCCATTGCTCCGGGCCCCCCGCCGGAGGCGCAGACAAAGCCTGACCGAGTCAGCTGGCGTGCCAACCGAGCGACAGCCACGTAGCTTTCCTCGTCGCGTCGCATGCCATGGCCACCCATGATGGCCACCACTCGGTCCCGCGTGCCGTCGTCGAGCACATGCTCGAGCGCATCGTCAATGGAATGGTCGTGGACGCGCTGAGCCAAGAGATCCACAACGTTGTGTCCTTGCCGGCTTCGATCGAACCATCGGTACACCTTCGTGTCGAAGGCTGCCTCGAAGCTGTCCTTGTCACCAGGGGTGTAGCCGCCAAAGAGCTCATCTGCGTCATAGAGCTCTGCGCGAAACGCGCGAAAGGGGAGGTTCGGGAAGCGTGGAAAGACCGTGGCATCGCGGATCAGCCGGCGCTGGGCCTCAGGCTCGACCACACATCCCATGAACACCGCCCCATCGACGCTGATCGTGAGCAGAACCTCGGAACGGTCACACAGGTCGAGGGCCTGGACAGCGATCGAATCCAAGGAGTCATGCTGGTCGACGTGGGAGTCAAAGTCAGCGACGGTTTCGAGCTCAATCATGGCCGCAGAGTAGTAGCCGCGCCGGACAAGTTGGGAATAACTCGCAGCGCCGATTGGTTCTACATCCTGCCGGCTGCAGAAGATCTGGCCGGTCACAAGGAGACACCGATGAACACCCAAAGACCCCTCGATCGAGCCGCCCACCTTCGCACTGAAGCATCAGCGCTGCCTGGCCCATTGGCCAGCGCGTACAAGCGTCGGGCTGCCGAACTCGAGCTCCAAGCTCACCTGATCGAAGCCTACGAAAGGGTTGCTGTCGCAGCCTGATCACGCACCTCTCTGCGAAGCCCGGTCTCCCCCTCCCTGGCTTCGCAAACAGATAGCGGCGACCCATTCGGGTCGCCGTTGTCGCGCCCGGCCAAATGTCCGCTGGCACGCGCCGGCAAAGCAGACCGCACCGACCTCAACAGCAACCAAGCGCGAAACTGCCCACGTTCTCGGGAACGTGGGCAGTGGGTATGTCAGGCCACAACGGTGGCCCAGGAGCGACGATCAGGTGAGGCGGCGGAGCTCTTCGAGACGGTCGAGCCACCAGCCGTTGGGCACGGTGGTGACACCGGGAACACTGCGGAGGAGCTCGTCGACTCGTGCTTCGAGCTCGCTGAACTCGGGCGCTGCGTTGCGGAGATCGAGCAAACCATCGACCACCCGTGAACGGGTGCTCAGCTCGCCGTCGACATTTTCGAGTAGCTCGAAAATGACCTGGCGGGCTTCGGGTGTACTTTCGATCGTGCTGTTCATAGGAACCTGCTGTTCGTGGGAATCTGCTGTTCGGACAGGTAGCGGCACTTCCAACCCGACAACGCCTCATCCGCCAGAGGCATTCCCGGTTTCGTGACCAACCAGAGCGTGGCAGGTGACAACAGCGTGCACCATACTCCGGCCTTGAAAGGGCCCCGAGGCCCACGAGATCGCGACCTCAAACCGGGCACTTCTCCCCTTGCGCCGCACACAATCATCCTTTCGGAGGATCAATCGGCGCTTCGCGTGCGACTACCGTGAACCACGAGAACCCCCCGAGGCGACAGAGCACTGCCGCTTTCCCATCTCGATACACCAGTCCCCATGACCACGCTCCCCCCATCCACCCTCCCCGGCGCCGCACCAATCGGCCTGCGCTCGGACATCATTTCGGCGCGCAACGTGGCCAAACACTGGGGGCCGAACGTTGCCTTGGCCGATATTGATATCGAGCTCGAACGCGGAGTCACCGGCTTGTTGGGCTCCAACGGTGCCGGCAAAACCACATTCATGAGCCTCGTGCTCGGTCTGCACGACCGAACAGCCGGCGAGATGACCGTGTTGGGCCACGACCCCCAAACCGAGGGAGCGAAGGTTCGCGGACGCATTGGGTATGCGCCCGAGCACCACCACCTGCCACCAGACGTGCAGGCCAACGACCTGGTGCGGCACCTGGCGCAGCTCCACGGGCTCCCCAAGCGCGCCGCCACCGAGCGCGCCAGCGATGCCATGTGGCAAGTCGGCCTCGGCGAAGAGCGCTTCCGGCCGATCGGCACGATGTCGACCGGTCAACGCCAACGCGTGAAGTTGGCCGGGGCCATCGCCCATGACCCCGAGTTGATCTTGCTCGACGAGCCAACCGACGGCCTTGACCCCGTGCAGCGCGACGACATGTTGGAGCTCATCGCCCGAATCGGCGGCGAATTCGGCATCGACATCTTGTTGTCTTCACACTTGCTCGACGAGGTCGACCGCATCTGCGACAACGTCGTGATCTTTGGTGGCGGACGAGTGACGAGATCGGGGCCGCTGGCTGCGCTGCGCGGCGCAGTGACTGGCTTGACGCTCGAGGTCGACCACGACGCCGATGCCGTTGCCCGCGTCTTGGTCGCCGCCGGGTGCTCTGTCGACGTCGACGGTCTGAGACTCACCGTGACAGCCGAAGACAGCGCACAGCTACACGACCTCGCCCGCGACGCTGTCGCTGATACCGGAGTGGGGCTGCGCCAGCTCAAGGACCGTCAGGTCACCCTCGAGGACGTCTTCCTCGAGGCCAACGACGCGACCGACAACGCATCATGAGCGCCCAGATCCACGAGCTTGGATACCGCGAGTATGAGGGCGAACGCGCTGGCACGGGCTGGGCCATGTTGAGCCTGGGCCTCCATGCGGTCCAACGTGTCCTGGGTCTGAAGCGGGCCGCAAGGCACAAGGTGCTACCCGCGATCGTGATCTTGGTGGCGTTCGTGCCGGCCATTGTGTTCGTCGGCCTTGCCGTGTTGCTCCCGTCGGAGCTCACCGATGTTCAAGGAGACTATGGCGAGTACTACTTCACCATCGTCTTGGTGATCGCTTTGTTCACCGCATTTGTGGCACCGGAAGCCATCTGTACCGATCGTCGAACAGGGATGCTGGCTCTGTACCTGGCCTCTCCTTTGAATCGGACGACCTACGTGGTTTCGAAAGTGGCAGCCGTGTCGGCCACGATGCTCGCGGTCACGTTGTTGCCACAGCTCTTCCTCCTCCTCGGTTACACGATCGTCGGGGAGGGTCCCGACGGCCTTGTCGATGGGGTCGAGACCTTTGGGCGACTACTCATCAGCGGGGTGCTCATCGCGGTCTATTTCGCCAGCCTCAGCGCGATGGTCTCGTCGTTCACCCCGCGCCGATCCATCGCCAGCACGATCATCACGATGTCGCTCCTTATCCCCATTTCCATCTCGGGGGTATTGATCGAACAAGCCGACGTCGACGACCGTCTCTCGTTGATCAGCATCCCTTTCGTGCCCATTCGGGCCGCCTTCTACCTACTCGGGGAACAGATGGACAGCGGCGATTCGGGCATCGAGCAGGTTGCAGGGTCGCTGGCATTGCTCACCACGGTTGGGCTCATCGTGATCTGGAGTGCGATCACGTGGTGGCGATACCAGAAGATCAAAGTCGATCGATGAGCGGACTACCTCCCCCCCCACCGCGACCGCCAACCGGGGTGGGACCCGACGCGCCCCCGCCTCCCCCGCCCCCGCCCCCGCCCCCGGCTGAGATCGCCCCAGCACCGATCCCGCCCGATGCGCTCGTGGTCGTGAACAACATCTCGAAGTGGTTCGGCGAGTTAGTGGCGGTCAGCGACGTTTCGTTCGTGCTCCAGCCCGGTGTCACGGCGCTGCTCGGACCGAACGGCGCCGGCAAGTCCACAGTCCTACGCATGTTGTGCGGTCTCGCTACCCCGTCGAACGGCACTGTCGAAGTAATGGGGAGGAACCCCAAGACCGACCCGCGGGCGGCCGCGCTGATCGGGATCGCTCCACAACAGGAATCTGTCTTTGAGATGCTTACTGCACTCGAGTTCGTCAAGATCTCCGCGACCCTGCAAGGCATGAGCGACCCAACCGCGGCCGCCCAACACGCACTCCAGACCGTCGAACTTGATCCGGCGGATCGGCGCAAACTTCCGACGTACTCCAAAGGCATGCGCCAACGAGTCAAGCTTGCCCAAGCCATCGTGCATGAGCCCAAGATCCTTCTTCTCGACGAACCCCTCACCGGTCTCGATCCCCGACAGCGACTCCAGATGGTGAATCTGTTCCATCAACTCGGTAACGAGGGTCGCTGTGTCGTGGTGTCCAGCCACGTGCTCGAGGAGGTCGAGAAGTTTGGTTCGAATGTCCTGGTGATCGCCCAGGGCCGGCTGGCCGCTCAGGGGGACTTCCGCGCGATTCGCGAGCTGATGGACGACCGGCCTCATCGGGTGCGTGTCCGCACCGACAAGCCGCACATCCTCGCCGGCGCGCTCGTGGCATCAGGTGTAGTCAGCGGAGTCCGCATGGAGGGAGACCAGGTCGAGATCGACACCGCAGACGTTCGGGGCCTGGCAAGGGCCATTGCCCCGATTGCTCGCCGGGAATCCGCTCGGCTGTTCGAGGTTCGAGCGCTCGACGAAGACCTCGAGAGCGTCTTCAAGTATCTGGTGCAACGATGAGCGACCAACTCACGACCAAGCCTCCCACCGCAGCCACCGCGCTGATGATCACATATCGGCTCTTCCTGCGAGGCCAGCTGACCCGGGGCCGGGCCCTTGGCCTGCTGGTGCTCGGAGCGTTGGGCGTCGTGCTGACTGCGGTGTTCCGCACCAGCGACGACCCCGTCGAGGCATCAACCACGGTCATCGCCGAATACAGCCTGGCGGTGATGATCCCGCTATGCGCGTTGTTGATCGGAGCGTCGCTGATTGGCGACCTGGCCGAAGACAAGCTCCTCGTATACCTCTGGCTGAAACCGATCCCGCGCTGGATCGTTCCAACGGCGGCGATCATGGCGTGCTTCACGATCCTCGTACCGCTCGCAGTGGTGCCCATTGTCATCGCAGCGATCGTGAGCGGCGTCAGTGACCTCATCGTTGCATCGCTTGTCGCCTCGCTCCTGGCGGTCGCGGGCTACAGCGGCCTGTTTGTGGCGGCGGGGGCGCGGTTCAACCGGGCACTCGTCTGGGGCCTCCTCTACATCGTGGTCTGGGAACAGCTCGTCGCCCGAATTTCAGACGGCACCGCACGGCTCGCGATTCGGAGCTACCCGGCATCGGTCGTTAGCCGGGCCACTGGCGTCGACATCTACTTGGCGGATCGCTCGACCGCGGCAAGCTTCATTGTTCCAATCGCAGTAGCGGTCTTCGCCGTCATCTTGTCGACTTGGGTCCTAGGCCGCCGCGACATCGACTGATATCACGAGCTCACCGGTGCCCTGACCAGCGAAAACGCTGGCATTTGACGCTTTGGGTGCCTGAAGTTGGCTTGACGGTCACAATCGCGGTCAATGACAAGTGCCAACCAGGGTCCCGCCCGCGTCACAATCGCCCAAGGATGGACATACCGTCGCGTGGTCTAGCTACCCGTCGGTAACGAACGGGAAACGTCGCCCGACGGGACAATGCTGGAACAAGCCCAACGATGAGGGGTTCTTTTATGCGTTCCTATTGGTTGAGGTTGGTGGCAGTATTCTTGGCCCTCACCCTGGTTGCTGCCGCTTGTGGCGGCGACGACGATGCACCGGTTGCGACCGGTGATGAACCCGCAGCTGAAGAACCAGCGCCCGAAGAACCAGCGCCCGAAGAACCGATGCTGCCAACCGAGCTCACCGGTTTGACGGTCGTGGACGACAAGACGTTCACCGTCTCGCTCACCGAGGCAGACCCCGAATTCCCGCTACGCCTTTCTTACACCGGCTTTGCGCCGCTGCCATCGGCCTTCTATGACGACCCGGTCGCCTTCGAAGAATCACCCATCGGCAACGGTCCGTTCATGCTCGATGGCTACTGGGAGCACGATGTGCAGGTTCGCCTCGTACCGAACCCAAACTACGCCGGCCCCGTGCAGCCGCAGCTCTCCAGCCTGACCTTCAACATCTACGAAGACGTGTCAACCACCGGCTACCTGGATACCCAGGCCGGCGTTGTCGACGTCTCCGAGACGGTTCCTGGCGACGCAGCCGCAACAGCACCGGATGAGTTCGGCGATCGTTACGCCGAGTCGCCCGCGACTTCGTTCTACTACTACGGCTTCCCGAGCTACCTCAACGATCAGTACCCGCTGGACCTCCGGCGTGCGCTGTCGATGTCGGTCGACCGAGAGCTCATCAGCCAAGTGATCTTCGATGGAACAACGCTTCCCTCGAACGCTGCAGTTCCTCCCTCGTTGGCCGGTAGCCGCACCGATGTGTGTGGCAACTGGAACTACGATCCCGCAGGTGCCCAGGCTGCATTCGCCGCCTACGGTGGCCTTGAAGCGCTGGGCGATCAGCAGCTCATCGTCTGGCACAACACCAGCGAGACGCTCGGCATCAGCATCGACAACATCTCGTTCGAGAACCTCGAGTTCAGCGAGTACTTGCCTCTGCTCGACGAGCAGGGTGTGACCGGTCCGTTCCGTCTCGGGTGGGGCGCCGACTACCTGTCGCCGCTCAATTTCCTGGAACCGCTGTACGCCTCGTACTCCCAGCGCCCGGTGTCGTCGAACTCGAGCTTCTACGACAGCGAGGTCTTCGACCAGGCCCTGGCCGACGGGAAGGCAGCATTCGCTGCTTCGAGCGATCTCAACGACGCCATCCCGTTCTACCAAGCAGCGGAAAACGACATCTGTGAGAACGTCGCGATTCTGCCGATTCACTTCGGCAAAAACACCTACGCATGGACAGACAACATCGACAACGTCTTCAAGAACGCTCTTGGAAACATGAACTGGGACGAGATGGTCGGCGGAGATGTTACCGGCGCCATTGGTGAGCCCGAACACCTTGCTCCCCCACTCTCCAACGAGTCCGAAGGCATCGAGGTCCTCGAGGCTGTCTTCAGCCAGCTAGTCGAATATGATCACCGCACCAGCGAGCCCGGCAACGTCGTCGCCGAGTCGGTCACCACCGACGACGGTGGCAAGACGTGGACCATCGTCGTCGCTGACGGCTGGACCTTCCACAACGGTGAAGCCGTGACAGCTTCGTCGTTCGTTGATGCCTGGAACTGGACCGCTACCGGCGCCAACGCAGCCGCGAACAACGGTTTCTTCGGCGTCGTCGACGGTTGGGACGACATGAACCCACCCTCAGACGAGGGCTGACCCCTAAGCGTCGTACCAACATGAAGAACTGACGGAGCGGGGGTGGACTGTGGTCCACCCCCGCTTCTTCTTTTCGGCGGGAGCGTGTTGTGTTCCCATGCGATCCAGCAGCTAGATCCCGGTTAGTCAGCGCACAGGGGAGGGCTCTTGGGTCGTTATATGATCAGGCGAAGCCTTCAGTTCATACCCGTGTTCTTCGGGGCCACCTTCCTCATCTTCGCCATGGTCTTTGCCCTGCCCGGTGACCCGATTCGTGCGCTGTCAGGCGAGCGACCTCAGCCCGAAAGTGTCCGGGCGGCGCTGACCGAGCGCTACAACCTCGACGACCCGTTGATCGTCCAGTACAGCAAGTACATCGGCGTGTACCCGGGGGAATCTGGGATCTTCCAGGGCGACTTTGGCACCGACTTCCGCGGCCGAGAAGTCCGCGAGATCATGTCCGAGCGCATCCCCCGCACGGCACGGCTGGCCCTCATCGCGTTCTTCTTCGAAATCGCCCTCGGTCTCACCGCCGGCGTTCTCGCCGGGCTCAGACAGAAGGGGTTCATGGACAGCCTCGTTCTGATCACCACGCTCACGGTGATATCGATACCTATTTTCGTTTTGGGATTCCTGTCCCAGATCTATCTGGGGCTCGAACTTGGTTGGTTCCCGATAGCG
>Ga0302127_10002681_pt1 | contig 10760 bp, 5 predicted proteins | sample CB4_SCM_MG_FD_204452 | JGI IMG/M metagenome (GOLD analysis project Ga0302127, IMG submission 204452) | Marine microbial communities from Western Arctic Ocean, Canada - CB4_SCM | ecosystem: Environmental > Aquatic > Marine > Oceanic | place: Canada: Western Arctic Ocean | collected 2017-09-24
CTCATTCTACTGACCAGATTAAGATTAAATTCAGCCGTGACACCTGCTTCATCATTATATGCTGCATTGAGAATCGACTCATTTTTTTTAGTATCAACGCCAATTAATAACATACCCTCTTTACCGACTGCTTGACGAACCATGGCAAGAAAATCTCCTGCTTCATTTCGTTCAAAATTCCCAATACTTGATCCTGGAAAAAAAAATAATTTAGGACCTTCAGGTACAATGTCAGGTATTGGTAAGGAATGGGTAAAATCTACACAAGTTGCATGTATGGGTAACCATGGAAAATCATGTGCAAGATTAGATGCCGCCAGTTTTAAATGTTCAAAAGATATATCCATGGGAACATAAGCAGATGGTAGTAGTTCCTTGAGTAGTAAGCGAACTTTTGCGGCACTTCCTGCGCCTGGTTCTACCAGGACGCGACCAGAACCTGTCAACTCGGCTATTTCCTGAGCATTATCTATAAGCATGCGTTGTTCAATTATAGGAGGGTAATATTCTGGTTGTGCACAGATCAATTCAAATAGTTCAGATCCTCGTTGATTATAAAAGAACTTTGGTGCGATGACTTTTTTCTTACCCGACAATCCATTTACTACGGCATCATGTAGACTCAGTGCTCTGGGTTTATGGTCATGAAATGTCAATGTACTGTTCATTCAATATCCTCAGCAAGGCGTAAGCCGGTGAATGCCCAACGTTCTTCAGGGTAGAAAAAATTACGGTAACTTGCACGTGTATGACTTTTTGATGTTACGCAAGATCCCCCTCTAAGCACCATTTGATTAGCCATAAATTTACCATTGTATTCACCCATAGAGCCTTCTAGCGGTTTAAAGCCAGGATATGCAATGTATGGCGAAGCCGTCCAGGCCCAGAGGTCGCCAAACCACTGGCCTTGTTGATGTGCCGGTGTTGGATGGAGAAAATCATCTTCAATAAAATTACCAACTATTGATTGTCTTGCTAGTATCAATTCAAGTTCTGATTCCAATGGCAGACGTTTATTTGCCCAACGGGCATAGGCGTCTGCCTCGTAAAAACTAATATGACAAACTGGTTCTTCTGGATTTAAATCTTGTTGACCACCTAGCGTGAACTGCTGCCAGGTATTTTCTTTTTTCAACCAGTATAATGGATGTTGCCAGGCTTCAGCGTGAATCACGGCCCAACCATCTGATAGCCAAAGGGCCGGGTTTGCATAACCTCCATCATTTATAAACTCCAGGTATTCAGCATTCGTAATAAAACGGTCTGCTACGCGAAATGGCTTTACTAAAACGTTATGCCTGGGCGTTTCATTATCAAAGCAAAAGTTATCATCATCGTGTCCAATGTTATAAATACCACCATCGTGCTCCACCCAGTTAACAGGTCTTGCTTTAGCCTTAGATATTTCCAGGCCTTGACGATAGGAAGGTTTTAACGGATTAACAGAAAAATTATGTTTTACATCCATGAGCAATAACTCCTGATGTTGTTGCTCGTGATGTAATCCCAGCGTTACCAGAAATTTCAAGTCATCCCAGTTTGAATCTGATGAACTCTCAATCAATATTTTCATTTTTTGGTCAATATAATGACGATACTCGATTACCTCTACCACAGTGGGACGTGAAAGCAATCCACGGTGTGTACGTGAGTACATTCCACCATGGGTGTAGTAATAACTATTAAAGATATAATCAAAGTCAATATTAAAAGGTTTATATTCAGGATCAAACCGGGGTATCACAAAGGTCTCAAAAAACCAGGTGACGTGGGCGAGATGCCATTTCGGGGGGCTGGTTTGGGCAATAGACTGGATCTGATAGTCATCAATCGCCAACGGTTCGCATAGCTTTTCACTGAAACGTCGAACCTGTAGAAATTCTAAGCTCAGAATTTCTCGATCTGGATTGTTCTCAACTTTTATATCCATATTTCTTTTATATCAGATTGCTACTGGTGTATTCGATATATTGAACTATAAAGATTTAAATTTATTGATCAATCCCGCATTAATATATCTTGCAAGCTCAATAGTGCAGATATATAGCATTCACATGATTATTTTACTATGGTCACAGATAAAACAGACTCGTTACAATGATATTTATCCATAATGCTAGTTGATAAAAAATCTGTTATTTCTATGTAAAATATTGGAATTTATCGGTTTTTGAAGATAAACGAATATTGTTGCACACAATGCCTGTGCCATCTATGCTTGAGACACATATCAATCATTCCGGGGGGAATCAAGTAATGCTTTTCCTGGCTACAACATCACCTGTTTCCTTCATGCAGGCAATAATCCATTCTATCAGTTGGTGTCGTAAAATTTATGTAACATTCGTGTTCATAATATTACAATTTTTGTGCTTAAATAGTTTTGCGCAAAATAATAATATCCCCACTGATCTGGTTCATTATCCGGAATTTATCTTCCACAATGGTCAAGTCTTGACTGCAGATGCAGATACAGATTTTACCATCGCCGAAGCCGTAGCTGTACGCGGTAATCGAATTTTTAAAGTTGGATCTGATGAGGATATTGTTCGCTTAGCAGGTCCTGATACACGTCGTATCGATTTGCGTGGACGTTCACTAACCCCCGGCTTTATATATAATGATGGCGATAATTCTGTCCCAGCAGGTGACATACTAAAAGACAGTATGTGGAATGGATACACTCACCCTCATCTGGGTGGCAAAACTTTGGACGAGGCCCTGACAACCCTGGCATACGTTGTCGAGAATGAAGGCGAGCCTGGAGATCCCTTCTTTTTTAATTTACTTGACCAGTGGTCCGGTACTGCAATGAAGGAATGGGATATTAAAACCCTAGATGAAGTCGCGCCAGATAATCCTGTGATGGTTTATCTTAGTGCAAATAATGGATTGGCAAACAGTGCCATGCTAAATCTGGCGATTGAAAAAGGTCTACCAGAAGACCATTTTCATTTGGAAAGAGATACGAATGGTGAATTTACTGGCCGAACGGGTGCCCAGGTAAGTGGATATATTGGCAGGGAAGTGCGTGCATGGCCTGCCCCTGAATGGTTTGATGAAGTGGCAATGCCCATGGCGGTAAAATCTCTCGCAAACTACGCCCGACATGGGGTGACCGTGGCTACTGGTCATATGAGTGCGCCGACCATGACTATCCTTAATCGATTATTTCATGATCAACCAAAAGACCTTGCTGTTCGGGTATATCCTGGCCTGGATTTTCTCAGGCAAAATCCAAATGGTGAGATGTATTTGAAGCGCATGGGTAACCTGGTGGATTTTTCTCTTACGGATGAACGCGGGGCAATGGTTACTATCATTGGAGCATCGGTAGGACCCCACGCGGGATCACCCGATTCTTCAACCGGACTATTGACCATAAATCCAAAAACTAATGTCGTACCTAACCTTAGTCCCAATACCAACGGTTACAATAGCTGGACGGCCCAGTGGTTTACGGGACTTACCCAGGACCAGTTAACGGAAGATCAATTAAAGCGAACAGATTACTATAATGTAATCCTTGCACGGCAACATGGCTGGAACGTTACCGGGATCCATAACATGGGCGGTGAGGGAATCCGCCTGGCGATGCAGAATGCCTTTGAAGCAGAGCAGCAAGATAATCTTTATGTTAAGAAGCTCTGGCGTCCCCATGGATTTGATCACAATATTGGTTGGGAACCAGGCGTATTTGATTATTATGAGTCTCATCCAGTATTGAAAGACATCCTCCGCTTTGGGGTCAATCTGCGAATTGTCATTCGTCAACGGGACGCCGAGCCCTTGAACCTTACTGATGTGATCGAATTACAGTATGGCATGGAAGGTCTGGAACTTATGGCACCGTTGAAGACATTACAAGATAGAGGCATACCTTTTCATATTGAAGGAACAGAGCCTAGAGAAGGCGATGCCAACCCCGCCTGGTATATCCAGAAAGCAGTTACTCGAATCGATCGCCATGGCAGGGTGATTGCAGCGGCGGAATCTCTGGATAGGGAAACAGCATTTCTTGCCTTGACGCGCTGGCCAGCAAGATTTATTGGGTCAGAAAATGAATTGGGTTCCATTGCACCCGGAATGCTTGCTGACCTGGTAGTTTTTGATGGAAATCTTTTGGAAGTACCCATAGAGGAGCTTGCAGATTTAAGGCCGGTGTTGACCCTGGTAGGTGGTCAGGTGGCTTATGAATCGCCTGAGTTATAAAAATTAAAAAACACGGTGATATAAAACCTGGAGGGTGTTATGAAGATTTTTGTAAATATTAATTTAATACAGTTTCGAAATAAAAATTATTCAAGATTAGTGATTCTAATGGGATTTTTATTATGTTCGGTGTCGTCTTACGCACAAAACGTACCACCTGAACTAATCCATTACCCGGAATTTGTATTCTATAATGGACATGTACTAACTGCTGATGCAGACCGGGATTTTACCATTGCCGAAGCGATCGCGGTACGTGGCAATAAGATATTCAAGGTGGGTTCCAATGCAGACATTGAACGACTTGCCGGGCCAAATACCCGTGTCATAGACTTAAGAGGCCGGTCCCTTACCCCAGGCTTTATCTATAACGATGCCGATAATGCGGTGCCTGCAGGTGATATCCTGAAAGAAAGTCAGTGGAATGACATGATACACCCTCATCTCGGCGGACAGACCATCGATCAGGCCCTGGTCACCCTGGCCTACATTGTAGAAAACGAGAATGAACCCGGTGCCCCGGTTTTTTTCAATCTGCAGGACCAGTGGGCAGCGATCTCCATGCGCTCATGGGATGTCGACACCCTGGACGAGGTGGCGCCGGAGAATCCCGTCGCCGTTTATCTCGACAGTAGTTATGGGATTATGAATACAGCGATGATCGATCTTGCCATAGAAAATGGGTTTCCTGCGAACCACTTTCACATTGATCGCGATGCAGGCGGAGAATATACCGGTGTAGCAGGTGCCCAGTTGGTGGGATTCGTGGGACGTGAGATCCGACCCTGGCCTTCTCCTGTATGGTTTGATGAGGTCGCCATGCCAGATGCTGTTAAATCACTGGCGAACTATGCCCGTAACGGTATCACCCTGGCAACCGGGCACATGAGTGCACCGACCATGACGGTGTTAAATCGTTTGTTTCATGAACAAAATGAAGGTTTGGCAGTACGTGTCTACCCGGGACTGGATTTTCTCAGACAAAACCCCAATGGCGAGATGTATTTGAAACGTATGGGAAACCTGGTGGATTTTTCATTAAGTGATGAACGTGGAGAGATGGTTACTATCGTTGGTGCCTCAGTGGGTCCTCATTCCGGTTCAGAAGATGCGGCCGCAAGTCTTTTGTCTATATACCCCAAGAAGAATGTTATTGCCGATATTAGCCCTAATACCAATGGCTACAATCGTTGGACCTCTGAGTGGTTTACCGATCTGAGTCAGGATGAACTGAACGATGCACAAAAGCTTCAGACGGATTATTACAATGTCATGTTGGCCCGCCAGCACGGCTGGAATGTCACAGGTATCCATAACCGTGGCAGTGAGGGTATCCGCCTGGCAATGCAGAATGTTGCTGAAGCGGAAAAACAGGAGAATCTTTACGTTAAAAAATTGTGGCGGCCTCAGGGCTTTGATCACAATGTCGACTGGGTACCCGAGGTCTACGAATATTATGAAGCAAGACCCGAGTTGAAGGAATTGATCCGTTTCGGTGTCAGTATCGGTACCTTCATAAATCAGCGGGATTCAGAACCTCTGGGATTAACCAATGTCCTGGAAGCACAGTATGGTATGGAAGGACTGGAAAGAGCTGCCCCGCTGAAATCCTTATTGGACAGAGGCATTAAGTTTCATATTGAGGGCAGCAATCCGAGTAATCCATTACGAAAGATCCAAATGGCTGTAACGCGCTTGGACGATGATGGTCGTGTGATTGCCCCGCATGAGGCATTAAGCCGTGAAGAGGCATTTCTGGCCTTGACCCGCTGGGGGGCACGATTTATCGGTTCAGAAAATGTCATGGGCTCCGTCCAAGCGGGAATGCTTGCTGATCTTGTGGTATTCGACGGAAATATAATGGAAGTACCCATTGAATCAATACATGAATTAAAACCGATACTGACGCTGGTAGGTGGAAGGGTTGCCTTCGAATTACCGGGTTTATAGATTCTCAGGCTCAGTTATGTAGGGTGGAGTGGGTTAACTAAATCACTCTGCCCTGTTAACTAAATTCGTTACACAAAAAAATCAGAAATATCAGGAGACGTTATGTCACGACTTAACTCATTTTTCACTATATTTACTACTAGTCTGTTAATACTGTTTAACACAGGCAATGTCTATTCACAAACATCGACGGTTCCAACTGAGCTGATTCATTACCCTGATTTTGTTTTTTATAATGGTCAGATTTTAACCGCTGATGCTGATACTGATTTCACTATTGCAGAGGCAGTGGCTATTCGTGGTAACAAGATATTCAAGGTAGGTACTAATAACCAGATCAGACCCCTGGTCGGACCCAATACCCGCGCTGTAGATCTAAAAGGACGATCACTAACACCCGGTTTTATCTACAATGATGCAGACAATGCCGTACCTGCCGGAGACATATTAAAAGACAGCCAATGGGGCGGAATAACCCGCCCGCATCTAGGTGGTGATAGCATTGATCAAACCTTGGCAACCCTGGCCTATATAGTAGAAAACGAAGGCCAGCCCGATGAACCAATATTTTTCAATTTGCAGGATACCTGGTCCGGTACCGCAATGAAGGTATGGGACAAAGACACACTGGATGAAGTCGCACCAAACAATCCCGTACTCGTATCCCTGGAAAGCAGTGAAGCCCTGGTGAATTCCGCTATGCTGGAGTTGGCCTTTTCTCAAGGCTTGTCTGCAGAACACTTTCACTTGCAACGGGATGCAGACGGCGAATTTACTGGCCGGGTCGGTGCACAGGTGGCGGGTTTTATTGGCCGGGAAGTTAGACCATGGCCGATTCCACAATGGTTTGATGAGATTGCCATACCAGGGGCAGTGGAGACACTGGCGGAATATGCACGCTATGGTATTACTACTGCCACTGGGCACATGAGTGCACCCACCATGACGATATTGAATCGATTATTTCATGATCAACCTAAAGACCTTGCAGTCCGGGTATATCCTGGTCTGGATTTCTTGCGGCAAAATCCAAATGGTGAGATGTACCTTAAACGCATGGGAAATCTGGTAGATTTTTCACTCATAGATGAGCGTGGTCCCATGGTCACCATAGTCGGTGCCTCGGTGGGTCCACATTCCGGGACCCCCGATGGAATGTCTGGACTGCTTTCCATCCACCCTAAGGACAATACTCTCCCAGGTCTGAGTCAGAATCCGAAAGGTGACAATCGCTGGACTGCCGAGTGGATCACCGGACTTAGTCAGGATGAACTAAACTCCGAACAGTCGAAACAGACAGATTACTATAATGTGATGCTGGCCAGGCAACATGGTTGGAATGTAACCGGTATTCACAACATGGGTAGTGAGGGGATACGATTGGCCATGCAAAACATTGTTGAGGCAGAGGCCCAGGAGAATAAGTATGTAAAAGAGTTATGGCGGCCCCATGGTTTTGATCACAATATTGAATGGGTGCCAGAGATCTTCGAATACTACGATGCTCACCCCGAGTTGAAGGACAAGAATCTGATCCGTTTTGCAGTGAGCCTCTCTAACGGGGTCAACCAGCGATCATCAGAGCCCTTAGGGATTGCCCGATTAACCGAGGCGCAATGGGGCATGGAAGGTCTGGAACGAATGGCGCCATTGCAAACCATAAAACAAAGAGGAATTCCATTTCATATCGAAGGTAGCGGACCCAGTTCGCCATTGAGTAAAATCCAACAGGCGGTGACACGGTTAGATAAGGATGGTCGGGTCATTGCCATTAATCAGTCCATCGACCGGAAGGACGCATTCCTGGCACTGACCCGTTGGGCGGCCCGGTTTATAGGTGATACCAATCTGGGGAGTATCGAGGCCGGAATGCTTGCAGATCTCGTAGTGTTTGATGGTGATATTTTGGAGGTTCCCATTGAGAATATTGATGACCTAAAACCTGTTATGACATTGGTTGGTGGTCAGATTGCATTCGAGTCACCAGATTTATAAAATCTAATATATGGGGCGTGATTAATTGTACATAAATGGATCCGTTATATATTTACGTCAAACTGGCGCGACCGTCATAGATGGCGGTAGTTCTGAAAAAGCAGGAACATAACCAGACAAAGCAATCCACGTCTCGCGGGAAATGTCACGAGACGTTTATATGGATGTAAGCGGTTGAACGACGTAGGAGAAAAAATCGAGGACAGGACATTCGGTGCGACTAGTATTCAGAGAAATAAAGAAATGTTACCCGGAGGCAGGTATGGCGAGTAAGAATATAGTTTGTGTAATAATATTTATATTAATAAATTCTGGAAGTGTTTTTGCACAATCAAACAATATTCCAACTGAACTCATCCATTATCCCGACTATGTTTTTTATAACGGTCAGGTATTAACAGCAGACAGTGATGAGGACTTCACCATTGCTGAGGCTGTGGCAGTTCGGGGCAATAAAATATTCAAAGTGGGGAGTGATGCAGAAGTACGCCATCTCGCCGGGCCCAATACACGTACCATAGATTTAAGAGGTCGATCGCTAACCCCAGGATTTATCTATAACGATGGTGACAACTCCGTTCCTGCCGGTGATCTGATCAAGGACAGTCAATGGGGTGGACGCATGCAACCCAAATTGGGTGGGGTAACTATAGACCAGGCTTTAGTGACATTGGCACATATTGTGAATAACGATGGCCAGCCGGGGGAACCGATGTTCTTCAATCTTCAGGACCAGTGGGCTGCGGTTGCCATGAAGTCCTGGGGTATTTCTACTCTGGATGAAGTGGCACCCAATAACCCTGTAATGATTTATCTGGATAGTAGTTATGGTTTGATCAATACGGCCATGATCGAGCTCGCCATAGAAATGGGATTTCCGGCTGATCATTTTCATCTCGACAGGGATGAAAATGGTAATCCTACCGGGGTCTCAGGAGCCCACCTGAATGGATTTGTCGGACGTGAAGTACGTCCATGGCCAGAACCCATATGGTTCGATGAAGTGGCAATACCAGAAGCAGCCAAATCCCTGTCAAACTATGCACGTCATGGCGTGACCCTCGCCACAGGGCATATGAGCGCGGCAACCATGACGGTGTTAAACCGCCTGTTTCATGAGCAAAATGATAATTTAGCCGTAAGAGTTTATCCAGGACTAGATTTTCTGATGCAAAACCCCAATGGAGAAATGTTTCTGAAACGCATGGGTAATCTGGTGGATTTTTCATTATCTGATGAACGCGGTGACATGGTGACAATAGTAGGTACTGCCGTTGGACCCCATACGGGATCAGAAGATGCCGCTGCAAGCCTGCTCTCCATCGAACCGAAAAAGACAGTCATACCTGAGATTAGCTCAAATACAAATGGCTATAACCGTTGGACGGCTGAGTGGTTTACTGGTCTCAGTCATGATGATCTAACGCCGGAACAACAAAAGCGAACGGATTATCATAATGTCATGCTTGCACGACAACACGGCTGGAATGTTACCGGTATACATAATCGTGGCAGTGAAGGTATTCGTTTAGCCATGCAAAATGTCTATGAAGCTGAAAATCAAGATAATCTTTATGTAAAGAAATTATATCGACCACAAGGATTTGACCACAACATTGACTGGGTGCCGGAGGTATTCGAGTATTACAATGCCCATCCCGAACTTAAACAACTTATCCGTTTCGGTGTCAATCTGGGAACGGTAATCAATCAGCGTAATGCAGATCCACTGGGTATTAAAAATGTCTTCGAGGCACAGTATGGGATTGAAGGATTGGAACGTATTGCACCGTTAAGGACCATTATGGAAAACGGTATTCAATTCCATATCGAAGGTACTGAGCCTAGGGAAAACAGAAATTTCCCAACCTGGTACATTCAAAAGGCAGTGACACGAATAGATGCCCAGGGCAGGGTAATCGCCCCAGATGAATCCATAGACCGAAAAACGGCATTTCTTGCCCTAACCCGGTGGGCAGCTCGTTTTATCGATGCGGAAAATGTAATGGGGTCATTAGAGCCAGGTATGTTGGCTGACCTTGTCGTATTTAATGGCAACTTATTGGATGTACCCATTGAACAGATTACGGAATTAAAACCTGTATTTACCCTGGTGGGCGGTAGGGTGGCCTATGAATCAGGGGACTTGTAGAGTCATCTCATATAAGGTTCGACACTTAGGTTATTGTTCATTTTCGATCTATTGATTATTAATTAATTGGGTTTACCATTGGTAAACCGCAGAGATGCCATACCTATCGCCACCGACAATGGGAGTAATAGAATAACTCCTGTTTTTATCATTGGAATCAAAGACTGCATTCACCGATTCCCAGGCCAGATACCAACCCAATGCCGCTTGTGAAAAGTAATGTGCATTGTCATTTATCCTTGACCAAGTCGTTGCTGTAGATGCCGCCAGGGCAGTATATTTTAGTAATTTATTTTCATCATACATTTTTGCAATGGTTAAAAATGGCACTGCCCCGGCAAAGGAATGACCGCTGACACCATTACTATCTTTAAATGGACGCCAATGGGATTTGTGATTAGTTTCCCCGGGTCTGGATCCTCCCGTTGTCCATTGAGTTGCCAATAATGCA
>Ga0302127_10002682_pt1 | contig 10759 bp, 5 predicted proteins | sample CB4_SCM_MG_FD_204452 | JGI IMG/M metagenome (GOLD analysis project Ga0302127, IMG submission 204452) | Marine microbial communities from Western Arctic Ocean, Canada - CB4_SCM | ecosystem: Environmental > Aquatic > Marine > Oceanic | place: Canada: Western Arctic Ocean | collected 2017-09-24
CAAATGTTCGGGCCATCCGATCAAAGGCACAAAAAAATTAGTCAAGTTCCCGATCCTGGTGAAATCTTCTTTTTTGACTGCGCCACCTAATGGTTGTTCCGCATTGGGACCACGAAACGAGTCTATAATGCCAGTGGCTCGCACCAACCGAGTTCATCCGCAAATCCTCCGAACGAGCTATACGCCCGGCATAACTCAGGCAAAAAGAATCAGGCCAAAGAGCAAAGCAAAGGAGGCGGTAACATCACTTACAACGATCCTCACTACGCATACAAAAACCAGTACTTCATCAACAAGAAACTTTGGTGGTACAAGAACCACAGATCGCTCTAGCTTGATCTGACTCAAGCGTTTGACTTTCGCCGTACCAGAGCCCACTCTAACCTCTCTCTACGATACTATTAATATGAACACGCAACACGTTTCCAGACGACAATTCATCAACACCACACTGGTGACAGCCGCAGCCGCCGGCGCAACGTGGTTTGATACCCCCGAAATCCTCGCTGCCAGCGGGAAGAAGGCCGCGCTCAATAAGTACGGTGGCTTCCCTATGGGCATCCAGAGCTACTCCCTGCGGGGATTCGGAGTGGACGGCGCAATCGAGCAAACCAACAAGCTTGGTCTGCACTTTATCGAGTTTTTCAGCGGTCACTTCCCTATCACGAAGGACAAAATAAAGATCGATGAAATGACAAAGAAACTAGATAAGCGAGACATGACAATAAGTGCCCACGGTGTCAATGGTTTCGGGGCCGACCATGACAAAAATGAGGTGGTATTCCAATTTGCAAAGATGGCTGGCATCAAAAACATATCAGCTAATCCGGCACCAAATTCGTTCGACAGCTTGGACAAGCTCGTAGCCAAATACGACATGCGCATTTCCATTCATAACCATGGTCCAGGAGCCCTTTACGACAAGATCGAAGATGGCCTAAAGGCGGTGAAAGGGCATGACAAGCGAATCGGTTTTTGTGCTGATCTTGGTCACTACATTCGCTCGACCGAGGATCCAGTGGAAGTAATCCACAAACTTGGCGACCGGTTGTACGGTATCCATCTTAAGGATTTTTCCGAGCAGAAGAAAAAAACACATGGCGTCATTCTCGGGAAGGGCCACCTTGACGTGCCCGGCGTGTTCAAGGCACTTCGCAAGGTCAAGTTTCCGGCCGATGGGGCGTTGAGCCTTGAGTACGAGGAGACACCAAACGACCACCCTAAACTACTCGCCGACATTGGCGAATGCCTTGCCATTGCTGCTGAGGGAGCTCTTAAAGCCAAGCAAGGTTAAGTCTAAATTCACACAAATCATGCAACGACGCGATTTCCTCAAATCCGGACTGGCCGCCACCGGGGCGGTCGGGTTTTCTTCGCTTGGCAAAGCGCATGCTGACCATCATGACAGCGAACACGAGCACTACGAACTTCGCCACTGGCATATCCCTACAACGCAAAAGAAAGCCGTTGTCGATCGCTTCCTGAAAAATGCGGTTATGCCGGCTGCCAAACGTATTAATCTAGGCCCAATTGGTGTATTTCATTCGGCTGATCATCCTAAAAACAACAAAGCAGAACAACATGACATTTGGACACTCACACCATTCAGGAATGCGCAGGAGTTTTTCTCCCGTGATGAAAAAATCGTAGATGACGCGTTTATCCTAAATGCGAACGAGTACTTGAACAGTCAGAAAACTGATGCCGCATACACCCGCATCACTTCATCATTCATGCGAGCATTCGACGGCAAGCCCAAACTTGAGATTCCGCTTAAAGGCAAGCGCATCTTCGAACTGCGCGAGTATCAGAGCCATAACGAACTTAAAGCTCTGCTAAAGGTGCAAATGTTTAACGAAGGTGAAATCGCCATATTCAATGCCACCGGTCTGAAGTCGGTCTTTTTCGGCCAGACATTGATTGGCCCCGATATCCCGAACCTGACTTACATGCTCGTTTACGAAAACCAGGAGATCCGCGGCAAAAACTGGCAAGCATTCCTCAAACATCCGAATTGGGATCGCATGAAGAACATGGAAATCTACAAGGATACCGTGTCCAAGATCGTAGCACGATTCCTTGATCCTGCCCCATACTCACAGGTTTAATTTTTAAATATATTTTTCAAAAAAAACAGGGTCAAGATAGAGCCTTTTTTTATGTTTAGTTTGTCACCGGTGTTAAGATAAAGCCCAACCACCGTTCAAACCAAATTTGTTCAATCAAAAAACCTGTAATTAGTCGTGACCTGTTGATATCTCGTTCCCTTTGCGTCCGCCTTTTTCGACCAGCAACTCCGCAACCGCTTTTCTGCCATCAAAATTTGAAAATGTAATCCCCTTGCCCCGAGCAAGGGCGCAATCAAGTGGTGTCCAATCCTCAGAATCAAGGGTATTAACGGTAGCCCCATTATCGATCAGAAGTTCTGCAATTAAAGGGTTACCGTTCAAAGCGGCAAAATGCAGGGCAGTCTGTTTACCGTAACTCGCCTCATCTAGTTTAGCCCCATTTTTAAGCAATATCCTGACTATCTAAATTTTACCCTGACACGTAGCGGTATGTAGCGGTGTAATTCCAAACTGGTTTTTAGAATCTACCGCCACACCTAAAGCCAAATATTTCCTTATGACAACCTTGTCTCCTTTGTCTACTGCAGCATGAAGTCGCAATTCAGGAACGGCCTGGACTGTACGGCCATACTTACCTTCCGGTTCTTGATGAAAATACAAGGGCACTTGATCCAAACTATTGCCGTTTTGTTCAGATGTACGACAGCCCGCGAGGCAAATAATACAAATTACGAAAATGTATTTTATGAACATTAAATAAGCTTCCTAATACAGAAAATTGATTACCATAAATGATTATTCAAAGAAAGACTCTCACTTATTCGTTCTTCTTTAAATATGGATATCAATGCAAATAGGACCGCCCGTAAAAGGGCGATCCTATCGCTGAATGCCAGAAATAGTTAGCAGTATTTACTTAGAACCACTAATTATCAGAAGGAACCGACATCAAAACTGTGTTTCAACTCCTAACAGCAATTGCTGAGGCATTCCAGGACGTGCCCCCTGCGGCAAACGACCAACAACATACTCTTCGTCAAATATGTTCCGCGCTGTAGCGAAAAGATTGGTGTTATCAGTAGCCGCATAGTGAACGGAGAAATCAGCAACGAAATAACTTGGCACTTCTCCATAACGAGGATCATATTTTCCTGAGTAGTTGACCGGGCCACTTTCGTTAAATCCTGATGCATAAGAGTCACCAATGTAGGTGCCGTCCAAGGCCAACCGGAATTTGCCCACTTCAAATCCAATTCCAGCGTGAAGTTGAATTTCAGGTATGTAAGGAACGGAGTTACCAGACTTGGCACCGCTAAAAATGCTTTCGCCATCTGCAGAGCTGGCACCGCTCTCAAACTCAGCTTCGGTCCAGGTAATTCCAACTGTAACCGGCAAACTGTAACCGGCATCACTGGCCGTACCGAAGTCATAGCCAACTTGAAGCTCCAAACCAATAGCAGTAATCTCACCGTCATTTGGCCCATCATCCACTAATACAGTTTCACCATCTTCAAACTCCTCAAAACCGGTACCTAAATTATCAGGCACTAAGAAGTCTTTCATGTCATTGTAGAAAAAAGCTCCTGTTGCTGCAAAAGCTTCCTTTTGATAACGGTAACCTAGTTCATAACTCATAGAACTCTCCTCATTGAGTGATTCTCCACTACGGATATAAGAGCGAGGGCCGGGAAGCGATGAACCATGGTAGATGCCACCAAACAAATTCAAGCCTGCATGCACATCGTAAGAAAGACCAACTCCACCGGTTACTACATCCAAATCGCCTAAACCAGCTGCTGGTGATTTATCCGATGTCCTTGTATTTTGATCATAGGAGTAGTCCATGGATTCATAACGAATACCTGGAACAATTGAGAGTTTATCGTTGATCGCAATCGAATCCTCCAAATACAATGACCAGGCGTCTGTGCTTTGATGACGATCACCTGCAGCACCGCTGTAATCATCCGGTCCTGCTGATGACCACCCCCCCAAATCGTCTTGATCATATTTATGGTACCATTGGAGGCGGTCAATATCATCGTTGTGGTAACGAACGCCTAACTGGATTTGGTTTTCCAAGGAGCCAAGTGACAAATCATAGTTTAGGATAGATTCAATACCTTGAGCTGAATAATCTCTGTTATTGGCTTTTAGTCTTATGAATCCAGCACTTTGACCCTTGATTACGCTGAGGTAATCAGCATTATTCCAAACCTTATAGGCACTTTGACCGGCTTTGCCATCAGCAGCAGTACCCACCTTATCTAACTTAAACCAGTTGCGGTGAAACTTTGTGAAGTATGCAGTGGTTTTCAAAGAAGCGCTGCTTCCTAATTCCATAAAATGCCGCAGATACCCACGCGAAGCATAGGTGTTAATCATATCATTACGTGTCGCAGCATAGCGGGCATATGGATTCGCCTTGAAATCTTCATCATTGATTCCTAAATAAGTTTCATTTGCATCAAAATCTGTGCTGCCCAGTTTCAACTCCAAAGATTGGTAGTTAGAAGTGTTGGGCTCCCATGATAATTTCAGCATAGGCTCGCTACGAGTGAAACCCGTTTCGCCATTTGCGCCCTGCAATTCTTTAAATCCTTCCGTGTTACGGTAATAACCTTCAACAAGATAACCGATCCGGCCCAAGTCGGTGTCTTTTTTACCACCATGATAAATATGGCTCACCATTTCATCAAACTTACCGTAATAAACCCTAGAATAAGTAGTAACCTCTTCTGGAATCTGAGTGGAAAGATAATTAATCGCACCACCAGTTGTGTGTGGACCGTATTTAACTTGGCTAGAGCCCTTGATAACTTCCAGTCCGCTCATCCTTTCCATGTTCGGGCTGTAATACGCCGAAGGGGCAGAATACGGAGCAGGAGCTGCAAGAATGCCATCCTCCATAATCGTGACCTTTGAGCTTCTGCCCATATCGATACCACGCAAACTAATATTCGGAAAATTTCCGTAACCATCCTCAGGTCGAACATAGACACCTGGTACGCGCCGCAAAGCAGAGTTGATATCACTGATCGAGTGAACCCGGAGGTCATCGATATCCAGATAGGTTGCTGAACCGGTAATTTTATTGACCCCCTCCTTGGATCCAACTATTGCACCACTGACCAAAACTGGATCCAACTCCTCGGCCGCATCCTGTGCGGAACCAACTGACACTCCCAAGGAACAAATACCAGCAACTACAACTGGCACCAACTTTCTGATTTTGAGACTCTTTCTCATTTTTAAGTTTAAATAAATGCCGCTTTATTGCGGCGCTTCAAAGATAATGGGATTCAGTCTCATTAAGTCAAACAATTTTTTTAAAAAATTTAATTCCCTGTTCAAACACTCATAAACACAAAATTTTACTCAATTACATCAATTGTTTGTTTTTAAAAATTCAATTAGATCTGCAATATTTTGGTGAGTTAAACCAGCCTCAAGCCCATTGGGCATCAGCGAATGATCAAGGCTAGTCAACGATTTTATTTGGTTTCGGATGATCGACTGATCCCCGACACCTGGCACTTTTATTTGTAGGCTCTGTCCCGATTCGGAACCGATAATACCCACCATCCCCCGGCCGTTTTTTAACACTAATGTATAGGCCATGTACTTCGGATCAACCTGCCGCGACGGATCAATGATTGAAGCTAGCAAGCCCTCCCCTGATCGATCGGTGATCGATCGGAGATCCGGACCAAGCTGCTTGTCCGGCGAGTGGCACTCGGCACAAAGCATTGTAAAAACAAAACGGCCTTCCTTGGCATCGCCGTTCAACTTGAGTACCGGCAAATAATTAACCAAGGTTTCAGCACGATCGGGTGAAACTAAGGCATTAAAAATGCGCTTGGCCCGATCCGCCGTTGGCTTGTTTCGACTCTTCAACAAGCGATCCCGGTGTACCGCAGAAAAACCATTTACGGAAATGTGCCTGGACTCGAGCGCCTCAAGCAATTCAACCTGCCAAGCAGCGCGACTGAGCAACACATCCAGTGCCTTAACCCGTTCAGCTGCCAGCAAACCTGGCCAGGTACCAAGCAACATCCTTGCTGAACCAATCTGCGTCATGTTTCCCACTGCCGTTATGGCATCATAACGCACGTCGGGATTTTCGGTCGGCTGAATCAGCTTGCCCAAGGTGATCACCACGCTGTCGTGCAACTCACTCCCTCGACTGAGAGCTTCGATCGCCGCACTCCTGATCCGCAAACTTGCACCCGAATCGAGTGACACCCGCTCAGCTTCCATTAAAATGCTTTTTAGCTTAGCAGTTTGTCCTGGAAATCCGGCCTCTTCCAGCCCTGCCAGGCGCACGCCGGCTTGGGCAAGCACACTCATCCAAAGCTTGGCTACACGAAACGAATCCTCCGGCTTTGTATTCTCCCAAACAGAATCTAGTTTTTCACTTAGAGCAGCCTGATTTTTTTTTATACCCATCCGTATCAATTGTTCAAAGACTGTTCCACTCGAAGACGACGCCAAAAGCACCTGCTCGTAATGTGTATGAGCCGAACTCAAAAGTGCCGCCTCAAAATATGGGGAACGAATTTTCGAGAACCTTTCAGAAAGGAATCGCGCAAGCGATTCTCCAATCTCCTTATTTGAAAAAAAACCCGCAGTAAACAATTGCTGGAGCATCACTTTAAGCTCGTATCCGCTCAATTGACGGGCCGATTCAAAATCAAAAAATGGAGCAAAATATTCCCCTTCATCAGGAAATTTTTCAGCTAAGCGGAACGCCAGACGTCGCACATAAGGATGCTTGTCAGCCAGCACTTGGCCAAGCGTTTCGGCATTCAGGCTTCCCAAGCCATCCAATGTGGCCAACGCATGCAATCGCGCCTGCGGCAACCCCGCTTGACTTAACACCTGGTTGAGTTGACCTGCAACCGAACCATCACTCGATTCGACAATCAATCGATGCGCCATGTCGCGCACGGTACCATTAGGTGATGAGAGAAACCCGACCAACTCAGCTGGTTTACGTCCTCTCAACTTGGGCACTTTTCGAAGCGGCTTGGCCTTCGGCGCAATTCGGTAAATTCGCCCATACGCTTCTCCACTGCGAAAGTACGGACGCAACTCATCCTGACCGTTTTTTGGCAACCACTCGGGATGCTCGATCATATAGCGGTACATATCGGCAACCCACAACGCACCATCCGGGCCTGTGCGGGTGAACACCGGGCGACTCCACCGATCGGCCGAGGCAAAGAAATCCTTTTCACCATCGCTGGCGCGTTTCCCCTCGAATGTGGCAATGCTATCGCGAAGCACCGAATGCTGAACAAGATTGTGAAACGGTTCGCAGGTGAAGGCATGAGTCGTGTCGCCATCTCCGAACAACAATGTATCTCGGTAAATCGATGGACCGCAGGCAGATGTGTAACGCCCGCTTTGCTCGTAGCTGTGGAAGCGTTTTTGAGGTGGTTTATTAGGATACACCTTCGGGTTGCGCGGCGTGCGAACCTGATGCCTCGAGTCGGGATAGGTCACGTCGTTGTTCCGACGAAGATAGCGCACCGGCAAAACGTAGTGCCAAAGTGGATGACTATTTTGCACGCCAAACCAATTACCCCAATCGTCCCGAACACGACCAAACTGCGACGGTCCCGAGGTAGCCTCTATCCAGCCATTGTCTGGGTCGAATCTAAAGTCGCCACTATGGATTGGTATCGATTTACCACTAACCATAGACTTGATACTGTTGGCTCCACCGAAGCCACCCCACGCGGCACCCGAAGCGCAGTGCACCGTATTGTCCAATCCCCAGTAAAGTCCGTTGATGCGAAGCTGCTGGTTGCCTTCGTGGAATCCTTCAAACAGCGTCCGTCGAATATCCGCCCTGCCGTCGCTGTCCGTGTCCTCTGCGTAGAGCAATACCGGCGCAGCGGCCACGAGCACTCCCTTACGCCACGGCATGACCCCGGCAGGAAATGACAGTCCGTCGAGGAATACAGTCGATTTGTCATAGCGGCCGTCACTGTCAGTGTCGATCAGCAGCCGCACACGGCCGCCATGTTTACCTTTATTGTCCATTCCCTTTGGGTAGTCGGCCATCTCGGCGACCCAGAGTTCGCCGTTGGGCCCCCAATCGAACGCCACTGGATCGCGCACCAGCGGCTCGCCTGCGACTAACTGCAGCTCGTAACCCTCCGCCACATGTGTCAACGCCATCGACTCCGCCGGCGAGAGAGGCTTCACCTCAACGCTAACACTGGCCTGTTTTTGGTTGGAGGGATTGGCGGCTCTGAAATGTTTTTGAATTTCTGCCTTCACCAATGCCCGGTTGAAAAAAGCGATCTCGTCCAACTTGCCTCCAAGATCTCTAGAAGCATCGCCACCCCCTCCGAAAAGTAATTTTAAGTTGGGCTGCTGTTTGTTGTCGCGGGACGGTGTCCGCTTCCCGTCGAGTTCAAGAATCCCGTCGAGCCAAAGCTGATAGTTGTTCTTCCGACAAACCACCGTAACGAGATGCCACTCTCTCGGAGGCAACGAAGCCCTTCCCACTCGTCCCGGAGTAATAGTCAAATGGGGACCGCCCAAAAGTGCCTCATCCAAAATTTGTAACTGAAACCCTCCAAACTGAGCGACGTTGATACCATCAACCAATGGCGTTTTGACCACACCGTTCCATATCCAAAACTCGACTGTAAACTCTTCTGAAAATGGCACCTTGGCGACAACCCGGCCTCCAGCAAAATGGGCTGCACGGGAGGTTTGATTGGTTTTGGTAAATGGATGCTGATGGCCGGGGAGATGAAACATAACACCTGGTTCATATTGGGCGTGGTTGCCGTTTCCTGTCGCATCTGCAGCAATCGGACCGGCCTGTTCGCCCAAACGCCAAAACGCAGTAGGCTTCGAGTCGATGACCGTCTTGGCATATGACGATACCGGCTCTATATATTTTTTGCGTACCAAGCCTGAGGCTTGCTCAAGCAGCCGGGTGGTCTGCTCAACAATGCGAGGCTCGGCGGTGACCTCGAGCCCGGCGGTGCGCGCCGGCCAAGTGGTATAGCCGCCGATGGCGTGTTGCTCCGGAGGTGGAATGTAGCCGCTCGCTCCGTTGGCCAAACTGATATTGAAAGACAGTGGCAGTGGGCTTGCCGACTTGAGTTTAAGGCCGGTCAACGCATAAACTTCACACGGAATCGCCGTGATTCCGAGATCTCCAATACGCAGTGCCTGCAAAGGGACTTCTTCCAGCGGGTTTTCATGTATCCAAACTGCCTGCTCGGCGTAAACCTCGGGACGATTTCGGGGTCGCTTGCCATTCATCTTTGTGAGCATGTCGCGAGCCCACTTGAGGCGAGCGGCGCCCGGTGTGCGGCGGTATAATTCCGGCCTTGCTTCGGCCATTCCAAGCGGCACGTCCGCCGTGTAATCGAGCTTACCCAAGCGATTGGCCACCATCTCAACTAGTTGGTCGGTGTATTCCTGCATCGACCAAGTTCGGCGTTTATCTCGACTGTAGTCTCCCCACCACGAGTCGCCGCTCGTGCCCTGCGACATGATGCCCACGAACGTCACGTCGTCCGGCGCGAGTCGCTTGGCCAATCTCTCCGAGAACAGCCCTGAGTAATCGGCCGACACGCCGGGATGCCCAGCGAAGTAATGCATCGAAAAGTTGGCCAGCACCGACAGCGGTTTGCCGTCCGTTCTTTGTACGCTCAAAAAACTCAGCCACGGATCGGCTGGGCCGGTCGGACCAACGGTATTTTTATTGCCGTACCCAGGATGCATGTTGGCGCGGACGGTTTTTTTTCCGAACGGGTCGAGCAATTCTGTTCCTTTCAAAAACGACCACCGGCGACAAGCGGTAAACTCGCCCGCATCCACCCTGCCCCACGCCGCAATAGCTGGCTGCAACTTGCTGTTTGCGGCGACGATCGCCTCGACGATTTTGCCCGGCAGGAAAGCTCGGTAGCGCGGATCAGCCCGGCTACCGAGGCAGTAGTCCATCGAACTGGGGGCGCTGTGGCAGTGCGTCGCCGAAATCAAAATACGGTTGAAAGGGATGCCAGTTTTGGAGGAAGCCATGCGCTTGGCCTCGTCACACAGTTCTCGCGGTAACATACAACTATCGACCACCACGATGGCCAACCGCGTCACGCGATCATCAAGCACTAGGCAGCGTGCATGCAACGGATCAACAACCTTGTTATCACTGGCCTCAATGAAGCCGCCGTTGCGGATCACCGGCAGCACGAGTGGCGTCACATCGACCTTGGCCGCACCGGCACGCAACTCCGCGTGGGCCTCGGCAGGCGCGAACGTAACGAGCAGCAGAGCCACGACGAATGAAAATGGTTTCATGTATGGGCGGAACTATGACTGTCACTGCAAGTGGTGCAAGCCGCCACTTTGCCAAATACTTCTTATTTTTGGAATGACCGTTTTTTGGATTGACCATCGTTAAGCATCAGGGGTAACATTACTCCTCTTTCCACTTGTGGATTAAACCGAAAACAAACTAGAAATATGAGTGATAAAATCGTCCCCCTAATTAGTTCCGGAACCAAGGGTCCGCTGGGTGTGCTGCACCTGCCCCGCCTTTGGCAAAAAGTTTCCCTCGAGGCAGCCGGCAAAATCGCCGACGGCTACCCGGGAATTGGCGCGGGTTACGACGCGATGGTGATCGCCGGCCTCGGCCTGAACACTGATGCGGTTCGTGC
>Ga0302127_10002685_pt1 | contig 10758 bp, 7 predicted proteins | sample CB4_SCM_MG_FD_204452 | JGI IMG/M metagenome (GOLD analysis project Ga0302127, IMG submission 204452) | Marine microbial communities from Western Arctic Ocean, Canada - CB4_SCM | ecosystem: Environmental > Aquatic > Marine > Oceanic | place: Canada: Western Arctic Ocean | collected 2017-09-24
TGCGGCCTCGCTGGGTGTTTCTGTCTACAAGCGCCCGGAAGCCAATCTGATTGAGGTCAGTCGAGCTGTCATGTCGGTGATGGACGACATCAAGCGCGATGAATTGTTTGCCAACACTATCTTTTTCCCCATGGACAGTCAGGCCGATTCGATCATGAAGTCACTCAATGACCTGCGGGACAGTGGCTTTTTGGGCGGTCTGATGTCAGTCATTGTGTTGTTTTTGTTCCTGCGACAGGTTCGCGTATCACTGCTTATTGCTTCGACCGTTCCGCTGGCGCTGTCCGCAACCCTGGGTGTTATGTATTTCTCCGGGATGACGTTAAATACGCTTTCCCTGGTTGGTTTGATGTTGACTATTGGGCTGCTTGTCGACAATAGCGTGGTGGTGTCGGAGGCGATCTCGTTGCGTCGCAGGGACCCGGGCGCTAATCCGCGGGATGCGGCCGATCTCGGCGTATCGGAAGTTGGACTCGCGATTTTTGCCGGTACGCTAACAACTGTCATCGTATTTATCCCCTCGTTTATGACTGACAACATACAGGTCGCCACGACCCAGCAGAATGTCGCGCTGCCGCTCTGTACGGCACTGATTGGTTCGTTGTTGGTGGCTCAGACGTTGGTCCCAACGGTGATGGCGAGAATGCCATTACCACTGGCAGAACGACAGCATCCCATTATCGATGGTATCGCGCACTACTATGAGCGGATTGTGCGCTGGACCCTGCGGCATCGATTGTTCAGTGTTCTGGCAGTCATAGCCATTGCTGCCAGTGGGGGGTACGCGTACACCCAGCTCACCGTTAATATGAATCCGACACAGGAGTCGGAGCGCATGGGAATGCATATCCATGTGAACGGTTCGCCGGATATCGAATACATTGAGGAATACGTCAATCGTTTGGAAGGGTATATCATCGAGAATCAGGAACGTTTCCAGATTGATAATTTCTACCTGTCCTATGATACCGATAACGGCAATGTGACCTTTAATGCGATCGAAAACAGTACGTTAGCCACCACTGCTATCGAGGACATGATCAGCGAGGGCATGCCGGAACAACCCGGTATGCGCACTCACTTCACGGGCAAATACCGGGGGTTTAGTAGACGCCGTGGCCCGGGTGGCGAAGGCGGCGGCCTTAGTATCCAGATCGCCGGGGACTCCACCGAAGAGTTACTGCGCATTGGTGATGATCTCGTGCCGCTGCTTGAGGCCCATCCCATGTTGGATAACGTGGAACACGATGGTGAATCGGGTAGTGAAGAGATTAGGGTAAAGCTCAATGCTGAGCAGGCAGGCAATCTTGGGGTCACACCCGCAGAAGTATCCCAGGCTTTGGCGGCGGCCTTAGGTGGACAGACTATGCGCCGTGGCTATATCGAAGACGGTAAGGAACTCAGTATTTTGCTGGAATTAGAGGGCCGTGATGAAGCCAATATCGCTACTCTCAAAGGCTTGCCAATTTATGTCGAAGCGGGTGGCACTGTCCCGCTCGAGAATATTGCAGAGATCACTTTCGACACTTCAATGAAGCGAATTCGCCGTGTGAATCGCGAGACCTCCATTGATATCAATTTCGAGTTAAAGGGTGATGGCCCACCAGAAATGGCGCAGGCGATCGTCGAGAATATTGCCAGCCAGTACGAGTTTCCACCAGGTTATCGCTGGCAGCTCGGTGAAGATTTCCAGTTTGACGCTGATATGTTTGCTGAAATGGCTGTCAATGTGGCGCTGGCGGTGGTGTTGATCTATATGCTGATGGCGGCGTTGTTTGAATCGGTATTGTTCCCGACCGCCGTTATTCTTGCTATTGGTTTCTCCGCAGTGGGAGCGTGCTGGACGTTGCTGTTAACCGGTACCACAATGACCGCGATGGCGTTGACCGGGATGTTATTGCTTGCGGGTATAGTGGTGAACAATGGCATTGTGCTCTTGAATCGGATTATTCAGCTTCGTAATGGCGGTATGGATCGTATGGAGGCTATAGTGGCCAGTGGACGACATCGTCTGAGACCAATTTTAATGACCGTCTGTACAACCACAGCGGGTATGTTGCCACTGGCAATAGGTGAAGTCCGAATCGGTGGCTCCGGTCCTGCATACTTCCCGATGGCGCGTACTTTGATTGGGGGACTCGCGTTCTCAACCGTGATTACACTGATTATTCTGCCGTTGATCTACGTGCTGTTTGACGACATGAAGAGCGCCTGTATCAGCTTTTGGCGAGAATCTCTTAAGCGAGCGAGCAGCCCTAGCTAGGCCCGAAACGGTAGCGCAACTTCATGACGAGGTATTCGTTGGCAGGGTTGCTGAGTGCGTTGTTAAACAGCGATCCAAAGCTGTCGTCGATATCCGCAGTTGCCAGACTGCCGCCCCGGCTATAAACCACAAATAAGTCCGACAGGGGCGCAATTTCCCAACGATATCTGGCCTGGAAAGTAAGATTACTGATCGCGAAGCCATCTGAACTGTCGTCCAACGGCCGCTCCACATTCAGCAGATCACCGCCACCGAGAGGCACCTGCCAGTAGTTTGTGTCGTGCGCCTTGATACCCACCCACTCCATCTGAACTCTGAGCTGCTGTTTAGCGCTAAAAAAGGTATCGAAGACTATTTTCGGGCGCCATTCTTCCGCCTTGAAGGTGGTGAAATTCCGCTCGCCTGAGTAGATTAACCAGGCATCACGACGGGTGTAACCGCCTTGCAAAGAGATTCGATAGCGATCCGATGGCCTGTATTCAACCCGGGCGCGCAAGGAGCGTTTGTATCCTGATTCGGATTCTTCACGCAACGATGTTTTGACGGAAAATGACCAGCGTTTTGCCTCATCAGACCGCCATCGTAGATCCGTTTCCCAAATGCCCTGGCGTTTAAAGTCACCGTTGTCGAGACTGTTTCGGTCATCCCAATGCGCCGGACGGTAAGTTAACTCGACATCCGTTCTGGAATTGTTCTGGTAGCGCCATTCTCGTTCGATTTCTAGCTTGCCGCCAGTCGTTGTGTGGTCGAGATTTTGTGTCGTCTGAAATTGAATTTCTGTCTCCCGGCGCCTCAGCCCGGGTACGTTGTTTTCCCTGTACTTGTATGAATAGCCCAGGGATACCAGTTCTGATCTGGGCAGGAACCCAATATCGTTGAGGTTGAGCTGATCGTCGAAGTAGTCGACTTCTAGTCGATGGTTGTGGCCCTGTTTGGGCGCGAACAGGGCACCTGCTCGATACCCGAAACCCTGATCACCTTCGATATCGCTCATGAGTATCTGACCGTCCAGAACGAGTCTGCCATCTGCGGACAGTAGATAGCCGTCTATACCCTGGGTAAACGCGGTTCGATTAGGATGATCAGTTACCGTGCCTAGCCAGCCAAGGGACCGTCTACCGCTACCGCTGCTGTCTTCATATCTGACACGCACGATGCCGAAGTCCCGGCCGGCAAGACTAAATTGTGTGTTGTCTGCATTGACGTTGGTATCAGATTCGCTCGCTGCCATTATGCCGTAACGTATGGACCCTGATTGGCCGGTTACTTTTAGGGCACCGGTTAGATCTACCGGCTTTTGAGTATCGAACGAGTCGAAATCAATATCTTCAATGGCATCTGGTTCACCCTGGCGCGAACTAATGTTGGCACCGATTCTGCGGGTATTCAGTAGCGTACCTGAACTGGACTTACGGTGCAGAGCTGAGAATACTCCCTGATTTTCGAGAAAGAACAGTCTTTTTTCCGGGAAAAATGTTTCAAATGCCGTCAGGTTGACGACAACATCATCAGCCTCCACCTGACCAAAATCAGGGTTCAACGCGGCGCTTATTTGTAATGATGTGAACGGTCGCCAGAATATATCCATGCCCACACGGGTGTCTGTCGTGTGCCTGGTATTGTCGATTGCCGCAGAGGAGTAGGGAAACAGACTGTACTGCTGTTTAGGCGGAAAGTGCTTGACGTCAACTTTGTTAAAGGCCGATAGATATCGATTGGAACCCGATGGCCGGTAGGGATTTGTCCAGCGCTCGTTTGTTTCACCGAGGCTTCTGCTGACTTCGAGCCCAATGGTTCTTCTCGGTGTGTCTACCTGGGGCATATTGAGGATAGACCAGGGGATCAGCATCTCTGCAGTCCAACCATCATCGGTCGCTTGGCTACTGCCATACCAGGCACCATCCCAGTCCAGTCGGAAATTATCTTCCGGCAAGATCACACCATCGGTAATGGAGCCGCCGAGGTTCACTGAGAAGAAATAGCCATACAAACCTTCACCCGAGCTATCAATAGAAATGCGTATGCCATCCCGGCTGATAAAACTATCCCGTGAGGAAAGCCTTGAAAGCAGCGTCTCTGGTGGCTGCTCTGCCCACACTCCAACGTAGAGTCCGTATTCGGTATGGAAATACCGGACCTGTGTTTGATATTGACCTGGCTCTCCACGGTCTGGAGACGAGACAATCAGATCATCGTGATAGGAGACCTTTTGCCACAGCGGTTCATCCAGCTTGCCGTCGATGGTAACGCTGACGTCGGCACGGTCAAAGTAAGGAATTTTTAGGTTTGTCGAATGCGCTAGTGAAGGTGCGAGGGCTAGCGTTAAAACGGTCATCGATAGGATGACGCAGCGGGAATACATTTGAAATTCGGTAGTTGTGGAAGAGGCGAGGATTGTTTCACGTAAGGGATTGAATAACAAGTATATCTAACAAGTAAGCTAAGGTTTCTGACCATTCCCTGACATAGATCAAAGAATTGATATATGTACCGAACCTTGCATATGATGGTTAACCTGAGACCGTCCAGAGCTGGACCGACATTGTATATCAATGAGGAATTAACATGGTTTTCTACGAATTACGACAGTACAAGATTCAAGCGGGCAAGATGAACGACTGGGTAAACTTTATGGAACAGGTGATCATTCCATTCCAAACTGCCCAGGGCATGGTGATTACTGGTAGCTTCAGGGATGAAGAAGATGACAATGCTTATATTTGGATGCGCCGTTTTGCAAGTGATGAAGAGTGCAAGGCGCTTTATACCAAAGTCTATAAAAGTGATACCTGGCGGGATGAGATCGCACCGAAGATACAAGAGATGATGGATTCCGTGGTCAGCATTACGAGGATCCTGCCAACACCGAAGAGCGCTGCGCAATAGTCTAGGCAGGCTCGGTAAGTAACCCCTTTCTGATCCACTCGTCCAGGCCCCCGATCATCGGATATACCCGGGAGATAATGCGTCTTTTTAGTTTCAGGGCCACACGGGCGCTGGAGGCTTCATCGGGTCAGTTGCGGTAGAGAATGACGTCGCTTTCTAGGGTTATGCGATGGTAGTGCCGGTCAATGGATTCCATCGGTACCCGAACCGCTGTTGGGACCATCTTGGTTAGCAGGTCAAAGTCAGGACCATGTCGAAGATCAATGACGTGCATATCTGCATTGGTGCAGTGTTTTGAGTTACGCAGATTGGGTGTTGCCGGTGCGGTTTCAGAGAATGTAGAGGCGAGCCTGGAACTTGCCAGGATGGTGTTGACGACCTGTGGCTTCTACGAGAATCGTCGCGAAGTGATTCTGAATGATTTTCGAGATTATCGCGCTCAAATTGATTACGCGCTGGTGGAGGAGTAATCATCAAAACGGTTAACGCAGTGATCACCGGTCGGGTACAGGGTGTCGCTTATCGTCACTGGACCACAGGTGAGGCAGCCAAGCGGGACCTTACCGGATTTGTTAGAAACCCCGTGAATGGCAGTGTCGGGGCAGTTTTCTGCGGTGATGATGACAGGGTGGATGGCATGGTTGCATGTCTTTAATGCGGGCCCCGCCATGACAATCGTTAATAGCGTAGAAATTTTACCCTTCGATCAAGAGACAAAGTTTACGGGCTTTGTTATCGAAGCGACTCTGTAGATGGATTGCCGTGTTGTCGCCTAGTTGCTGACTTATGGTCTGGTATTTCTCTTGTCAGCTATAGCGCCCAAAGATTACTTCACTTGGACACTGGAAGTCCTGCCTGCAGTTATCGGTCTTGTTCTACTTTGGTAAAGTTACCGGTCGTTTCGACTTACGGGTCTCGTCTATGTATTTATACTGTTGCATTGCATTGTGTTGATGGTAGGCGGTCACTATAACTATGCAGAAGTCCCGTTGTTCTCGCCAGAAATTCTGGGCAGTGAGCGCAATAACTACGACAAGGTTGGGCATTTCATGCAAGGCTTTGTCCCGGCGATGGTTGCTCGGGAGATATTGCTTCGCCTGGCGGTGGTAAAATCAAAACGCTGGATGACGTTCTTTGTAGTCTCGGTGTGTCTGGCGTTCAGTTCGCTCTATGAAATGATTGAATGGGGCTTAGCGATGTTGTCGGGGACTTCCGCTGACGCTTTCCTGGGGACTCAGGGTTACGTCTGGGATACGCAGTCGGACATGGCTTGGGCGCTAGGTGCGATAACATCATTGCTATGTTTGTCCTACTACCACGATAAGCAACTATCGAAACTCGATTAGCCGGATACGGCGACATCCGAGAAACGGATATGCGGCATGTAGGCGGAACGTTCCAGATTCCAAAAGAGTTCATCGCCAATGGCCGAGACTTTTTTCAGCATGTCATAGAAGTTCCCGGCGACGGTGATGTTTCGTACCGGTTGTATGCGTTCACCATCGCGACATAGATAGCCCGCAGCACCAAAACTGAATTGTCCTGAAATAGGATTGGCGCCAGAGTGTAATCCGCTGAGATCGGTGATCAACAGATATTCGCCGCTAAATAGGGTGGCGGGACTATCGGACCCTTTGTCTATATGCATCTGATGCAAACTGACGCCCAGAGTCGATTTGGGTCCGCGGATCGCGTGACCCGTCGTTGATACACCAAAGTGTGCCGCGGTTGCGCTGTTGTGAATCAGGGTTTCCAAACGGCCGCCGGTAATCAGTGGTGTTGCACGGGTCGCAGTTCCTTCGGAATCGAATAGCGCATAGCCGAAACCATCCGTGAGGAGCGGCTGGTCACTGATGCTCAGACAGGGGTCTGAGATGATGTCACCGAGTTTGTCTCGCATAGGATTAACGCCATCTTTCGCGGTTTTTCCGGAAAACATCGACGCGAAGGTGCTGAACACTTCAACCTGGAATTCTTTATCAAATATCAGGTCGTAGTGCTTCGTGGGTACCGGCTCGCCGTGAAGTAAACCGACGCACCGCTCGTAGGCTTCATCCACAATGTCGGTATAGTTCAGCTGATCGAATTGCCGTGCCGCACGACCGCTGCCATCCATGACATTTTTGTCACCATCAACCATGAGTGCATAAGCGCCAGCAACACACATCCTTTGTTTTAGTCTTGCATCTAAACCGCTGCTGGTGAACACCCGGCGCTGTACGATGGAATCACTGATGCTATTGTGAGGTACATTTTGAACTTTGTCTTTTGCGGCGAGATTACCTTCCATATCGAGTACAAATTGGATCTTGTTTTCGATGCTTACCTCGTCGCTGGGGCAGAGCAGTGCATCGTCAGTCACCAATGACCCCGTTGTCGTGAGGATTTTCTCGTCGGCTTCAACTTTCGCGAAGGTTGCGTTGATCAGTGCCTGATCTACCATGGAGTTAAGCGCCTGCTCGTCGGCCGCTTCACTATAGGCGGTGCCAACGTGCGCATCCTTGATGACGCGCAGTCCGTAGATCTGGCTGGAACTCACTTTGTGTTCTTCGAGTTCTCCGTCCCGGGCTTTCAGGGACAGAGCCTGACCTTCATCGACGATTAGATCACCCTCGGCGCCTTTTTCTTTGACTCTATCCAGGATGGCTGCAGCGTTACTTTCGACATTCATTTAGGCATTACCTCCGACCAGAATGTCATCCACTTTCAGTGATGCCTGCCCCACAGTCGTTGGCACGGCGCCGGACACAGAACCACACATTCCGCATGCCAGGGAAAAATCTTTGCCGATCATCGAGATTTCTTTTAGTACTGCGGGTCCGGTGCTTATTAGCGTCGCAGCTTTTACTGGGTATTGGATTTTTCCGTTCTCTACGTAATAGCCTTCCTGCACGGCAAAGTTAAACTCGCCGGTACCGGGCTGAACTGAGCCGCCACCCAGGTGTGAGGCATAAATGCCTTTATCAATGGAAGCGATCATGTCATCGAGTTCGTCTTCCCCGGGTTCGATAAAGGTATTGCGCATTCTTGACGCGGGCGCGAAGTGATAGGACTGACGGCGACCGGACCCGGTACGTTCATAGCCGGTCTGCTGTGCGCCGAGTCTATCTGAGAGAAAATTGGTTAGCTTGCCATCTTTGATCAGTTGCGTGTTTTGGGTCTCCAAACCCTCATCGTCGATATTGATCGATCCCCATTCGTTCGCAATCGTGCCGTCATCTACCGCGCTGACTACTGGGTTAGCAATCATTTCCCCCATCTGGTCGTGAAATACCGAGGCTTTTTTTGCGACAGAGGTGGTTTCTAACAGATGACCACAGGCTTCGTGAAAGATGACCCCGCCGAAACCGTTGCCAAGTACCACGGGCATTCTACCGGATGGACAGGCTTTTGCGGAGAGGTTAACCAGGGCCTGACGTGCAGCTTCTGAGCCGGTCTCTGCTGCACTGATATCGCTTCTTATTTCCCAACCACGCAGGCCTCCATCATTCCAGGAGCCGGTCGCCTGCTCACCACCGTCTGAGGCATAAGCCGTCAAACTGGTACGTATATAGTTGCGTTTATCATCGGTATGCAGACCTTCACTATTGAAGATTTCAATACTTTGTTCTCGCTGCATACATGAACCACGGGTTTGCGAAATCATGTTACTTGCAGCACGCGCTGTTTTGTCTGCTGCCAGAAGATAAGCGACTTTACCGTCGATGCAGGCGTCAAGGGATAGAATGTCTGATGCTGGATGGTATTCCTCGGGTTTTCGGTAGTCGAAAGCGAGCATTTGGTTGATCGGATCCCGTAGATCCTTGGCTGACAATTCAGACACGATGCGCCGCAGTTCATCCAGATCCATTTTGTTGGTATAGCCGTACAATACTTTGTAGCCGTAGACGAGTCTGATACCAACGCCAAAATCGATGCCGGATTGGACGGATTGCACCTCGTTACTCAAAGTTGCGATATTGTTGACCTGATTTCGATCGACGAACAGTTCTGCGAAATCTGCCCCCAGAGAAAGTGCGTGGTCAACCACCGAGTCGGCAATTTTACTTTCGAGCATGTTGTTATCCTAATCGCTTCGTATGCCCGACATTATATTCAATATTAGCCCCGAGTTCAGGTGTATATCGCACGTCTACCAACACTGCCATCATCCCTCAGATCGTAAATAATGGCGCCGGGTTTGATCGAGAGTAAACTGTGTCCCTCCGGGTCATGATCGAAGCCAATGCAGGTGGAGGGACAGGTGGAGAACAAAGTCGAACCGACGCGATGGGTATAGTCATCGTGTACATGTCCACTGATCACCAGTCGAACCGAAGCGAACCCGGTTAGTGCTAATAGCGCCTCTTTATTGCTTAGTCCGCATTGACGTTTGGTGCAGGGATAGTGCGGTGGATGATGCGCTGCCACGAGGGTGAATGCCTCGCTCTGTTGGAGTTGCGTCTGGAGTGCTTCGAGATCATAGGTGCTGATTTGACCTTCATGGTGGTCTTCCCAGTGACTATTGACCGGCAGCACCCGCCAGGCGCCTATATCGATAGCGACCATTGGCATTACGGCTAACATATTTTCTGGAACATCATGATTGCCGGGAATAGCGATGAGATGCTGGTAACGCAGATCCTGTAGCATATCGACTGTTCGTTGGTAAGTTTCGATGCTGCCGTCTTCTGCAATATCACCGGTGAGAATGACCAGATCAAAAGGTGCGTAGGCTTTTGCCGCGGCGATTGTCGCCATGAAGTTGGCGTTGACGTCCTGTTTGTAGAGTTTCTCTCCCGGCGATAGTAAGTGTGAGTCGCTCAACTGCAATACTGTGGTCATGGTTGCTCCTCGTACGGCGTCATATCCATACCAGGATAGCGTGCATTGACGCCGGTTATGGTTTCTTCATCCCAGTAGGCGTCCCCGGGTGCCGGAAATCCGAGGGTGGTACGTTCTACAACGCTGGCTTGTTCGATCCACTGTCTGAATTCTTTGCGAATCGCATTTCGTGGCCAACCAACAATTCCTAGCCAACGATAATTTTTGGGTGCGTAGGTCACGAATTGTCCGATACGGCCGACGTCAGCGTTAAACAGCGTGCCGCGATGGAAAGTGCGCATGCTGTATATCAACATGGATCCGGCCGGTGCAACGACTTTTACCTCGTTGTCGTAAAGCATGGGATTGTCTTCTTTTGAATAATACGCAGGCCATTGGATACCATCCTGATAATGCTGCCAGGAGCATATAGCGGTGGGTGCATGTTCTTCGGTCACGTCAGTGTAGTAGATGAGGTAGGCAGTCTGCCAGTACCGGCTGCGTTTGGGCGGATAGGCAAGGGTATGGTTGCTATAGTCCATGTGCATGATCTGATCCTGATCCGCAGTGTGCCCCTGATGTTTAAAATGTAGATGTGACTGTTCGCAGTAAATCTCTTCATCACCCATATTAATCTGCGCGAATCGCCGCAGCTCGGGATGTAACGTCATGCGATTTAGGGCCTGGCCCCGGTAGGGAAATTCACTAACATCGGTGAGTTGAGGGGCTGGCGGCTTTGGGTTGTTGGGGTCGTCGCAGTAGTCGAGCCAACCCGGGATGCAGGCTTCAATATCGACTCTTGCCAG
>Ga0302127_10002689_pt1 | contig 10751 bp, 5 predicted proteins | sample CB4_SCM_MG_FD_204452 | JGI IMG/M metagenome (GOLD analysis project Ga0302127, IMG submission 204452) | Marine microbial communities from Western Arctic Ocean, Canada - CB4_SCM | ecosystem: Environmental > Aquatic > Marine > Oceanic | place: Canada: Western Arctic Ocean | collected 2017-09-24
CTGCCTTTGCTCATATCGTGTTGTGCGCACAATTCTACGCTAGAGCTTAATCGATCGTCAAAATGATGGCTCTTTTCGATGATTACCGCCAGTTGTACTGCAGTGGGGCGATGGCGCAATGGTGTCACCAGCCAGCGCTTGAATAAGTAAAGGCCGAACAGTGCCGCAAAGGACGCATGCAATATTCGCACAACAAATGGCGGCTGTAGAAAGTAATCTAAGCAAAACGACAAAGACACAATAACGCAAAAGCTGAGCAGCAATAGGCCCATCCCTTTGAATACGCGTACCGCAAGCATCCGGCGCTGCAAACTTTGCAAGCACTTTTGAATGACAGGTGGTAGTGGATGACTCATCGTTGGAAAATCGGCAAATACTCTTTAGGGATTTGCAAAATCAGGCAAGCCGTTGCCGTGCCATAGGTACTCCCCGGGCCGATATTGTTTGGCCATGAGCCATCCGAGTTTTGCATTCTGAGCAGCTCGCCCTGTATCAGGCGCAAGTAATTGCGGTAACGTTCGCCGCCAGCAATATGGAAAGCTTGCACGGCATAGTAGTGGCCATAATAGAAATAATAATGGCCACCCATACCGCTTCCATACTGGCGATTAAAACTTGCCGCTTGCGACTCGAGTCGTTGTAGCCCGCGCTCAATGTCGGCATCAGCGTATACTCCGGCACCGTGCAAAATCGTAATTCCAGCAGCAGTGAGCGGGAAAGAAGCTCGCGCCCGCAAGTTTGGCTGATAGCGAAAATCGCCAGGGCGCGAATCGCGGTGTAGGCTCCAGGCAGGGTCGTCGTTACGTATTGCCGACTTGCGCACATAAGCAACCGCAGCATCAATCGTGCTGATAGGTACTTGAATGCCAATGTTATGCGCTGAACGCAGTGCCAAAACCTGGCATGCCGCCACGGACATATCGCTGTCCGCGACATGCGGTTGATAGCGCCATCCACCGCTGTTGTTTTGGCTGGCAACGATTAAGTTCACGGCACGTTGCAAAGCGGTGCGGACGTCATCGCGTGGCGTCATTCCGTAAACTTCTGCTAAGAACAGTGTGGCGAAGGCATGTGAGTATAGTCGGGTTTCATTATTGCTGATGTATCCGTCTTGCTGCACTTGTTGCAAAAGGTAACTTACCGCTTTGTCTACGACCTCGCCGTATTTTCCACGTTGCGGCACATGCCCACCAGCTAGAAACGCCATACCAGATAAAGCCGTTACCCCGACGTGGCTTACATCTTGTTGCCAAACTTTGTAACTGTTATCGAGCTTGTATCCGACGTCGGCTGCCCATGAGCCATCGGCCAATTGCGAATGCGCCAAAATTTGCAAGCCGCGATTGGCAGCTTCGAGAGATGGCGAGGCTGTAATCTGGAGTAAGACGATGGCGAGAATAGACATTATTTTATTTCAAAAGTGTAGTGTCGCTTAGAAACAGAAACAATCACTTGCTTTCGGCTGAGCGAGATTTGTGGTTTAGCAGTGCTTAGTAAATGTAAATCCATGGACTGATGGTTTATTAGATCACCAGCCGTGTCAACCAAGACTAAGTGCAACACCATCCGGCGATTGGCTAGATCCTCGACAAGGAATGCTACTAGCGAACCATTTTGCAGTTGCATATGTGTAAACGAACGTTGAATGCAATGAGTGAACGGTACTTCGTTAAGTAGGGTGGTGTTTGCTTCACCGCGCAAGTTGGTGAACGACAGTAACAACTCATTTTTACCTGCCATGCTATTTGAGAACATAATCTCATTTGGGGTGGCTTGCGACAGCATCTCACTAGCCTCGCGTTTGCTGACGCGGACGACCGGCCGTTGATGCGTTAAACTAATATCGGCTAACCAATCATCGGTTTCATAAATAGCGTGTTTCCCAGCCACCCTAATGTTGCCGCGATAGTGCGCTTCTTCTTCGAGTTGTAGTTCGTAAATAACCCGGCCGCTACGCGGCTCAATGAGCAGTAGCTGACTGGTTTGGTCGTCGCTGGCGTGGCTTATATGGAGAATCAAATTACCCGCCACTCGTGGAGCTAAGAATGCCGAAAGTTCTATGCCGATGTCGTTAACCCGGTATTTGCCATCGTTGCTAAAGTAAACACAGGTTTGTGCTGTGAGAATTGCACATCCGTCAGCGAGGGTGACGCATTTGTCAACCAGCGACGGAATTCTAGTATTAGAATCAAAAGGGGTAATGTACTGAGGCTCGCCATCTTTAACTAAAATCAAAGTGTGTTGACTTTGGAATAGCAGTAAATCTTCTTCGCCCCTGAAGGCATGTAGCAAAACCCAGTTGAACGGCAATGGAGATTCAGCAGGAGGTGCAATGCCATCGACGGTTGGCAATGAGTTGTTGCCATCGAGCAGTTGTGCGTGACTGTTGTAGTCGTCGCTGCTAAACCGGTAGGCAATGTTAAAGAGTGATATTTGGCTGTCGATGGGCAAGTTGGCGTTTGCTAGCTGGGTATCTAACCATTCTTCAAGTTGCTGCTGATTACTCAAATCAGTCAATGCCTCGGTCATCCAAGAATAGATTAGCTTGTTACTGTCGTCCAACAAGTAAACATCAAGCAGGCGTCGCCAGTCACCGGATAGCTTAGCGTCCAGTGCTGCGGCTGGCACGGTATGGCGTGACAACAACAAAGCCGGGCGCATTGGATCGCTCATGAGCTGCATGTTAGAAGTGGCTGTGCTCTCGACTAATAGCACCAGCGCCTGCCATGCGACATCGCTATCGTCACATGCGCTTAAGCGCCTGAGCAGACTACGGCCAGCGTTGCGGTTGCCGAGTAATAGTTCGCAACGTGCGACAATCAAACTTGCCAAGTCTCTATCGATGACATCAAAATAATCTTCATTCAATTGATTGCGCAGTTTACGCTTAATCGTTTTTACGATAGACAAATCATTTGCGCCAACTTGTAAATAATAATTTAAGTCGCGGCGAGTGGTGTCTGGTTGAGCAACACTCAAGGTATAAGATTTTTCGCTGCGGTAGCAGATAATCCCACTGGATGTCAAAAACATCACCGCGCCATCGTTGAGTTGTATAGGACTGCTGGATAGTTCGGGAGAGTCGTCCCATTTGAGTATCAAAGAAGTGTCGTTGGTGCCATTAAGCGCGGCGGTAGCCACACCTTTCTCGCAGGGCATCCAGGCGTGAGTACTGCTTAGCTCGGACGACAGCAGATTCTCGTTGTCGTAACCGTTGTATCTATAAAGTTGAATAGAGGTGTAGAGCTTGTCGCCCGAAGTGAAATCTATTTTTTGTAGATAGTTGCCGCTCGTTACAATGCTTTTACCATCATAATCGAGGATGAAGCGCATGCGATTGTCGTCGCGGTCTTGCGCCGGGTAAGATGTGAGAAGCTCACCGCTACTGCCATTAACGGCAAACAGCACTTGCGAATCGAGAGGGGCAGCAACGACAACACCGTCTTTAAGAAAGATATTATTATTCGCAAAGTGATTGGTGCGTTGGCTAAGACGTCCGTCTTGGTGCACAACTACTTTGGTGCGTGGATATGTGCGAGTCCATTCAACAATTCCGGTGCGTGCCGCGACACAACTGAGTGTGCCAAACTGCGAAAGCAACCACACGTGTTCTCCGTCACTGACTGGCGCCGGCGTCGCTACTTCGGTGAGCAGGTTGCCAAAGAGATTGGTTTCCATTGAACCGCTGGCCAAGAACGTTTTGAATAGCTGCTTGCCACTATGTAAATCAAAACACATCAGCGAAATGTCTACGTTACCACCTGCATCGTAAACAGGAACATACACTCGCCCAGCACTAACGAGTGGGGAGCCAATTGTGATGCTGTTAGTTTCGGCGTCGTCTGCTTCGATGACTTGGCGCCACAGTAATTCTCCGCTATGTGCATCGAAGGCATGCAGGCGACGCAGCGGAGTCATATGCCGAATGTCGATTCTGCGATACTGGTCGCTGCGGCCCACAGCTTTTGCCTGATGCATGTTAACTAACAGTACACCATCGCTTAGTACCGGCTGTAGTGAAGTAAACTGCGATTGCGCGGCATGCAGCTCGTCATTTAAGTTGTCGTTTATGTTGAGCCAAGCCAAGTTGTCGAATTTCCAGCGTGGATTGCCCGTTGCGGCGTCGAGCGCCACGACATCGTGCCCATTAGTGGCATAAACCAAGCCATTGCCAAAAGCTAAACGGTGAGTGTTATAGCGTAAAGGCAGTACGTCGCCAAACTTGTAACTCCAGGCGAGTTGCAGATGGTCAATGGCAACATGCGGATGCCGCTTATCTAGCGGGTCTTGGTATAGATCGTAATAATTACGGTCCATATAAGCAGCATCTAAAGTTTGTTGCGCGCTTTTCTCGGCAGGCAAACCGGCGTATTGCAAAGTCGCGCGCTCGAGCGCCTCAATGCTTAGCGGACGTTGGTACTGCAAAACGACCGCCGCCGCCCGCTCTTGATAATGAGTGCGGTACCATTCGCTCGCTGCTGGTGGCAAATTGCGCAACTGCTCTGCCGCGAAACTCGCAACACCAACATACAAATCGTTTTGAAGCTTGTGAACGGCAGATGCTGGGCTGCTCACCAAGCGCTGCAATATAGGAATCGCTTCAAGCCATCGTTGCTGCTCTAAATAGCTTAAAGCATCATTCAGATCTGCACTTAAGTCTTGACGTAAGGGCACCGAAACCCCTTCGAGAGTCGAGTCGCCTTGTTGCTGGCTGGCACCGCAAGCCAAAGCCATCGAAAATAGTGAGGCGATTAACATAGATTTTTCTTCTTGCGAATAAGCCACTCGCTAACGATGGCAACAAAGAACAGAGCGAAGACCCACCAAGGCTTGATGAACGCAAACTGCTCATCAATGACGCGCACAATGGGTTGCCCACCATCGAGATCATCGAGGATGTCTTGCAGTTTGTCAGCAGTGTAATAAACGCCGTCAGTTTGTGTGGCTAAGCTTTGCAAGCCGCTGCTGTTAAGCGTTAAATCTGCCATCTCTTTAGACGTCAAGACAACGTTCAGATGTAGGCGCGCGCTGACCATTGATTTGGCGCTAGAGTTCTCGGTGATATAAAGTTCAACATCACCAAGCTGTTGCGGACGGTAGCTGCCGCGGTAGCTGACATCTCCATCACGCTCGACTAATTGCAAACTTAACACTTGCTCGCCCGCGCTATTGAACAATGGAATGCCGTCGTCCTGAATGATCGGCTTATAACCACTGTCGAGAATACGAGCTTCGATAGTCACGTATTCGCCAAGTTCGACAATTTGACGTTCGGCCTCTAAGCGAATGCGTCCGCGATTGTTATGCAGCCGCGCTGATGCGAGGTAGCGCAAGGCACCGCGCCAAAAACTTTGCACGTATTTTTCTCCGGCAGGGAATCGCCATCGCCATGTTTCGTCGGTGCCGAAGAATGCGACTCGTCCGTGTGGAACATTGTGCGAAGCTGCGACGACCAAGGGGCCGAATTCATTTTCGGCGCTATCGCTAACCAACCATGCTTGAGCGCCATTCTTTAATCGCTGACTCGGGAACATCCACCACAGTGGAGTGGCGTTCTGCCACAGTGCTGCGTTTTCTTGAAGGTTTGTGCTGAGTAGGCTGGCAGGGTGCGGGTGCGCCAAATCACTAGGCTGCGGACGGAACTCTGCATTTAATGGAGTGGCTTGTGGATCTATAACCACCGGCAGCATGTTGCCAAGGGTAGTGTCAAGATAGTGCAATGGATTGTATTGCGGGCCAGCGAGCATGAGTAATCCGCCACCGCTCTCAACAAATTTAGCAACGCTGTTAAGGAAGTCTTGCGATGCTAATGGGTCGTGACTAATTTGCAGCGGACTGACGTCGCCGATGATAATCACATCGTAATGATCTAATAAAGTTTCTACGTCCGTTGGCACTGCGCGTAATGCCGTTGTAGTCGCGGAATGCTCTTGCTCGAACTGGCGGTCTGCTTCGGCTAGCCAACACTGTGCTTCTATGTCATTCGTCGCGCGAATAAGACGCTCTTTTAAGAAGCGGTATTCCCAGCGCGGTTTGCCTTCGACATAAAGCACCCGTACTCGAGTGTTTAATACTCTAAGATTAAACTTGATGCTGTTGTTGCTTAAATTAACTTCGCCAGCGGCGGGGGCTACTGTTGCTGTTAAGGTGTTATCACCCGCTTGATCAAATTGCGACGACAGTACAAATTGCACGCCATCTGCTGTTGGTTGCTGAATAGCGTGAGTGTCGAGAAGATTGCCCAGCTGGTCACGTAATTCGACAGTAGCAGAATCAATCGCAGCACTGCTCAGCGCCCTTAAACGTAAAGTGAACAATCCTACGTCGCCACTTAAGATTTGTTTCGCAGACTGAACTTGCTCTAAAACTAAATCGGGCACGCTGTTGTCAGTACCAACGCCAATGCTGAAGGCACGCATGCGCTTCTGCTGAAGAATAACGCCAACATCCTCGAGCGTGCGTCCGTCGTTACTGCGCCCGTCGCTGATTAATAGTACGTCTGGTAAGCGCCGCGAACGATACTCTGCTTCGATCTCGAGTAGAGATTCACCAAGCGCCGAAGTCGGCGCGCTCGGATTGATGATGTCATCGCGGCTACTTAGCGACAAGGTGCGCGCTGCTTGAAAATACTTTAGGTCATAGCGTGACTCGAGCGCATCGAGTGTAGTCCCATTAATAAAATTACGTGCCCATTCACTGCGACTACCAGCATCGGTGTCGTGATGAGACATAGAGGTGCTTGCATCGACAATTACCGCCAGTGGCGCAGCTTCGGTTACAGTAGATTGTTGGTTAATGCGTGGCTGCATCAGCAAAGCACAGACCACGGCTAAGCAAACAAAACGTGACACCACACAAATTGCCGTAGGCACAATCGATTTGCTAGCGTCTCTACGACGTAAAGCTTTGTAGTAGGGAAGCACAGCGATGAACAGTAGTGCAGGCAAGATGAGCAGCACTATCGCCCAAGCTTGTGGCGCATTAATAAAGACTAAGCTTTGACTCATGCAGTCCTCCGCTTATCAATAGCGAAACTTAGCAGTGACTCGCAAACTAAGCACGCGAGTAGCACATAAAGCAAAGTTGCAGCCAGTGGCGCATTGCTTTGCTGTTGCGTATTAGCAACAGTAGCATCGTGCGCGTCAGAATACGCAGGCAAAGCGCTGATATCGATGCTACGCAAGTCACTTTCTCTCTCTAAGCTATGCACGCCAATGCTGTGGCCATCGATGGTGTAAGCGCCAAGCATACCCAGGGACAATTGCGATGTGTACCGCAAACTTCTTCTAGCTGGACTAGTGATTGCCACGGCGCGAGGCAAGTCAAGTCGTTCAGTAACGTTTAGCTTGGACGGCAACTCTGGCTGTGGCACTAGTGAAAATAGCAAATCGTAAATGAGAGCCATTGTGCCGCCAGGCACTTCGGGCATGCGATTCCAGCGTGCGTAAGGGGCAGCTGCAGAAACTGCGACTTTGCCTTTATTGTAATCGAATTGAATAAGTGCGGCCGACTTGTAGTCGCTGTCCGTCGCCGAAAAGCTTAAGATTAATTGGTAATCACCCTCGACATCGAACTGTTGAAAAGTGCGATGCGGAACTTCAGTAAGTAAAGCTTGCCACTGCGAGTCACTAAATAACTTAAGCGCCGGATGTTCAGTGTCGTCTATAGTTAGCAGGGCATCACGCTGCTGCGCACCCGCAATTTCAAATTGCTTCAAGCCAAGCTGCAACATTAGAGGCTGCAAGGCAGTGGTGGTACTTTGCGGACCGACCACGACTAACAGTCCGCCGCCAGCAGCGACGAAAGACTCGATCAGTTTTATTTTGCCGCTCGGTAATGAACTTAAATCAGACAAGATCAGTAGTTGCGCCTCGTTTAAAGCGCTTGTGCTGAGCTGGTGTGGTCCAAGGACAATAGGGCGTAATGGCGCTTGATCGCCAAGGTTTAGATACGACAGGAAATTAGAGCTAACGTCAGCGTTGCCAAAGTCACTATTGTTGCTACACAAAATAGTCGTCCACTCAGCAACAACTTCTAGGCCAACACTTTGCTGATCATCGGCGTGCAAACCATCGGCAGCAATGGCGACCTCTACTTTTCGCGAACCTACCTCATTAAGGGTGAACATGTGCTCAAAGCTTTCTCTGCCACGCGCCTTGATTTCGATATCTTTCTCAGCGATAACCTTTCCGCCAATGAATAGTTGCAGCAATCGCTGCTGTGGACGGCTCGTGTAATTGCGCACTTCGCAACTGAATACGACTTCGCCTCCTTTTACCACCACTTGAGGCGCAACAGTCGAATGATGCACCGCTACATTCGAAGTTTGCCCTGCGCCGACAGTCTGATAATCAATGACCACGTTCCTGTCACCCAATAACTGCATAGCCGTCGCTGCTTCGCCACCATCAAGCCACTCATTGTCTTGGAAATCACTAATGACTGTCAAACGAACCTCGCTGTTCTCAAGCGCCAGTTCACCAATGGCTTCTTCAGCAATTTGGACAGCATCGAGCCAGTTTGCATCTGCGTCACCACATCCTAGACCATTTGCAGTAATCGCTAATAATGCTTGGTGAGGGGTGCCCTGCGATAAGCTTTTTGCGTGTCGCCATGCCACAATTAATGCAGCACGGTCACGATTGTCATCGAGATTGCTGAAGATGTTTTTTGCGATGTTCCGCGCAGTACCAAATGCATAGCCGTCGCTGCCATGTTGCTGCATGGACATTGAGGCGTCAAGAATTACAATTTCAAGTTGCGGCGCGCGCGAGTCATCGAGAAGTTGTGAATGAGCACTGGGTCTCGCTAAAGCCAACACCATTAGCACCACCGCTAAAGTGCGTAACAATAGTAAGAGTAAATCTTGCAATAAAACTCTACGCCGCACCCGCTGAATAGCCTTGCGTAAAAAATCAGTAGCCGCAAACTTTACTTGCACATAACGCTGGCGCTGCAATAAGTGAATAATAATCGGTACCGCAGCCAATGGCAGCAACCACAAGAACGATCCAAAGATAAAATTCATCGACCTTTACGCGCGAGTTTGGAATTTCGACTAGCTAGGACTTGAAGTATATTCTCTTCAACGGAGGCATCGGTACGCAGGCGGCGAAAGGTGCACCCAAGCGAACGTATTTGTTGGCGCAAATTTTGAGCGTGATCTTCGAACTCGGCACGGTAGGCTTCGGCAATAGCGAGTGGATTAGCCTTAAGCATCAAGTCGTCTTCTAGGCCTTCGAATTGGCTTAAGTCTGTAAATGGGAAATCGACTTCGTCGCCATCAAGCACTCGCAGCGCCCATAAGTCATGCCTCTGGCTACTAAAGGCCCGCGCACTTTGCACACTACCATCAGCACTGTCCAAGAAATCGCTAATCCAAATCACCACGCTGCGCTGACGCAAATGCTGAGAAAAATTTAGCATTGTCGAGTTCGTGTCAATTTCACCATCTGCTTCGACCCGCGCCAACAACTCGCACAAACTTTTCCATTGCGTGAGGCCGCGCGATGGCGGTAGCAATAATTTGGTGCCCCCTGACGTTTGGACAGCAAGAGCAAAGCGGTCGTTTTGCTGGGTGGCGATACGCGCCAAAGCAGCAATAATATAAGTGGCATACTCGAGCTTTGAAACGGCGCGGCCATAAGACATCGACAGCGACGCATCGAGAACGAAGTAAACGCACAAATCAGTCTCTTCTTCGAACTCGCGCAGAACATTGCGATCGCTGCGCGCCATAATCCGCCAATCAAGGTGGCGGACATCGTCGCCAGGCACATACTCGCGGTGTTGAGCAAAAGTAGTGCTGACACCACGCAGCGACGAGCGATGCATTCCCTTTTGGATGCCATCAACGGCAACTTGCGCGCGCAACTGCAGACGCTTCAATCGCTCGAGCAATTTTGTGTCGTGCGATGGACTCTGCCTAGCCATCGAAACGGGTTGCATGCTCAGCGGTAAATTCTATGAGTTGCTGGATGATGCTATCCGAGTTCAGCCCCTCTGACTCAGCGGCAAAGTTTAGTGCCACGCGGTGTCGCAGTGCCGGTTTTGCAACCGCTTGAATATCGGCGATGCTCGCATGGCTTTTACCGTTCAGTAAGGCCTTAGCTTTGGCAGCCATTACCAATGATTGCGCCGCACGCGGACCTGCTCCCCAGGTGACATTGGCGTTGATGAAATCAGGGGCCTCGTCACCAGGACGGCTGTTGCGAGTGAGTGCAACCGCATAATCAAGAACACTGTCCGCAACTGGAATGCTTTTTACCAGCTCTTGCAACTCAATCAGCTCGTCACGGCTTAGAACCTTTTCGATTTCAGCATTCGCTACGCCAGTCGTGCGGCGCAAGATCTCGGCTTCTTCGTCGGCGCTCGGGTAATCGACTTTAATGAAAAGTAAAAATCGATCGAGCGCTGCTTCAGGAAGTGGGTAAGTGCCTTCTTGCTCAATAGGATTTTGCGTGGCCAATACGAAAAACGGTTTTGGCAAAACCATAGTATTACCCCCAGCTGTGACTTGACGTTCTTGCATTGCTTCAAGTAGCGCCGCTTGAGTCTTTGGCGGAGTACGGTTGATCTCGTCGGCTAGCACAATGTTGCTAAACAGTGGCCCGCGCATAAACCTGAAACTACGTTCGCCGGTGCTAACGTCAGAATGCAGTACCTCGGCTCCAGTGATATCTGCAGGCATCAAGTCGGGTGTAAATTGAATGCGATTGAAATCTAGGTCGACCGCTTCGGCGAAACTGCTC